>PVMK01151165.1_pt1 | contig 22958 bp, 23 predicted proteins | sample 1853481 | NCBI WGS metagenome assembly PVMK01 (sample SAMN08533507, study PRJNA380276) | Marine sediment metagenome, whole genome shotgun sequencing project. | reverse complement strand
TTTTTTTTTGGAAAGCCTTAAATTATAATTAGCACTTTTAAACAAGTCAAACAAATAATAAGGTCTTTATTCTTACCTATCTATTTTCTTGGCTTGAAAATGAAAGATCTCTTTATTAGAATTGGATCTCAAGGTTGGCAAATGCTTGGCTCATACGCATCATGAGTCACGTTTACCTGGGTCAAACATAAAAGAAATGAATTCCTCGTCGAAAATCGGACTGAAAAAGCTTAGCGAGGCACTGGGTTACACCTTCAAGCAACCCGATCTGCTCTGCCAGGCATTTCACCACTCTTCATATGTGAATGAACAGACAAACACCAATCTCGAAGATAATGAACGGCTTGAGTTCCTAGGGGACGCTGTTTTGGGGCTTGCCATCAGTCACATACTTATGGATTTGTTTGAGGATTCTGAAGAAGGAGAACTGTCAAAGTTCAGAGCCATTTTGGTCGGTGAAACCGGGCTCTACCAGGTTGCCCTGAAATTGAGTTTAGGTGACTGTCTGCTTCTGGGCAAGGGAGAAGAACAGACCGGCGGAAGAGAAAAACCTTCCATACTGGCGGACACTACCGAGGCCCTCATGGGAGCACTTTACCTGGATGCCGGATTTAATAAGACGATGGAGATTATTCAAAGGCTATTTTCCCTCTTTTTGAAAAGGGTCGGCACACGAGAAATGGTACAAGACTTTAAGAGCTTGCTCCAGGAGTACACACAGCAGCACTTCAAGGCCCTTCCGGAATACCGTCTGGTGGAAGAGACCGGCCCTGACCACAACAAGACTTTCAGAGTGGCCCTGGCGCTCAATGGGCGGATCTTGGCCGAAGGAGAGGGGAAAAGCAAAAAGGAGGCCGAACAAACGGCCGCCAAGGAGGCCTTTTTTTGCGTAAAGGAGGCCTGAAACCCTTTATAGCCCCAATTTTTATCCCAAACATGGGATGCCCGCATCGATGTATCTTCTGCGAACAAGAGAGGATAACCTCACAATTCAGCCGACCCCTTAACAGAAAAGACATAGAGGACACCCTCAATAAGGCCATCCACTCACGCCGTTTCCCTCAACAAATAGACCCTGAGATCGCATTTTACGGAGGTACTTTTACTAACCTTCCCCTTGAACTGATGGTGGAATACCTGGAGATAGTTGCTCGTTATATTGATGAGGGGCTTTTTGGTTCTGTCAGGGTATCCACACGACCGGATGCCTTGGACCCTCAAAAATTGGAAACCATGAAAAGAAAAGGGGTCAGAACCGTGGAACTGGGTGCCCAATCCATGGACAACCAAGTACTCCATCTCTCCAGACGGGGGCATACTGCCGAAGAGACTGTCAGGGCGGTTGGAATACTCAAAAGGTATGGCTTTAGGGTGGGAATTCAACTTATGCCGGGGCTGCCGGGTGACTCTCATAAGAAATTCCGCGAGACAGTGACAAAGGTTATCCAGCTTAAACCAGACATGGTCCGGCTGTATCCTGCTTTGGTCATCCAAGGGACAGGACTCGCCCGCCTTTACAACGAAGGTAAATATGAACCCCTGGGCCTTGATCAGGCTGTCAATCTATGTACCGAAGGCTGCATTCGCCTGGAAACAAATGGGATTCCTGTAATCAGGATCGGACTGCATGCCTCGCCGTCCTTGCTCGAGAAGGACCAAATCATTGCAGGTCCCTGGCACCCTGCCTTTGGTTTTCTGGTACGTTCAACCATACATCAAAAAGCGATAGAACCGGATCTTCCCGCTCCAGGAGCAGCATCACAAATAAGAATACTGGCACCTGAAAGGGAAATTCCTTTAGTGAGAGGCCACAGGAATCAAGGCCTCCTGCGGATAGAGAAAAGGACGGGTGCCAGGGTGGCAGGGGTTAAGGCCGACAGTACGATTCCCCGGGGAAGGGTTAGGGTTGAAGTGTTATGAGTTTTTTGTCCGGCTTTATTGCTATCATAGGCCCCCCAAATGTGGGAAAATCAACTCTCTTGAACCGGATCCTGGGAACCAAACTGGCCATCGTATCACCCAAGCCGCAGACAACACGAAATCGCATCCTGGGAATTTACCACGGGGACGGTTTCCAAATGGTCTTTATGGACACTCCCGGCATCCACAAGACAAAAACACGTTTACATGAGAGCATGGTTCAGTCGGCACTGGCAACCTTTCACGAAGTTGATATACTGCTTTTTATGATTGAAATGGACCGTGCCCGTGACCACGAAATCGCCTCCATCACTTGCAACCTGAAAAAGACAAAAAGACCGTGTAGCCTTGCCATCAATAAGATTGAAACGGGTCAAAAAGACCGGCTCTTGCCGATCATTTCAACCTATAATCAAAATAACCTGTTTGATGATATTGTCCCCATTTCCGCGCTGACAGGCGACGGGGTTGACACCCTTCTGGAAACCCTAAAATCGAAATTAGAGCCAGGGCCTCAGTTTTTCCCGGAGGATATGACCACAGACATATCAGAGGGGTTTCTGATTTCAGAGATAATCCGCGAAAAAATCTATGTTCATACAAGAAAAGACTCCCCTATTCTTCAGCCGTCACAATAGACACTATAAAGGAAAATCCACACAATGACCTTCTTTCCATCTCGGCCCGTATTCATGTGGAGACGGCTTCTCAAAAAAAATCCTCATAGGTCGTGGGGGCAAAATGATCAAGGCCATCGGGCGGTCAGCCCGACTTGAGCTGGAAAAGATCTTTGGGGTTCGGGTCTATCTCGATCTTATGGTGAGGGTGGAAAAAAATTGGAGCAGAGATACCAGGGCCCTGAGGCGCCTCGGTTATTAGATTGGTGATTAGGTGGCTATTAGACAAAAAAACCAACCACCCCTATAAGGGGCGGTTGGTTTCAGGAGGAAAGAGTACTTAAGTAGCTATTTGCATTTATTACTTGCAAACCGCATGCCAAATTGGAGTTTTCTTGCTTTTCTTCCGTATCTCCCCGTTTTAGAAGGCTTTTTCTTGATCCGCAACAATATCGCGGTGAGAACATTTCCATTCCAAAGTACAATATCTTGCACCAAAAACTCCTGAAATTCAACCCGGATCACCTAACTCCTTTAATTTACTGAAAAATCTATAGGTACAAAATTTTTGACCCTTATAACATGATATTGTACTTTTTCATCTTGTGCTGAATCAGGCTCTTGGTAATCCCCAACATGTTCGCGGCATGGGCCTGGACATTATCGTTCTGAGCCAAGGCCCGTCTGATAAGTCTCTCTTCGATCTGCTCCAACGCCTTCGGGAGGGGCACATCAGGTGGAATAAACCTCTCCACATCGAAGCCTGCCTTGGCCCCGGTCAGCTCTTCAGGCAATTCTTCAAGCGTAATTTTGCCTCCCGAATTGAGCACCACTGCCCTCTCAATAACATTTTCCAATTCCCTGACGTTGCCCGGCCACGAATACCTGTAGATCGCCTTCCATACTTCCGGGGTCAGTTCGATCTTACCCCCTCCGTCGTCTTGCTTATATTTTTCAATAAAGTGCTTAACCAGCAACGGGATATCATCTACCCGGTCGCGCAAGCTTCGATCTGGATCACATTAAGCCGATAAAAAAGGTCTTCGCGAAATATGCCCTGCGCCACATTCTCCTTGATATTCCTGTTTGATGCAGAAAGTAGCCGGATATCCACTTTGATGCTCTTTGTGCCTCCTACGCGCTCAAATTCCATTTCCTGAAGCACTCTCAGCAGCTTGACCTGCAACGAAGGCGGCATTTCACCCACCTCATCCAGGAACAGCGTCCCTTTGTCTGCCAGTTCAAATCGGCCCTTTTTCATGGCCACAGCCCCGGTAAAGGCCCCCCTTTCGTGGCCAAAAAGTTCACTCTCCAGCAAGGTCTCGGTAAGGGCGCCACAATTGATAGATACAAAGGGCCGATCTTTTCTGAGACCTTCGTAATGGATGGCCTTGGCAATAAGTTCTTTGCCTGTGCCCGACGGTCCTGAAATCAGGACTGACGTCTTGGATTGGGCCACCTTTCGAACGATATCATAGATCTTGACCATGGGCTTGCTCTTGCCGATTATATTGCCATACCTGAAACGATCTGAAAGTGCCTCATTCAAGAGCCTGTTTTCCCTTACAAGCCGATAATTATCGAGAGCCTTTTTCACGGTCAATTTCAGTTCTTCATTTTCAAAGGGCTTTCTTATGTAATCATAGGCATGCTTCCTCATGGCCTCTACGGCCATTTCGATTGTCCCGAATGCGGTCATCATGATGACCGGAAGTTCCGGTTTCATTTTTTTGCATTTCTCGAGGAGTTCCATCCCGTTCATTCCGGGCATCTTCATATCGGTGATGACAAGATCCAAGTCGGTCTCGTTCACCAGGCGAAGGGCATCATACCCATCCCTGGCGGTAAGCATTTCATAGCCCTCCAAGCCCAGCAGGGACTCAAGGACCACCAGATAATTTTTTTCATCATCCACGATCAAAATCGTGTCCATCGCGTCTATCTCCTGTCAACCATTATCACCCCTTTGGGAGTGTTATTTTCACTTTGGTGCCTGAACCAACCTGGCTTTCTATTTCCACAGCGTGTGCCTCCATAATATTCCTCACGATGGAGAGCCCGAGTCCGCTGCCTTTATCTTTAGTGCTAAAAAAGGGGTTGAAAATCTTCTTTAAGTTTTCCCTGCTGATTCCGCTGCCCGCATCTTTGACCCCCACCACATAACGCCCCTTTTCCTCCTTGACTTCCACTGTTATTACACCTCCATCATCCATGGATTGAATGGCATTGACAAAAATGTTGAGGAAACTCCTGTAAAGAAGCTGGGGGTCTGCCCAAAGTTTCATTGATCGACCGTTTAGGTTATCATGGACTGAGATCCCTCGCTTGTCCAACTCCGGGTTCAGAAAAAGGAGGTTCTTCTCGATAATTTCTCCCAAATAACACTCTTGCAGATTGGGTTTCTGGGGGCGGGCGAAATCCATAAATTCCGTTACGATGTTGTCAAGTCGGCTCGATTCCTCAATAATCATATCTGAAAGCGTCTTCTGTTTCTCTTTGGAATCGGACACCCCGCCCAAGAGTTCAGCTGTGCTCCTGATAATTCCAAGGGGATTTCTGATCTCATGAGAGACCCCTGCAACCATTTCGCCAAGCGCAGCCAGCCGTTCGGCCTGGTTCAGCTGGGCCTCCAGTTCCCGTTGTTCCCTGGCCCGCTCCTCGATGGTCCGCTCAGCCTTACGGACGATAAAGAGAAGTGCAACGAATATCAAACCCATAATCAGCAAAGATAGTCCGAAGATAATATACTGCAGCTTTACAACGGACTCGTATTCTTCACCGAGATCCTGTATCAATTCAAACACCCCCAGGACGTGCCCTCTATCACCGGTGAAAGGGTCCACTCCCCGAAAGGGGATATAGGTCCTCAGTTTCTTCTCACCCCCGATCCGTTCTATCCCAAAACCCCAGAAATAATCTGAAATGAATCTTGAGGAATCTTGACCATCAACAGCTTTCTTATAACCCAGGCTCTCTCTAACCTTGTTTCCGATGAGATTGGGATCGGTGCTGTAGGCGATAACGCCCTGGCCGATATCATAGATGTTGACCAGGTCTATCTTAAAGCTGTGGATTGTATTTCTTACAATCCGATCCATCATTTCATACTGCCGTTTTTCTCGAAGCCTTATCTTCCCGAACTGTCGAGTGACCGGGATAGAAAAATTCTGAAAGACCTGATGGTTAAGGTTCTCACCCAGCAACAGGGCATAGTTTTCGTAACTCTTCATCAAGATGTCTTTGGCCCGTTGTGAGACTATCATTGAGAAGGGAAAGCTAAAAATGATCAAGACAATAAAGCTTGCGTAGGCAAAAAACTTCACAAGCCTGAATTGTCTTTCTTCTGGTTGGTTGATTTGCTGCAATGCCGTCACATCGGATACCCGTTAAAAATGCACACCGAGGTCTGGAGAAATTTGCTGTTCTGGGATAGAATTAACATTAACATACCACGTGACACGCAAGTCAAACAAATTCGTTTGACTCAAAAGGGGCGTGGGTGTAAAAATCCAAAACTCTCATTTATGAACCCATTGATCCATCATGATTGACTCCAAACAAAAAAATCTCCCCTTTATGCTTTATGCCAACGCCGAGGGAGAGGTCTATGACCACCCCTATTTTCGGATGGCAGGCTTTTCAGGTTCCGGACCGGTTGCGTTGAGAAAAGATGACTTAATTTCCATGCCGGAATTCAGCAAACTTTTTTACGTTCCCGACTGTCCACCCATTGGGGTTGACCCCCATACGGGGGAATTCCAGGTCGTGACGGAGATAGAAACAGACGGTGTCAGCTCCAGATGTTATGCAGTGGCCGCTTTCCTTGAACCGGGGTTGGTGAGAAGCCATCTGCCTGCCGTGGACTACTCCAAGAAGTCCTATGCCCTACCCATGTGGGCCTACACGGCGGTGGGGTTTAAAGAGGGACGGTATTGGGTCACCGGGTTCAGGACAGAATACAACCACAAATGGGATCCAAGAAACTACGATGACAGGGAATTGCCGCCCGCCATCCAAAGATTCCACAAAAGATACAATACCGGCCCCCTTTTGGAACATTTGGAAAACTGTGCCACCAAAAACCACTGTTTTGCGGCAAAAAATCTGTTTCTTGAAAGATGGGAAGCCCCCTTACCCGTCAGTCAGGGATGCAATGCGGCATGTCTGGGGTGTATTTCTTATCAGTCCGAGCAATCCTGCGAGGCCTCACACCAGAGGATTTCCTTCAGGCCTTCGCTGGAAGAGATCGTCCTTCTCGCTGTAAACCATCTGAACAATGCCCCTCAAGCCATTGTAAGTTTTGGCCAGGGCTGTGAAGGGGAACCCCTCACAGAGTACCGGTTGATAGCCGATAGCATAGCAGAGGTAAGGGGACAGACAGACCGGGGGACTATCAATCTGAATACAAACGGGAGCTGGCCCGAACGGATTCGTTTGATAGCCAAGAGCGGTCTTGACTCGATCCGAATCAGCCTAAACAGCGCGCAACCCAAGCTCTACCGCGCCTATTACCGTCCAAAGGGTTATGGCTTTGAAGATGTGGTGAAATCCATCACCCTGTCCAGGGAAATGGGTCTCTATACAATGATAAATTATCTGGTTTTCCCTGGAATTACTGACACCGAAAAGGAAATAGAGGCCCTGGGAGACCTGATCAGGAAAACAGGGGTCAATTTTATCCACTTAAAGAACCTGTGTATTGACCCTGAACGCTATCTGCAGAAAATGCCAAGAACCGGGGGGCCTGGAATAGGTATAAGACAAATGGTGAACACCCTGAAAAAAGAATTTCCGGAGATTGAACTAGGCTACTTCAACCAACAGGCAGAAGGGCAGAGATCCAACCCACCCAGTAAGACCCAGGAGTGAAGGAGTGGCGGGACAGCAGTCTTAAAGCCCAATGGTTTTTCTATAGCGCAAACAATTTGCGCCGTTATTTTTGTGGTCCTCAAATGAGATCAAGTCAATGTTTCGATAGGCCTTTTCCCTTGCATCTTCCAGGGTTGAAGCACCCGCAATGACGTGAAGCACCCGTCCCCCATAAGTAAAGAGACCGTTTTCAGGGTCATCATCAACCCCGGCAAAATAGACCATCACTCCCTTTTCTATCTTATCGAGACCGTTTATTCTGTGGCCCTTGCCATAACGGCCCGGATAACCCTTGTTCCACCCCTTGGAGGCCTTTGAACGACCTTCCATTCCAATCACATCCACATAATGCTGTTTATTCCAGACCTGGTTGATTGTGTCCAGGGTGCCGTCCCATACAGCCATCCCGATCTCAAAAAGGTCCGTACTCAACTTCCGCGCAATGACCTCCCATTCCGGATCACCATGTCTTACGTTGATCTCAAAGACATCAAGCTGGTCATAGGGGTCCAGGTTTAGACCAAAGTAGATGACCCCTTTGTAGGCCCAGCCCAGATCATTATAGATGGCATTAACAGTGGGGTTTACAATCTCTTTTATGATTCGATTGACAAGCCAGGGGCTGACGTCTCGGTGGGGGCAATAACAACCGGTTCCCCCGGTATTCAAGTTCCCTCCGAATTTCTCGATCGCCTCGGTATCATCCGGATCAAAGGCTGGTTTGTAATCATGGGCAAACGTCCGCAAAGGCATGGCATGGATGCCGTCTAGATAGACAAAAAACGAGATTTCCGTGCCATACTTTCTCTCTTCAATGACCACACGGCTTCCTGACTCTCCAAAGGTCTTTTGAACCATGATTTTGTTAATAGCGGTTTCAGCGTCCGAAACACCTTCACAGACAATAGCCCCTTTTCCAGCGGCCAACCCATTTGCCTTGACAACCACTTGGTAGCCGATGTTTCGGACGTATGCTTTTGCGGCTTCAGGGTCATCAAACACACGGTATTCCGGTTTGGGAACCCCTATTTTTTTTAGGAGATCATCGGTAAAGGCACGGTCGCTTTCCAGTTGTACGTATTCCTTCTTTGGGCCTATTGTTCGTAGGTCCCTTTCATTGAGGACGTCAATCAGGCCTTCTCCCAGTGGAGTCTCAGAACCCACGTCCACCAGATCTACTCCCTTTTCAACACAAAAATCGCCGATCTCTTTAAAGTCCTTTGTGGGAACCCGCTCAATGAGCCCCCGCCGCCCTTTGGGCGTGTGCAGAACCCCTGGATTACCAGGTGCGAAATAGACCTTATCCACATGTTGGCTGTCTCCATATTTGTCCGCAAGGCAATGGTCTCTGCCACCGGAACCATACACCAGTACTTTCATTATACATTCTCCTGAGGGCATTCTTGATCAATCAATTGTGCCAGGAGTATAAGGGAGGGATAGTTGTGTGTCAAGGAACCGGCGCACTGAGATAAGATCCTGAGGTGGACTTTTCCCAAGGAAAGGCCAAACAGGGGAAAGACCCAACGGGGTTGTCATGGATCTAATGGTGTGTTAAAGTCCGAGAGACTTAAAACATGAAAGGGTCCAAGAACATGAACAAGGAATTCCTGACGGTCAGTGAAGTCCTGGAGGTTTTTGAGATAAAGGAGAATTTTGTTGCCGATCTTGAAAAAGAGGAAATTGTGTGTCCCGTCTGTCGGGAAGGGAGTCCTTCCAAGCTCTTTTCTGCCATCGAACTGGAAAAGCTGCGAATAGCAAAACTTCTTGTGGAAGATATGGAGGTCAACCTATCAGGTGTCGAGATCATTCTGCGGATGAGACAGGATATGATCGACATGAGAAATCAGTTTGATGCCATATTGGAAGAACTGCGCGGCCATTTCGAAGAGAGACTCAAGACACCCCGCTGACCTATCATTTCCCCTGTCACCCTTTTTATATCCTGATATCCTTTCTGAGATCTCCTTCGTAAAGTCCGTCCATCTTTTTCACCGCCTCAAGGATATCCTTGTCTTCTGTCTTGGGCACCTTTACGACCAGTTTGACCAGGAGATCCCCGCTTTTCTTTGTCTTGGCATTGACGGCCCCTTTACCTTTCAATCTCAGAGTCTGCCCGTTCTGGCTTCCTGGTGGCACCTTTAAATTGACCTGACCGTCTGTTGTTGGAATCCGGATCGTCCCGCCGGCCATGGCTTCCCTTACCGTCACGGGGACTTCCATGGTAAGGTTATCACCCTTTCGCGTCAAAAAGGGATGCGATTTCAGGTGAATGATCAGGTAAAGATCTCCCGACCGACCCCCATTAAAACCCGGCTCCCCTTTCCCCGCTACCCGTACTTTGGAACCTTCTTTCACGCCTTTGGGAATAACCACTCGAATCTTTTCCGTTCCGCGGACCTGACCGCTACCTCCGCACCCGGGGCAGGGTTTGCCTATCTGACCATGACCATGACATTGGGGGCAGGGCTTGGTAAACTGCATGGGACCCTCTGCCACATCCTGCCTGCCCGAACCATTGCATGCAGAGCAGGTGTTGACTTGGGAATTCGGATCTGTCCCCGACCCCTGGCATCCGGGGCATGTCTTTATTTTTTGCATGGTCAGTTCGGTCTCAAAGCCTTTTAGCGCTGAAATGAGATCGATGGTCATTTCATGCTCTATATCCCGTCCTTTGGAAGCCGCAGTGGTTCTAAATCCGCCGCCCCCCATCCCTGCACCAAACAAATCGCCAAAGATATCTTCATAGCTCTGATATTGGCCAAATCCGCCACCAGCCTGGCTCTGTGCCCCGCCTTGAAAAGAATTCCACTGGGCATACTCCCTGGCCTTCTCAGCGTCAAACCCCGTCTTGAGGGCCTCTTCCCCAAACTCATCGTAGAGTTTCTTTTTTTCCTCGGTACCGAGGCAGTCGTAGGCCCTGGATATATCCTTAAACTTCTGCTCCGCCTTCTTTTTCCCGGGGTTGATGTCGGGGTGCCATTTTCTGGCCAGTTTGCGATAGGCCTTTTTTATTTTCTCCTGAGAGTCATCCTTTGAGACACCCAAGATCTTATAGAAATCTTCCGCCATAAAATACTCCAATGGATTCTTTCGGGGTATACCCGTATTAAAATTACATTAGGAAGGTGACAATTGTCAATTCCACAACACCTTTGACTTTCATTTTGGTACCAAAAAAGCATAGCCCCGCAGTAACCGTTCACAGGTTCAGGCCTGCCCGCCATGGCTCTCGCTCAGGCGAGGCGGGCGGGCCTGAACCCGACAACCTGAGTAGTTACCTTTTGCTTTCATTGGCCGCTTTCGGTTCAGTATAATGAACATTCTCCCTGGATAGGTCCCGCCACCAACTTAATAAACCAATCAAATCAAGACCCCATCGCTACAACTTTATAGATATAACGCATTTGAAACCCTCAGCTTGACGTATTGTTTCTTAATCATTATAATACCCCCACGATACACAATACGTTCTCTATTATGAACCCTCATATGGCATTATGGCATTGGAGAGGTGGCGTCATGAATTCAAGGATTTTGGTTATACATCCCGAAAAATGCAACGGCTGTGGAGACTGCGAAGTGGCCTGTTCCATAAAAGGCAGCGGGATAAATAGCCCTGACCTGTCCAGTATTCGTGTAATTAATGAAAATCATGACGATACATTTTTTCTACCTGTAACATGTCATCAATGCGAAGATCCTCCCTGCCTTGATTCCTGCCCCAATGAAGCGATTTACCGCGACGATGTACTAGACAGAACCAGGGTCAACCCCGGCAAATGTGTTGGATGCAGGATGTGCGTCTCAGCTTGTCCCTTTGGGGCCATGGGATTTGACGAAGAAAGAGGGAAATCTTTCAAATGCGAGCTTTGCGAAGGCGAACCCGAATGTGTGCGGGTATGCAAAGAAAAGGCCTTAGAATACACCGATCCCTATATGCTCCAAAGGCCTCAGATGCGTCATTCCGCCGCCAGGTTGGCCGGGGTAATGCATCTTTAATCCTGAAGGGTGTTGAATAAACGTACGGCCAGTCTCTTGGGGGCATGGAATCATGACAGCAGCGAGGAGATCCACGGCCACACTGCAATTACAGATCATTGTCTCGGCTATCAAGTCAAACCGGATCGCCCCCCCATGACGGCCGAAACCAAAAGGAGCTGATCAAATGTCATTTCTTAGTGTCAACGAAAAATGTAACGGTTGTCTGGCCTGTGCCCAAAATTGCCCGGCAAGCGCATTGAATCATGTGGATCAAGGGAGTAGTCGAAAGATTTTACACAACATGTCCCTCTGCGCCCGATGCGGGAACTGTTGGCGGGTTTGCCCCCAGGATGCAATTGAGTTTCAGGAAATTCTGCAGGGCAGGTGGGACGAGGTAGCCGCTATGGAGCTTGTTAACTGCACGGTTTGCGGTGAGCCAATATATACCGCCAGTTTTGAAAAAACCCTCTTAGAAAAACTTAAAAGAAATGTTGAAGCCCTTTGTCCCCACCACAAAAAGACTCTCCCATTGTATACCTGGAAACGGGTCGCACACGGAAGAAACCCTCGAGAGGGAGATGAAAAATGATAGTAGGAAATCAAAAGCCCCTTGAAGAAATAGTTTCGTCCATTTCCAAATACAGAGAAGTGCTTGTCCTTGGTTGCGGAACGTGCGTTTCCGTCTGTTTGACCGGCGGGGACAAAGAGGCCCATGCCCTGGCCGCGGCGCTAACCCGCGCAACCCTTGACAAGGAAAACCCGCCTGTTTTTGACGTAAAGACCATCGAACGTCAATGCGAAAAAGATTTGGCAAAAAACTTTCTCGAACTTCCCCAAAGTACCCATGCGATTCTTTCCCTTGCCTGTGGTGCAGGTGTTCAGACCATATCGGATGTTTTTGAGGGAGTGCCCGTGATTCCTGCTCTCAACACCACTTTCCTCGGGGCGCTGGATGAACCGGGGGTATGGAATGAAAAATGTCTTGGATGCGGGGATTGCATCCTTACCGATACAGGCGGGATATGTCCCATGGCACGATGTGCCAAACGGCTATTTAATGGTCCTTGTGGTGGGTCGGCTAACGGGAAGTGCGAAATCAGCACCGTTGTCGGTCGGGACGTCGACTGCGCCTGGCAACAAATCATTGACCGCCTTAAGACCCTCGGAAAACTCGATGATTATCAGAAAATCCGATCACCCAAAGACTGGTCACCCGAAACCGCAAAAGGCCCCCGCACGCTCCTTCGTTCCGGTTAATCGACCATATTTCACCTCGCTTCATCATTCATGTCTCCAAATATGGCCATCACAGACCCGGCTCTAATGTGACTTGATCACCAGGACTGCTGTTCCCTTGAGCTCCCTGATCAATTTGACACTTGCATCGCCCATGACAAACTCTTCAGCCTTTGACATATCCTTTCGCCCAATCACCACCATGTTGAAATCTCCTTTTCTGAACTGGTCGATGATCCCATCTGCCACCGTTGGGTAATGTTGGTCTACAAATCTTGTTTCGATTTTGTCAGGGTCAAATCCCTTTTCAATCAGCTGATCTCTGGCTGTTTTCAGGACGTCCATGAACCTTTCGGGAAGTTCATCAGAAAATTTCTTGCCCATCAATTCCTCGCTGGCAAGCGGTTTTCTAAACAAATGAACCAAGGTAAAACGGCATTCTTCCAGACAAAGCGACAGATTGGTGACATAATTCAATACCGCCCTGGAACTCACTGAATCATTCAATGCTATAAGAATCGAATTATCCACGGATTTCCCCCTATTTTTACGAGTTGGCGCGTATGTAGCTGTCCAAATCCTCAATTACTTCCTCTGCAAATTCATAATATACGGCGGCACCCATGGAAAAATGCATGAGAATGTCATTGAGCGTTTCAGGTATATATGGATACATTTTTTTCAAATTAACAAACTTCCATTTGTCTAAAATAGAAAAATCGTCTTTTTCGAGAGTATCTATTAAATCCCCATAAATAAACGGCTCATGTTTTATTTTATGTAAAGTGTGAGATCCTTTCCCGATGGCATAGATCAAAATGTTCCCCAAGCCAAATATGTCCAGGCCAAACGGGTTTTCACCAACTTCATAGTCATAATCAAAGTCTATCCACACATAATTTCCTGTATCACGTTCCATTATAATGTGATCATTTCTTATATCGCCATGCCGAAACCCATGGTTATGAAGAAATCGAATCGCCTCAAATGCCCGCACCAGCTTTTTCAAGATATCCGGAAGCAGTTTATGAAAATAGGACTCGTGTCCCATTCCAAGCGAGTCAATATAGTTAAAAAAATTCTGGCCGCGTACGATATCCAACACACGAATGCTATTTCCTTTTGAATCTTTATGCGGGGTTCCCTGCATAAAATTGGGCTGCCCCCTCACAAGATCCAGAATGTCTTCCTCCTTATCCGGGTTTCGAAAACATTTTATATCCACACCGCCAAAAGAAATGTTGAAAGACTCAAAATATGAAAGTTTTATTATCTTTTTTTCTTCTGTCTCAACGTCCACAGCCCTTTTTACCCAAAACTTTGGGTTATCCATCCCGAATCGATATTCGTGTTCGTGTCCGGTCACAAGGTATTCTTTATTTCCAATTAAAAGCACGTCCCCATAATCTATTGAAAAGAAATCTGAGGTGTCTTCGACTTGCCGCCCTGTCATGGGCTACAGTCCTTCCAACATACGCAATGGGAGGTTTCCGAGAGAGGTTTTCACTGCTTCCAGGAAATTTTTCAATCCGTTATTTTCTATGACCAATCCCAGAAGAAGTGCAAGCGAGCACAATGCATCAACATCTTCCTCACAATAAACAACCTTATCGCTATAATAAATTCTGATTATACCGATGGTTTCTTCCCGATATATTATAGGCACAGACTGCATGGAAATGATTCCCTCCTTTGCCGCCGCCTTTGGGTATTGAACGCGAGGGTCATCCTGCATGTCGGCCACAAATGCAGGTACGCCAGTAAAAAAAGAGGAGTGTTCTTCATCCGCGAATATGGGACCCTTTCCGAGATAGTCGTCACTTATCCCATGACTGCTTACGGGAAAGAGCTGTTTTTCCCTGTCATCATAAAGCATTATGCTGCAACCCTTGGCCTCAAACGTTCGGCATGTACCTTCAGCAAGATGATTAAAAAGCAGATTCAGATCTTCATACGTTGAGATAGCGTGAGCAATAGCCCTAAACTCTTTCAGATAGAACTTTCTGGCAGATTTTTTTTCCATTGGCGGTTCTCCTTGTTTGCAGTTTCTTGTTGTCAGACCTGCATGTTTTTCGTTGTGCCATTTGACCTGTTTGCCGCATAATTTGTTTTCTACTCACATTAGAGGCACGGCCCCCTCCTTTATAATCAAGATGAATTTCCGCTGCACCACAAATGGATACGGTATAATACCCGCGTTGCATTTTTGAAGTCAAATGGTGGGCAATATTTCTAGAACTCCCTTTTGAAAACTTTGCCCCGTGTAAAACCACACCTTGATTTGCAGTATAAGCCGTATGTATCAAATTAGTATCGTTTTATTATGTTTTCCCCAGAAAGCCTTCTGCTTTTGCGAGGTTTGCCCTGATAAAGTCTTTCCACCCATCCGGGTCGATATAGGGGTTGCGGCTGGCCCCCTGTCGAAGCTGCTCCAATTTCTGAAATGTTTTGTTCTGTTGAGGATGATTTCCCAACCAGACATCAATGTCAAAGGACAAAAGCCGTTTTAACGTCTTTTGAAAATCATCAATCGTCCCACCGTAAATGTCTCTTTCTAAATTTTTCTTTTCAAAGACATTGGTTCCGGCACCGCCAAAAAGTATGCCTTTATAGGATTGACCCTGCGCCTGAACATCAAAACCGAAACTGCAACTGCCCGGTGTGTGTCCCGGCGTGTGATATATAAGAATGGAATTGTCCGCCACAGCGATAACGTCCCCCTCGTTTAGAGCCCTGTCCACCTTGAAGGTCGTGTATCCCGTCAGACCGGCTCGCGTTTTGCTTCCTTTCTCGGCAGCCACCAGGTCCGCTTCACCGATGCAAATGGCGGCCCCTGTCTCTCCTGCCAGAAACGCGGCACTGCCAAGATGGTCAGCATGACCATGAGAAACCAGAAGATACCGGATGTCATCGGGACTAAACCCAAGAGCCCTGATACCTTTAAGAATGGACGGCCCCGAATCGGGCATGCAGGCGTCTATCAGGATATGCCCACCCTTTGAAGCAAACAGATGGCTGCTGACCTGCCTTGTCCCCACATAGTAGATATTACCGATCATATGAAATGAATGACAGTCGTAGTTCCTCATGCCGGATGTCCATCCTATACTAAAATTTTGCCCATTTCCCTCATTATCGCCAATAAATTTGGAGAAAATCCATAAATATCAGGGGAGGTTTGAGCGAAATTTTCTTGACTTTTTCACCTCTTTCCCGTTTCTTGTTCAGCAGGCCCTTACACCCACATAATGAGGATAATGCCATGAAATTTGCAGAACGAATCTCACTCCTCGGCACCGAAACCGCTTTTGAAGTGCTCGCAAAGGCCCAGGCCCTTGAGCGAACCGGAAAGAAAATCATCCATCTGGAGATCGGTGAGCCCGATTTTGATACGCCGCCCCACATCATTGAGGCTGGAAAAAAGGCGCTTGACGAGGGATACACCCACTATGGACCATCAGCCGGGATGTTTGAACTCAGGGAGGCCATTGTTAAAGAAATGGCACGGTCCCGAGGCCTGTCCACGTCCATCGAAAACATCGTCGTCACACCCGGCGGAAAGCCTATCATGTTTTTTGTCCTGCTCGCACTGGCTCAGAAGGGCGATGAGGTGATTTACCCAAATCCGGGATTTTCCATCTATGAATCGGTTATCAGATTTGTTGGGGCCACGCCGATCCCGATTCCGCTGAGGGAAGATCTGGATTTCAGACTTGATGTCACCGAACTAAAGGACCTGGTTACCGATCGTACAAAACTCATTATCATGAATTCCCCCCAGAACCCCACCGGAGGAATCCTCCCCATGGAAGACATCAACGCTATTGCTCAGATAGCCATCGAAAACAAGATACCTGTCCTCTCCGATGAAATCTACTCCCGGATACTCTATGAGGGCGAATTTGCAAGCATCTCCGCCTGTGATGGCATGGAAGATCTCTTGATCATACTTGAAGGTTTCTCCAAGACCTATGCAATGACGGGCTGGCGGATCGGGTACGGGGTTATGCCCGTTGATCTCGCAGCACATATAACGCGACTCATGACCAACAGCAATTCCTGTACCGCCTCATTCACCCAGCGTGCCGCCCTTTCCGCCCTAAACGGACCACAGGATGCGGTCGAAGCCATGGTGTCTGAATTCAGGAAAAGAAGAGACTTTTTTGTAAAAGGTCTAAACGAGATCCAGGGCATCAGCTGTGCAGCGCCAAAAGGCGCCTTTTATCTATTCCCAAACATTACCGGTCTTGGCAGATCTTCAAAAGAGATCGCGGACTATTTTCTCAACGAGGGGGGTATCGCCGCGCTCGCGGGTCCGGACTTTGGTGCTTACGGTGAAGGCTTTCTCCGATTTTCCTATGCCACCTCGCTTGAAAACATCCAGAAAGCCCTCGAAAGGATTGGGTACTGCGCTTCCAAACTGAGAGGGTAAACAAAAAGGGCCATTAGCGTCTGCGTCTTTCGGGCAAAACGTTTTTCTTCGTCGCAATTCTGCGACTGTCAACAAGCGTATCCAGAAGCCTTTATGTTTAGGACCTTCCAGTTCTGATCGGCCTCTGATTGAATCTCCTGCCTTTGTTCCTCGGTCAGATGCTTGTAACGCCCCTGAAGACTGAGATATCTGCCTACCGGAACAGGCTTCGCCTTATAATTGATCTCGTATCGAGTGCCGTCGTATATCTCAAACAGGGGAAATATGTTGGTCTCTACCGACAACGTCGCCAAAAGGGGTGACTGCTCCTCACCGATACGCCAGCCGGTATTGCACGGCGAAAGTAAGTGTATAAACCTGGTCCCCCGCAAACTCCTGGCTTTTTTGATCTTTGCCATGAGGTCCTCGGGAAACCCGATGGATGCAGTGGCCGCATAGGGGATGCGGTGAGCGGCCATGATTTCCATAATATTCTTTTTTCGCCGGGTATTGCCCCCGGGGGTGGTCCCCGTCCAGGTGTATCGAGGTGTTGCCGAAGAAACCTGGATGCCGGTATTCATGTAACCCTCGTTGTCCATACAGACATAGATAAAGTCCTCGTTCCGGTCGGCGGCTCCCGAAAGGGACTGCAAACCGATGTCGAATGTCCCTCCGTCCCCTGCAAAGGCCAGAACCGTCATATCGTTGATCCCCTGCATCTTCAGGGCCTGGGCTATTCCTGCCGCTGTGGGCGCGGCAATCTCAAAAGCAGAGTGGAACGAAGGCACGCCCAAAGAGGTGTTAGGGTAGGGACCGCTGACCACGGCAACGCAGGACGGCACAACAACCACCACCGTTTTTGAGCCAAGCGCTTTGAGCACGAGCCGCATCCCCATTGCCACGCCGCACCCGGGACAGGCTGCATGACCCGACCTCAAGATATCAGGGTTTTGGACCGCCTCAGACATCTTCTTCCTCCATCCATATGGACGTATGGCTAAACCGTTCCCGTTTGAGGATGTCAAATATGACACGCTCAATAAGATCCGGCCCCACATCGGTGCCCCCGATGCCACCCACATAACCCTGCACCACAGGACCGTCTTTTTCGTTAACAAGGGCTGCCTTGACCTCTGAACAAAAGATGCCCTCGCGTCCCAGGGATATGTTGCGCTCCAAGACCGCGAGCCGTGAAACGTCTTTCAGGGCCTTTCGTACCCTTTCGGTCGGGAAAGGTCTAAACAATCGAAGCTTGCACAGCCCTACCTTGACGCCCTCTGCCCTGAGCTTTTCCACAACCATACGGGCCGTAGAGGTAATCGTAGCCGTGGTCAGCAGCACTACTTCCGCGTCATCGCATTCAACCGTTTCGACCAGGCCATAGCCACGGCCGAATTGGGAAGCGAATTCCGAATCCACACGTTCCACGGTTTTCAACCCATGCAGCATAGCCTCATGGGCCATGCGACGATAGTGCTGATACTGACCCTGGCTCACCACAGGGATCGCAAATCCGGGATTGTCCAACTCGAAACGGCGGGGAAGACTCTGCGGCGGCAGGAAGATGTTTACATCTTCCTGTTCCGGCACGTGTACAGGCTCCATAAAGTGGGAAATATAGTTCGCCTCCAAGACCACCATCACCGGGAGCAGGAGTTCCTCGGCAATACGAAAGGCCTGGATAGTCGTATCCAGCGATTCCTGGTTGTCCTCGCAATATATCTGCAGCCAACCGGTGTCTCTTTGTGAGAGGGAATCGGTCTGATCGCTCCAGAATGCCCAGGGCGCGGCCAGGGTGCGGTTGACCACAACCATTACCACTGCCGTGCGGCAACCGGCCGCAAAATGGAGCATTTCGTGCATGAGGGCCAACCCCTGAGAGGAGGTGGCGGTAAAGGTGCGTACCCCGGTCAGAGAAGCCGAGAGACAAGCGGCCATGGCCGAATGTTCCGACTCCACTCGCATCATCACACCGCTCAGTTCACCGGCGTTTTCCCATTCAGAGAGCTTTTCATAGATCGGGGTCTGGGGGGTGATGGGATAGGCAGCCACCACCTCCGGACGACAAAGTTTGACCGCCTCGGCCACGGCGTGATTTCCCGTCAAAAATCTGTTCATTTTTCCTCGCTCATCGTGAGTACCCCGCGAACACAGACCGCGACGCAGGCGCCACAGCCTTTACAGTAATCGGGGTTGCTCCGGTATGCGGCACCTCCCGCTTCCTGTGACATGGACACCTCGGGGCAATAAAGGGAGCACCGGCCGCAGTCCACGCAAACGCCGCAATAATAGCATCGTTCAGCTTCGGTTTTGGCCTCATCACTGCTCAATGTCAAAACCGTTTCGTCCATATCTGAAATACGGTCCCCGGGCCTCCGATGAGAAGGAATCGACGGCTTTCTGTCAGGATACCACAATAGGGTAAGTTCGGCCGGTTTGACCCGTTTGGAAAAATCGGTCCCTGAAGAGGCCTGGACAAACTCTCGGATGGAAATGTTGGGTCCTTCTCCCAAAACGGCTCTGGCCAAGGTTGATGTATCCTGATCAATAAGATCCATGTGGATGGATATGGCGGCCCTTTTACCCGAAGCCAGGGCATCAACCACCGAGGCCCGGGTCGGTGTCAAATCACCCCCCGCGTAAATACCGGACTGAGACGTCCGTCCCAGTTCGTCAACCCAAATCCGATCGCTTTCCGTCTTCAAATCTTCAAGGAGTGGCGATGGTTCAACTCCCTGGCCTGCGGCCACAAGCAGGAGATCAACGTCCATCTTCTGCTCAGAACCGGTCACCGGCCGGGGTATCGGTCTTTGGCCGTCAGGGTTCGGGTCCAACCGTGTCTGCTGTAATCTCATTCCATTAATGCGGTCGTTTTCATGTAGAAAAGCTGTCGGAGTTGTCTGAAAGAGCAGGGTCACGCCCTCCTCCTGGGCTTCCAAAACATCGTCATCAAAGGCGGGCATGGCATCCCGGTCCCGGCGGTAAACCACTGTCACCCGTTTTGCACCGTGGCGCAGTGCTGTGCGAGCGGCGTCGATTGCTGTATTCCCTCCGCCGATAACTGCCACCGTGCCACCCTGGGCCAGGGGCCACAACTCCCGCTGCTGGACAAAAGCAAGCGCCGGCAACACACCTTTGGTCGTTTCGCCCGCAATCCCCAGTTTGGCGGCCCGCCAGCCTCCCAGGGCCAGAAAGATCGCCCTATGGTCATATTTGAGCCGATTCAACTCCTCCCTGTCCACACGTATATTGGTCTTCACGGTGATCCCAAGTTTGAGGATACGCTTTAGGTCTTTGTCAAGAACCTCATCCGGCAGCCGGTAAGAAGGTATTCCTTTGGCCAACAAACCACCCAGACGGTTTTCAGCCTCCAGCAGAGTGACCGGATGCCCCAGGCGGGCCAGATGGTAGGCGGCTGCCAGTCCGGCAGGCCCCGAACCCACCACTGCCACGGGGTGCCCCGCACCGGCAGTGCTCAAGGGCCGGGGGTCAGCATTCCCCAACTCGGCCACTGTCCTCTCCAGAGCCCGAATGGAGACGGCACTATCTTGTTCCTGCCGGTTACAGACCCCCTCACAGGGGTGATAGCAGACCCTGCCGCAAACTCCTGGGAGGGGGTTTTCGTCAAGAAAGATGGTCAGGGCATCATCGAAATTTCCCTTTGACGCCATGCTGACGGCACGTGCCACGTCGTTGCCTGTGGGGCAGTCCCCGCGACAGGGCGAAAGTTTCTCCTCAAAATGGGGCCGCAGACGGGACCAGGCCCCGGTCTTGAACGCCTCTGTTGATTCGCGTGAAATGGGGATAATTTTTTCCGGATCCAAGTATGACAAATGGGTCATTATTTCTCTCTCGCCGGGATAATCTCTACAGTCTCATAGGCCAGACGAACCGCTTCAAGGTTGGCCTCGGTTTTCGCAGGAACCATTTCTGCCACTGCATCGAGCAGATCATCCAGTTTCAACGTCCCATGGATTTTACAATAGGTCCCCAAAATGGTCGTGTTGATAACCCTGCCCAACCCGGCGTGCTGACTTATCTTCGCTGCATCCAGGAGGCAAACGGTAAACTTCTCAAGGCCCTCCCAGTCTGCGATGGGCCGCCGCGTATTGAGGAGAACCAGTCCACCACTGACAGGAAGCCAACCGGGTGTTGAAATGTCAAACAGACTTTCATCCAGACAGATGAGTTGGTTGGGAATTTTTATGTTGCATTTGAGAAGTATTTTTTCCTTGTCGACCCGAAGATATGAATAAACCGGTGCCCCGCGTCTTTCGCCGCCAAAGACAGAATAACACTGTGGGTAGAAGCCGCCTTTGAAAAAGGCCAGACCCAGCATCTGGGAGGCCATGACAACGCCTTGCCCTCCCCGACCGCAGAATTTGATTTCATTGATAGCCACTTACCCTCCTCATGATTCAATCATCCCCCATTCTTGCCAATCAAGAGCATAGTACTTGATTTTGGGATTGGCCTAAGAGCCTGCGCAATAAAACCTTTAACCCTGTGGTGTAGGACTTTCTCAATCACTGTTCCAGGTTTATGGCTTTACCTGTACCGTTATTTCGTTTTCCACCGGCGCATCAAACGTGAGTTCGTTTTGATACAGCGCGGCGCGGGCATGACGGCCGCGATCCTCGCCAAAGACCTGTACAAACAGGTCTGACGCGCCATTCAGGACCTTTGGTGCATCCTTGAATCCCGGCGCGGCATTGATGTATCCCACCATCTTGACGATGCGCACTACGTTGTCCAGATCACCAATCACCGCTTTGATCATGGCAAGGTGGTTAATGGCCACCAGACGTGCAGACTGATAGCCTTCCTCAATGGATAATTCTTTCCCAAGCTTGCCCTTATAAGGAAGCACATCCTCATCATCCGGGCCAGGTATGGTGCCGATGGTACCCGATACGTAAAGTATTTCGCCCACCTTGACCCCAGATAAGTAGTTGGCCACCGCCTTTGGCGGACGTGGCAAAACGATATCCAATTCTTTGAGACGTTGCTCGATCTTTCCCATGATTCCTCCTTTGAGGGGTTAAATACCCATATAGGCCTCACGCACCGTTGGGTCATCGGCCAGTAATCGGGTCGGTCCTTTTAAGAAAACCCGTCCCGACTCAAGCACAAATCCCCGATTAGCCAATTCGAAAGCGGTCATAACATCTTGCTCGACCAATAGGATAGAGACGCCCGATTTGTTAATCTCCTTCAAAGCTTCGATCAATTGCTCAACCACCAGGGGAGCGAGACCCAGAGAGAGTTCGTCTATCAACAAAAGTTTTGGCCGGCTCATGATCCCCCGGCCAATGGCACACATTTGTTGTTCTCCGCCTGAGAGGGTTTTAGCGTCCTGTTTTCGACGTTCTTTTAAAATGGGGAAAAGGCCATATACAAACTCCAAATCCTTATCCACCTCTTTGTCCTTACGCAGATAGGCACCCATAAGCAGATTGTTCTTGACACTCATACCATTGAACAACCGTCGCCCCTCGGGTACCTGGCCCACCCCCTTGGCCAAAACCTGATCCGGAGTGGCATAAACCACTTCCTCCCCGCCGATGATCACGCGACCAGACCAGGGTTTCAGAAGACCCGAAATGAGCTTAAGCGTGGTGCTTTTCCCCGCACCGTTGGACCCGACCATGCAGACAATCTCATTGGGCTCTACATCAATGGTAATATCCCACAAGACTTGAATGTCACCATAGCCCGCCGCCACGTTTTCAAGACGAAAAAAATCACTGCTCATGGGGAACTCTATTCTGACGGGCAGCAAATTTAGATCCCAGGTAAGCCTTTATTACTTGAGGATCACTGGTAACGTAATTTGGTTGCCCTTCACAGATAAGACTCCCGTGGTGAAGGACTACGACCCGGGAGCAGACCGACATGACCACCTTCATAATGTGCTCGAT
>PVMK01132216.1_pt1 | contig 22958 bp, 22 predicted proteins | sample 1853481 | NCBI WGS metagenome assembly PVMK01 (sample SAMN08533507, study PRJNA380276) | Marine sediment metagenome, whole genome shotgun sequencing project. | reverse complement strand
GCGATCGACCTTCGTCGGGCGCACCTCGGGATTGATCATCATCGCGGGCGCCATCGAATTGCCGCCGGAATCTGACGGACGCGAGCCGATCAGCGTCAGCAACGAACCGTTGGCGCCAGCCCGGTTGATGCCATACATCGGGTTGTGCGGATTGTTACCCGTGTCGTTGTCCGAGCGTGCGGGGATGATCGCGCCGTTCGTGGTAGCGGCGGTTCCTGCGCTAATACTCGCATTGATGCCGGCCAACATCGCGCTGTTGCGATGGAACGCGAGGCCGAGGCTCGAATCGATGTGATCGAGATTCGTGATCGGATCGATGAGCTGCGGCAGCATATCGCCCGGGATACCGAGCTTGCTGTAACCGGCGGTCGTCAGCGGATCGAGCTGGCCGCCTTGTTTTCCAACCAGGACGTTCGAGCCCGCGATATTCGCGCCGCCGGCGAGGTCGAAACAAATAAACGGAATCTTGCCGGCACCGAGCACATTGATGCCGCAAGGACCACGCAGCGGGACGAGGTCGCGGACAGCGCCGCAAAGGCCGCATGTGGATCGGTGAACAGACTAAAAACGCTGCCGCCGAAAACCGACGCCGTGCCCGCCACGAAACCCTGTGAAATGAGCTGGCGGCGCGTGATCGGCCGTGGGTGATCCGGGTGTCTCAGCGGATCCGAGGGTTTGAGTGCTTTGCGCTTCCTGGCCATAAATTCGTTCTCGATAGCGAAAGGTGGTTCTACTGCACCAACGTCACGGCGCTGCCCAATATGCTCGCGCAGACAGCCTTGGTGATGTCCGAAGTCCGTTGTGTCGAATTGTTGCCGGTGGAAATCAGCGTGTCGATCAGGTTCGTGTAGTTTGCATTGACCTCGTACCCGACTTCGTTCCTGATCGCGACGAAGTCCGGTTGACTGCCGAGACCGATGCCCATCATGGTGTCGATCAGCGGATTAATGACGTCATCACGGTCGTTCATCACGAGTGGATCGCTTCCGGCAAACGCGAGTGTGGGTCCCTGGGTGAAATCGAAATCCGGGAAATAGGCGTCTCGCATCGAGGTATTGTTCACCAGCGCGCTGCAATACTCGATCGCCAGTTGGGCGATCGCCATTTCATGTGCAGCGGCGAATGTCTCGATTGCCTCGACGCCCGGGAGCTGCTGCCTGATTGTATCGTAGGTTGCCTTTACCGAGGCATTGGTTGTCGGTACCCCGGTCACCGCAGACATGGTTGCGTTAATTTCTTCGAACGTGCGGATGCCGATATCCGGCATCGGCGTGCCGTCGACGGGTGCCGGAACGAGTGGCGTCGGTTCCGTGAACGCATTCGTGTTGCCGCCCAGGACTTCGAACGTCAGGAAAAATTCATCGGTCGCAGGGCCGGCTTCGAGCCCGATGACCGTGCCAAGATCTGACAGCGGCTGACCGGCCGGGGTGTATGAGCTATCGGTAACGCTGGTATCGAGGTTGCCGTAAGCCTGTCCGACCGTCGCCTCGCTGCCGTTGATGCCGATGCGCATGCCCTGGATCGGGATATTGCCGGGCGTTGCCGTCGGGTCCAGGCTCACGAATAGCGGCGTATTAAACAGGTAGCTGTAGTTGTCGAACTGGCTGACCTCAAAAACGATATACGCCTGTGGCATATTTACCAGGTCACCGACAAAAAACAGCAGGAAAAACTTTTCGCCGACGCCGACATCGAAATTCTGTTGTATCTGGGCTGGTGTCAGTACTCGATTATGGATCGACACCATTCGCAGTGCGCCCAGCCATTGCCGGTCACCGGAGACTTCGTTGCCGAGTACGAATGCGAAGGTATCGTCCCAGTCGGCGAGCGTGCCGCCGCCACCCGTATCCAGATCGTCGGTGAAAACTGTGTTCACATAGATCCGGCGCCCGTTGACGGGATCGTAAGTCATGACGACATGTTGCAGCGTCGCCTGCAGGTCCTCGTCGGCATCCGCCGTGGACAGCGCGGGACTGCCATTGCCGTCGGTGACGCCACTGCGGTTAAAGAAATCGTAGTTGTACAGCGTCTGACCGAGGTTGAAATTTCGCGCCGCGGTGCCCGCCGAGTAACTCACGATGCGGGCGTCTTCCTGGGAGACGTTTCCCGGGACCGCCCAGGCTTCGATGGTGTATTCACCGGTCGCCTTGATCAGGTCGTGCAATTTCTTGCTCGCGACCGTCGATCCCTGGGCTTTGCCGGCAACGAATTCGATACCCCAACCCCCGACCCAGTTTACGGTGCCGGACAGGGTCAGATCGATCGCCGGATCGACGCCACTGGTGTCGAATGCCGTCGGACCGGCGCCGGTCTTGAATTCGTAAAAGGCGATCTGATTGGTTTCATGTCTGTTGCCGCCGCTGGCGATAATGCCGTCATAGAGCGTCAGGGCCTTGCTGATGACCAGCTGCGGGTCCACGGTCGTCAACGGGATCGCACCCGAATAGGTTGCGATCCTTAATTCCATTTCAGCAGCGTCATTCGCACAGTTGTTCGGACAATTGTGGAATTCATCGCGCAGGCGAACGACGAGCCTCGAACTGCCCGGATCTCCGAGGTTGATTTTTTGTTTGGCCGCGGCAAAGGCGACGTTGATATCGGCATCCGCGAAAAACGGCGTCTGCGGGGTACCGGATGCAGCGCTGTGACAATTTCCGCAATTAAAGCTAATCAGCAATTCGTGGATTCCGCCTGCTGCAGCGAAGGCGGTCGCGTCGGGCGGAAAGTTTTTGCTGGTGCCAACATCCTGGATGACCGGCGGTACAAGTTGAATCTGCCGTCCGGCGACCGCACCCGCGGTACCTGCCCAGGCCGAAATCCAGGTGGTCAGGATGTCGGCGCAGGCCTGCGGGCTGCTGAGCCAGCAATTGTGGCCGTTAACGCCTTCAGTCACCTTGATGACCAGACGGGAATCCGGCGGCGAGCTCAGATCCACGAGCGGGTTGACGGCGGCGTAGGCCAGGTTGACGTCATCGTCACGCGCGAACATCGGACTCTGGCCGCCGGTATCGCTATGACAGCCGCCGCAGCGATTGTTGGAGCGCAGGTTTCCCCAGAGATTGACCATGAAGGCCTGCACGTCGGTCGTCGCCGGAGCCGGGCCCGTGTAGTTCGATGTGGGTGGCAGCGTAGAGGCCGCCAGTTGAGTCGTATCGGCGCCACCGCCGCACCCGGCGAGGATCAGCACGCCGAGCAACAGGCCGAGGCGAACGGCCGGATCAACAAGCGGTCGGCGGGTTTCGTCATGCGAATCATCATTAAAGACCCTTGCAGTAGTCGGCCGCTTCAGCGAATGCCTGTTTCATCCGATACCCGCCGTTCTTGAATGAGTTTTTCATGGAACTGATTTGCAGCCGGTCAGTGGCGTCGACCGGATCGCGAAAACAAACGCTGCGAAAAACTTTTTTGACCTGGCAGGACGCGAACGTGTCGCTATTCGCCAGTTCCTGTCCCATCGATGCTGCGCCATTGCCGCTTCCGGTCATACTTCCGTCCCAGCCGAGTAGCTGATTCGGTCCAGCGCGCCAGTAGTTGTCCCAGCGATCGTCCGGGGTCACATAGCCGGGTCTGAAATTATCGGCGTTGATGAAGTACTTGGGCTGGACCAGACCCGCGGTGTAGACAATGCGCCCCTCGCCCAGCGTTTCGTCGAAATTGTAGTAGGCGAACGCCTGAGCAAGCGGATCCATGCCGCTGTGACAACCGATACAGTTATTCAGAAAAATTCGACTGTCGCCGCCCGGGGCTGCGGGAAATATCCTGGCGAACCCGATCGGGTATCCGCGTCGTATCCTTCACATACTCCATGTCATTGCACATGTGATTCAGCATCGTGAAGCGAAACATGGCTCGGTTGGTGCCAGCGATGAAAAATGCCTGGGCAGCGGCCCGTGTCGTCATGACTCCGGCAATGGCCTGGGGCGGCAGATCAGTCATCGCCGTCTGCGTTGTACGCACCAGGTTCGTTGCATTGAGTTCGATACCCTGCTGTTCCAGGGCGACATAGTGATCGTTGTTGGTCATTGAATACGGCGGCAGACCGAGGCCCGATGCACCGATATACAGGATGTCCGCTGAAAGTAGCGTGTTGAAACGGGACGTTATCGTCTCTGATCATGCCAACGACCGTGGCCGTGTAATCGTTCAGGTCCACGAAAACATCCTGTTCGCGATTGGTCCACGGCGCCGCAAAGTTTTTCAGCGTGACGGTATAGAACGCGCTGTTTGCCATGGCAGTGTAGGCCGCGTCGATGACCGTACGACCGCCGACGCCATCAATATCGTCGCGCATGCTGATAAGCACCTGGTCGGTCGGAGGCACGCCGGCCAGCCGATCATGCATGCGTCGGGCCTGCTCGAGTGATCCGGCAGATGCCGACATCGCGGCACCCGAAAGAATCACGCAGACAAGAATGTAAATGAGAATCAATCGCATAGTTTCGTTACATCGTGTTGCTGTACACCAAAAATCAAATCCCAAAATACTGGATCGCATCAAGGCCTCCGTGAGGCCCTTCACACGCCACGTGCAAGTTATCTCGTGAGCAGCCAACTCATTCTGTGATGGGTTTAACGGATCGATTAAATTCTCTTGTATTAAGTTATGTCTTGGGTCCGCATGCATCGCCGACATGGTCAAACTACGGCTATTGATATAGACGATGCATTCCGGGGTAACAGATGACTGTTTATATGCTGAGAGGAATAGAAGAGATTTTTCATTCGATGAAGCCGCTAATTTTCGTCTTCGCGTTATCCCTGTGTGCATGTGGGGGAGGCGACAGCATCGATGTATCGAGGGGACAGGGTGCGGACCCGGTGGTCGTCGATGTTTCACTCGCCTACGTAAGGCGGCCTGTGCCGTTGGATGACCAGGGCGTAGTCGCGGTCGCCGATGCGCGGGAATTGATCACCTTTGACATCGGTGCCGATCTGTTCGTCCGCGAACGCGCGTCGCCCAGTGCGCCAGAGACCAACGTCACGGGCGCGATTACGCAGGGGCTTGGAGCGGTCCGGGATCTGGAGGCATCTTATGACGGCGAGAAAGTGCTGTTCGCGATGCGGGCACAGTTTATTCCGAATGCAGACGAGGAAGACCAGCCGACCTGGAATATCTGGCAATACGATCTGGTCACGGCACAGCTGATCCGAATTATCGCCTCTGACATTACGGCCGAGGCCGGCCATGATGTCGCGCCTCATTATCTTCCGGATGGACGGATTGTCTTTTCCTCAACCCGGCAGCGTCAGTCCGGTGCGATTCTGTTGGACGAAGGCAAGCCGCAATTTCCGGCCCTCGACGAGAACCGTAACGAATTCGCGTTCGTGTTGCATGTCATGAATGAAGACGGCAGCGACATTCATCAGGTTTCATTTAACCAGAGTCATGATCTCGACCCCTCGGTGTTGAGCAACGGGCAGGTCGTGTTCAGCCGTTGGGACAATATGGGGGGTCGCAATGGGATCCATCTATATCGGATGAACCCGGACGGCACGGATCTCGAGCTGCTGTACGGCGCCAACAGTCATGACACCGGCACTAACGGATCGACAGTGCAGTTCCTGCACCCGCGTGAGCTGCCCGACGGCAGCATCATGGCGATCATCAAGCCCTTTACCGTGACGGACTTCGGTGGCGACATTATTAATGTCGATGTCCCGAATTATATCGAGACCATCCAGCCGACCCTGGTCAACCTCGGCATACTGACGGGTCCGGCACAGGTCGCGGCAACCATTAATGACGTCAGAACGAATGGAGAAATTTCTCCGGGCGGCGTGTTCTCGGATGCCTATCCATTGTGGGATGGGACAGACCGGGTTTTTACGAGCTGGAGCCAATGTCGGCTGATTGAGGATCCGCTCGTCATACCGCCGGTGATTCTGCCATGCACACCGAGTGGGCTCGCCGATCCGGCCGCGGTGGCCGCCCCGCCGTTATACGGCATCTGGCTGTATGACCGCAGCGACGATACACAGCTTCCTGTTCTGACTCCGGAAGAGGGTTTCATGTATACCGACGTCGTTGCGGCACAGGTCAGGACGCTGCCGCCGGTCATTTATGATCAGGATGTTGCGGGCGGTGTCGACCCCGATATGTTCGCCGAGGGTGTTGGTTTGTTGAACATTCGCAGCGTCTACGATGTCGATGGCCTCGATACGGCCAATCCGGATATTCAGACGCTCGCGGATCCAGGGCAAACGACAATGGCTTCGGCACGCCCGGCGCGATTCCTGCGCATCGTCAAGGCGGTTTCGATACCGGACGACGACGTTCGCGACTTCGTGGGCACCGCATTCGGTGTCGGTGGCGCCGGTCAGGGTATGCGGGAGGTTATCGGGTATATACCCATCGAACCCGATGGGTCGGTACTCGCCAAGGTTCCCGCGAACGTCGCGTTAGCGATCAGTGTTCTGGATGAAAACGGCCGCCGCATCTCCCCTCGACACCAGAACTGGCTGCAGGTTCGTCCGGGTACAGAACTGAAATGTAACGGATGCCATGAGAACGGCACCGGTTTCTCGCACGGGCGCAATGATGCGTTTGCAAGCACCTATGCCGGTGCGACGACGGTCGGCCCCTTTCCAAATACGCTGGCCGCAATCTTCGCCGATTTCGGAGACACGATGGCCGAAGCGCGGGGCCGGCTCAGCTGCGCGACCGATTGTGCGTCTGTCACGCCGAGCGTGGACGTGATTTATGCCGATGTCTGGACGGACGCAGCCGCGGCCGGCCGTCCCGCGGACCCCCCTTTCGCCTATCTCTACGCGGATCTGGATACCACGGCGCCAACGACGACGGCATGCCAGATGGCGTGGGGCGGGGCATGCAGGACCGTAATCAATTATGAGACGCATATTCATCCGCTCTGGAGTGTGCCTCGGCTCGCCGCGGACGGCGTCACGGACGCGACCTGCACGGTATGCCACAGCCGCACCGATGCAATGGGCGTCACGCAGATTCCCGCGGGCCAGGTCGAGTTGACCGACGGGTTGAACCAGCAGGTTGTCGATCATTTCAATGCTTATCGCGAATTGCTGGCCGATGATTTCGTGCTCGAGTCCGATGGTGCCGGCGGACTACAACTCGCGCAGCAGGTCGGCGTAGATCCCGTGACCGGTCTTCCGATTTTTCAGCCGATTCCGGTGGGGACCGTCGATGTCGGTCGCCGGCGCGAACGCGTCACCTGCGTTTTTCAGTCTTTTCGTCAGCGACATCGATCATATCGGGTTGATGAGCGATGCAGAGTTGAGGTTGATCTCCGAGTGGCTGGATATCGGCGGTCAGTATTACAACAATCCCCTTCGACGCACCTCTGAATTAGTCCATGAAAAAATTTCTTGCCATGGTCGGAGTGATATTGCTGTGCGTTTCTTCAGCCGCTTATGGTAAGAGCCGACTTTACAAAGTCGTCATTGCCGATCCCTATATCGAAATGCATACGGGTCCGGGAGTCGGTTACCCGATATTTAATGTCGAAGACCGCGGGCAGACGATCGAAGTCATCAAGCGCCATACGGACTGGTTCAAGGTACGCACGGAAAGCGGTAAGCGCGGGTGGGTGGCAGCCGATCAGCTCGAGCGAACGTTGCAAACGGACGGGACGCCGACCCAAATCAAAAATTTGTCGCGTGATGATTATTTGACGCGCCGCTGGGAAACCGGGTTGCAGATCGGCGACTTCGGCGGTGCCAACACTATTTCAGGCTATGGCGGCTACCATTTCACCGAAAATCTGTCGGCTGAGCTTTGGGCCTCTCAGATCACCGGAGATTTCTCGGAGGGCTGGATGGTCAACGTCAATATCGTGCATCAGCCTTTTCCGGCCTGGATCGTCTCGCCGTATTTCACGCTCGGGACCGGGGTCCTTCATATCGAGCCAAAAGCGACGCTCGTTCAGGCGCAAGACCGTACGGATCAGGAGGCGCATGCGGGATTCGGTATCCGCTCGCATATCAGCCGCCAGTTCATACTCCGGGCCGAGTACAAGAGCTATGTAGTTTTTACCAGCAGAGATGAAAACGAGGACGTAAACCAATGGACAGCCGGATTCTCATTTTACTTTTAAGGGGCCTGCTGCTTGGGCTGTTCATCGTCATCTCGAGCGGATGTGCGGGTCGAATGAAGACGGGGATCCCGTCCGACAGCGTGGCGACAGATGACGGTGCGGTCATCGAACCAGACGTGGCACGCCGGGAAATTGACCCGCCGAAAATCGATACCGATGATTTCGAGATCGGCGCTTTTGTCGGCCTGATGAGTGTCGAAGATTTTGAGACGAACGCCGCATACGGCTTGCGTCTCGATTATCACATTACCGAGAAATTCTTTGTCGAGGGTAATTACGGGCAAACCAAGGTCGGCGAAACCAGCTACGAGAAACTTAGCGGTGGCGCACAGTTATTGCCTGATGATCAGAGAGAATTGACCTACTACGACTTGTCAGTCGGCTACAACCTGTTGCCGGGAGAAGCCTTTATCGGCCGCAACCGCGCGTTCAATGGTGCGCTATACGTTCTGGCTGGGGCCGGCAATACCGATTTTGCGGGCGACAACCATTTCACCCTGATGTTGGGTGCCGGCTACCGGATGTTGTTGTGGAGAGCGATGGCGATGCATGTGGATTTTCGGGATCACATCTGGGATTCGGATTTGCTCGGTGAAAGCAAGACGACTCACAACATCGAATTATCGCTCGGTCTGAGTTTTTTCTTTTGAGGCTTTGATATGACTAACGGGAAATCAAAACGGACTCGCCTTGTTGTCGTTGCGCTGCTGGCCGTCGTCGGTGCCGCGCTGATACCGGCCTGGAGCGAAACCACTGGCCCGGCGCCGAACTTTACGTTGACCGACCGCGACGGCAACTCCGTTTCTCTGGAAGATCTGCGCGGCCAGGTCGTGATGATTAACTTCTGGGCAAGCTGGTGTGCGCCGTGCAGGGAGGAAATGCCCTTGCTGGAGCAGATACACCAGCGTTATGAACCGCTTGGATTTACCTTGCTGGGGGTCAACGTCGAAGAGAATTCGAGTGACGCGGTGAACTGGTTAAAGGACCGACCGGTCAGTTTCCCGATCCTGTTCGATCCCGATAATGGCGTCAGTAAGCTTTACGATGTCGTCGCGATGCCGAGTACAGTCATCGTTGACCGGCAGGGCAATGTGCGGTTTCTGCATCATGGCTATCAAGCCGGATACGAGGATCAATATCAGAATCAGATCAGGGAATTGGTGCGGGAGCGATCATGACGCGGGTGTGGGCATTCCTGATCGTCTGTTTCGCGATAGTTACCTTGTCGGGCTGTGGAATCGAGCCATGGGTTAAACCCTATGAGCGGGACCGGTTGGCCGAACCGATTATGAGCCTGGACCGCGATCCGGTTTCGGGCGCCTATATCAATCACGTCCACGAGGCCAGGGAAGGCGCCCGGGGCGCGTCCGGCAGTTCCGGCGGGGGTTGCGGTTGCAACTGATGAACGACCGGATCGTAAAATTCGTTGGACTTGGCCTTGCGCTGTTGAGCCTCATTCCCGCTGCGTCGGTTGCCGGCGTCTTGCCGGAAGACCGGGCTGACACGCTCTATCACTACTATGACGGTGGCGGTGTGCAGATCGACGGTCCGTCGATACTCGTGCGCAAGAAGATCAAGCAAAGTTTCTCGCTGTACGGAAACTACTATGTTGACAGTATCAGCAGTGCGTCGATTGATGTCGTCACGACCGGTGCGAGTCCGTACACCGAAGAACGGACCGAGGTCACGATGGGCCTCGACTACCTGCATGAAGATACGCTGATGAGCATCAGTCTGACCGACAGCGAGGAAAATGATTACTCGGCGAACAGCTTGAACCTGGGCGTTAGCCAGGAAGTGTTTGGCGGCATGACAACGGTCTCCATGGGTTATGGCCGCGGGTCCGACGAGGTGCGCAGGAACCTGCCCGATGGGTCCAACGACCCGGCATTCCGTGAGGACGTCAAGCGGCGCAACTACCGGTTCGGCGCGACCCAGGTCATTACCCGAAATATGGTGCTCGGGCTCAACTACGAGCTGATAACGGACGAGGGATTCCTGAATAACCCGTACCGGTCGGTTCGTTTCCTCGATCTTGGAAACCCGTCCGGTTTCAGTTTTGAGCCCGAAATTTATCCGGGCACTCGGACCAGCAATGCGATTGGGTTACGTTCGAGATTCCATCTGCGGGGGCGGGCGGCGATTCATGGTGGCTACCGGTTTTTTACCGATACCTGGGGCATCAACGCGCATAACGTCGATATCGGGTACACGCGTCCGTGGAAGCAGGCGTTTATGTTCGACGTGGGCTACCGTTACTACACGCAGAATAGCGCGGAGTTTTACAACGACCTGTTTCCTTACGCGCAATCGCAGAATTTTCTCGCGCGGGACAAGGAGCTTAGTACTTTCAACAGTCATACAATGCGCTTTGGCATGAGCTATGATCTTGTTCAGGACGGCTGGCGAATGCTCGACAGGGCCTCGGTTAGCTTTTCGTTCGACCATGTTCTTTACGACTATGAAGATTTCAATGACCTGAGGAATGTTGATGCGAATGGCGCGCCGTTGTATCCGCCGGGTCAGGAGCCCGCATTCAACTACTCGGCGGACATATTTCAGTTATTTTTCTCAATCTGGTTTTGACCCGTCCCCACGATGAATGCGATTAAACGTTCATTCATCATTCTGTTTTTTTTCGTCACCGTGCCCACTCATGCCGAGTGGTACTCCGATGCCCAGGACAAGATGGGTACGCGCGTGGAAGTGCGCCTTTGGCATGATGATCCATCCGTCGCAAAGCGGCTGCTTTCCGATTCGATGGCCGAATTCGACCGAATCGAGGCGGCAATGAGCACGTACCGCCCTGAATCTGAGATATCCAATCTGAACGCACATGGTGCCGAAGGCTGGGTCGAGATTTCAACGGAGTTGTTCGATCTGATCGGGCGCGCCCTGAAATTGTCGGTGACGACCGATGGCGCCTTTGACATTACCTACGACAGTGTGGGCGACTTGTACGATTTTCGTGAGCGAATTCGCCCGACTGAAGCGGATATCGAGGCGCGCCTCGATACGATCGATTTCCGTTTCGTGGAGCTGGACACGAAAAAATCGCGGGTTCGCTTTTTGCGCCAAGGCGTGCGAATTAATTTGGGGGGCATCGCCAAAGGCTACTCGGTCGAATCAGTCATCGGGCTATTGCGCCAGGCTGGCGTTGAGCACGCACTCGCAAGCGCGGGTGGTGACACCCGTCTTTTGGGAGATCGAGGTGGGCAACCGTGGATTGTCGGCGTGCGGGATCCTGAACAGGAAGACGGAATCGTCACGCGTCTCGGACTCGAGGATGAAGCCGTATCAACATCCGGCGACTATGAACGGTTTTTTGTTGAGGACGGGATACGTTATCACCACATTCTGAATCCCTCGACCGGTAAATCGGCCAGTCTGGTTCGCAGTGCGACTGTTATCGGTGCCGATGCCACCCTGACCGACGGATTATCCACCAGCGTTTTTGTGCTGGGGCCGGATGAAGGTCTGAAACTGATCGAGACACTGCCCGGTTATGAAGCTCTGATTATCGATAATTCATTCAAGGTACTGCTTTCGTCCGGATTGGACCCCCGCTAGCGGCGGCAAAGAATCGGTGTCAGACACCGCTTCTTTGCCCGTTTTTGTCTATAACCTATTGAAAAAAAAGGCCAATTTACCTTAATCCACGGTGATTCGTGACTGCGATCACATGAATTAGGGACGGGGATTGCGATTATTCGTCCTTGGGCGTTACCCAGGGACACCGCATTCGATGTTGCAAGCCGAAAAAAAACCAAGCCGGATTGCCAGTCGGACGGACACCGCAATCGCCGCCGCTCTGTTTATAACCATTCTGCTGATTGTGGCGGCGCCACTCGGGGCGTGGGGTGCTCGATCATTGATTGACGCGCCCGCACCCGATTTCGCATTGAAGAATTTAGACGGTGAAAATCTGCGACTCAGCGAATACCGCGGCGAAGTCGTATTGATCAATTTCTGGTCGACGACGTGTGGACGTTGCCGGGCGCAATTGTCTTTTATTGATGAATTTTTTGTTGCGCACCGTGATCAGGGATTCCAGGTGTTGAGCGTCAGCATCGATCACGACAACGGTCAGGCCCGCAAAACGGCGGCCGACCTTGAGTTGCATTTTCCGGTGTTGTTCGACAATCAGCATATCGTCAGCAAGCTCTATGACCTCGGGTCCCTGCCACTGACCGTGCTGATCGATCATCACGGCCAGGTTCGTCAGGTGCACAAGGGGTTTCGGGCCGGAGACGAGGAATTTTTCCGGGTTGAATTGGAAAAAATGTTGGCAGACTAAATGTTGCTGCCGACTTATCGAAAACAGGTGAATTGGATGAATGAACGAAATCGAAAATTGAAAACGCTGACACATCGTATGGGGTGGGCCGCGATAGTAATAGTACTCGTCTTGTGGTTCGGTACGTTGCCCGCGGCCGACAGTCAGGTTGCCAGCATCGATACCGAGGTTCAGAACCTGAAGAGCGCGGTGCTGGATTTGAATCGAGACCTTTTTATGCTGGAAGAGGAACTCCTGTATCCGGCAAATACGCAGGTGGCCGTTTTCGTTTCGATGGACGTCGGCGAGTTTTTCGCGCTGGATTCAGTCCAACTCAAGTTCGACGGCAAGCCGGTCAGTAGTTACCTGTATTCGGAAAGAGAGGTCGAGGCATTGCACCGAGGTGGCGTGCAGCGTCTCTACCTGGGCAATGTAAAAACCGGTGATCATGAAATTGTCGCGATCTTTACCGGCCGCGGCCCCCATGGCCGCGATTACCGGCGAGGCGCCACACTGAACTTTGAGAAGCAGATCGGGGCCAAGTTCGTTGAGTTGCAGATTTCAGATCGGGAAATCAAGCAGCAGCCCGAGTTCCTGGTCCGGGAGTGGGAGTAAGCATTGGTTCGGTTGCGACATCTCCGCTCCGGTTTCATCGCGATAGTTGCGATTACGATTCTCAGTGTGCCGGTTGCGGTTGCCGGCAAGAAATCGGCGCCAGAAGGTGAGATTCGTGACCTTTATTACGGCGAAGTGCTGTTTCACTTTTTCCAGGACGATGAATTTACGGCGTTGACGCATTTGTTGGCCGCGCAACAGTTGGGGCGGGTGACGAATCACGCGGCCGAGGCCCGGTTACTGCTCGGCGGGCTCTACCTGTCCTATGGGCAGCATCAACAGGCAGGTGAAATATTTGACCGGCTACTTGACGGAACGGCTGATCCCGCTGTGCGGAGCCGGGTCTGGTTTTATCTCGGCAAAGTGCGCTATCAGCGCGGACTTTTTGCGGCGGCCGAACAGGCGTTTCGGCATGTAGAGGGGAAACTGCCCGACGCGCTGGATGCCGAGTACCACATGTTGCTGGCGCAGAGTCTCATGGGGCAGGGCAGGTTTTCCGATGCCGCCGACGTGCTGAATTCCTGGGAGCGTTCGGATGGCTGGTTGGCCTATTCCAGATTCAATCTGGGTGTGGCCTTCGTGCGCACGAACCAGGTCGAGGCGGGGGCCGCACTCCTGGATCAGGTCGGACGGATGAAAACAAATGAACCGGAGATGTTGGCGCTTCGGGACAAGGCGAACCTGGCCCTGGGTTATGCCCATCTGCAAACCGAACAAGGTGATCGGGCGAAAGAAGTGCTCGAGCGCGTTCGACTGCATGGCCCGTTTTCGAGTAAGGCCTTACTGGGTGTCGGGTGGGCCGATTCATTGCGCGAGGATTATCGCGGTGCGCTCAACCCGTGGCTGGAGTTGCTGGATCGCGACCTGCTGGACAGCGCCGTTCAGGAATCCTTGCTGGCCGTGCCCTACGCATTTGGTCAATTGAAAGCGAATGGATCGGCCGCTGAGTATTACCTTTCCGCCCTGGACCAATTCGATGCGGAAATCCTGCGCCTGGACGGCGCCCTCGATCGAGCTGCGGCCGGCGACTTGGTTCCGGCCCTGTTGCAGCAGAACGAGTCGGGGTTAGGTCGATGGCACTGGCAGCTTGAAGCATTGCCGAAGACCGAGGACGCCCGATACCTGTATCACCTGGTCGCGAACCATGAATTTCAGCACGGGCTGCGCAATTATCGTGATCTCGTTGCGCTGTACGACCATTTGGAAGAATGGCGCGGTAAGCTCAGTGCGTTCGATAACATGGTGGCTACCGGTGCACAGGCATACGCCGAGCGATTGCCGGTCGTCGAGAAACGCCTGGACGAAATCGACGTTGCGGACATGCGTGCGCGTCGTGACACCATTGCGGCTGACCTTGACCGAATAGAAAAATCCCGGGATACCATTGGGTTCGCGACTGACGCGGAGAGCCGTCAATGGCTCGAGCTCGAGGCAATGGAATCCAGCCCGGCGTGGGCCTCGGAAAGCTCCGCTGCCGCCCGGGAAAAGCAACGCGTCCTCAAAGGGGTATTGCAGTGGAACCTTGAGCGTGAATTTAAATACCGGCTTTGGCAGACGCGCCGCTCACTTGCAGAACTTGATTCGGCGTTGATGCAAGCCGAGCACTATCGGAAGAGTGTGGATGCGGCGCGAGCCACGGTGCCCGGGCGCCTCGAAGAGTTTGCGGCCCGAATAAATCTGCTCGCGCCGCGTATTGATTTGATGCAGGCGGAAATTTCGGCGGCACTTGGTAGTCAGCAGGCAGAGTTACAGGTTCTCGTCGCACGCGAACTGGAGGCACAGAAGGAGCGCCTCGCGACCTACCGGCTCCAGGCCCGCTTCGCATTGGCGGCCATTTACGATCATGGTACGGTCGCGGCCGCGGACAATGCAGGAGTCGATCAATGATCGCATCTGCGTCGGTATCGGCCGCTGCAACGGTGTTCGGCTTAACGCTCATGGGCGGACTTTGGCCGTTCGGCGGGGACGACAAGCCCGATGCACGCGATACGATCGGTGATATGCGGCAACGTGAATATGAGCTGAAGCGGGCTCCGATCGTCGAAGATGGTGCACTGTTTGCACGCGAGCAGTATCGGATTTTTCTGGAGTTGTCGGTGAACAACCCGGAACTCCAGATGGAGGCGATGCGCCGGCTCGGCGATCTCAATCTATCGGCTGCCGAGGAGGCGCAGTTCGATGGAGTGGACGGCGGGGACCAGGCTTTCTATGCAGAGGCGGCAAAGCTATACACCGCATTGCTCGAGTCGAATCCGGATTACGTTGATGCAGATCGCATACTCTACCAGCTGTCTCGAACCCTATGAAGCCATGGGCGCATCGGAACTGGCGCTGACTACACTTGATCGTCTGGTTGCCGAATACTCCCGGCAGTGAGTTTTTCGACGAGGCCCAGTTTCGACGGGGAGAGATTCTTTTCATCGATAAGCGATTTCCATCGGCTGAGTTGGCCTATGCGGAGGTGGTTGCCCAGGGCAGTTCGTCTCCTTTTTATGAGCAGTCGCTGTACAAACACGGCTGGTCCCTGTTCAAGCAGGGCCGGCATGGGGACAGCCTTGACTCATTTATGGATATGCTCGATATCCAGCTGACACGCGAGGGTGAGGTCACAGGCGCCGAGAGACTGGAGCGAATGTCGCGACCGCAACGCGAGTTGGTGGACGATACGTTTCGGGTACTGAGTATCACATTCTCCTATCTCGATGCGGCCAACACGATTAATGCACTGATGACCCGCCGCGGGGAGGCCTATTACAGCGACCTGCTGTATGAAAGCCTCGGTAGTTTGTACCTCGACAAGGAACGCTACATCGATGCGGCCGAGACTTTTGCCGAATTCGTCTCCCACCATCCGGCCCATCCTGAGTCACCGCAGTTGCAGGTCAGGGTCGTCGAGGCGTATACGCTCGGAAAGTTTCCGAGCCTCGTTCTCGAGGCGAAGCGTGACTATGTGGATCTATACGGCCTGAACAGCGCGTTCTGGGCAGGGCGCGAACTGGCCAACTGGCCCGATGTCGTGGCTCACCTCAAGGAAAACCTGACCGATTTGGCTGCTTATGATCATGCGCTTGCCCAGGAAGAGGGTGACCCGGCCGCTTACGAGAGGGCGGCCGCACTGTATCGCCGGTACCTCGGGTATTTTCCCGAAGATCCGGACTCGGCCAAGCGCAATTTCCTTTTGGCCGAGATTCTTTTCGAGTTGGAACGTTTTGATGAAGCTACCCATGAGTATTTGCGCACGGCTTATGACTATGGGCCGCACGACCAAGCCTCCGAAGCAGGCTATGCGGCACTGATATCGGCCCGGAAATACGAGGAGGGTCTCGTGGGTGAGGAGAAGGAAATCTGGCGTTCCGCGTCAATGGGCAACGCGTTGCGATTTGCCGATGCATTTCCGGAGCATGAACAAGCGGCCCCGGTGTTGACCACGGTGGCGGAAGAGTTATTCGAGGACGGTCAACGCGAACGGGCGATGCAGGTCGCAGGCCTCGTCATTACGATGCAACCGCCGGCGGAAATAGAACTGGAACGCACGGCATGGACTGTCATTGCACATTCTCAATTTGATCTGCAGCACTACGCTCAGGCCGAGCAAGCGTATCAGCGGTTGGCGCAGATGCCGATTGAAAATGATGAGATCCGCGGCGAGATCGATGACCGCATTGCCGCTTCAGTTTACCGGCAGGGCGAGCAGGCGCAGGTCAGGGGCGACATCGATGATGCCGTGACCCAATTTCTGCGGGTGGCGGACGTGCAACCCGAGTCCGAGTTCGTGCCGAACGCCCTGTTTGATGCTGCGGCACTGCTGGTTACAACACAGCAATGGCAAAAAGCCGCAGACGTTCTCGAGCGGTTTCGTGCAGAGTTTCCGGGGCATCGTTTCAACGACGATGTCACACAGAAACTTGCGGTCGCCTATCAGGAGGCGGGTCAAAGTGCTCGAGCAGGCGCCGAGTATGAGCGCATCGCGGGAATCTCGACGGCTGACGAAGCGGTCCACCGCGAGGCACTGTGGCGTGCCAGTGATTTGTATGAAGAAAGCGGGGATGTCGAAGGACGGCGACGAGTTTATACCGAGATCGTGACCCGATTTCCCGATCCCCTGAGTGAATCAATAGAAGCGCGGCAAATGCTCGCCGACCTGGCCGGGCAATCGGGTGCAACCGCGGTCCGAACGGACTGGCTCAATTCCATCATCGAGGCGGACAAAAACGCCGGCGATCAGCGCACCGAACGCAGCCGCACGCTTGCGGCCCGCGCGTCACTCGAGATGGCAAGCCCGGCCCGCGATGCATTCCGGGTCGTGAAATTGACCAATCCGTTAAAAGCCAGCCTGAAGTTAAAAAAGGAACGGATGGAGCTTGCCCTGGAAGCCTATCGAGTTGCCGCGGAATACAGTGTCTCGGAAGTGACGACGGCTGCGACCTACGAGATTGCAGATCTCTATTACTGGCTCAGCAAGGACCTGATGACCTCGGAGCGTCCGGATTCCTTGACCGAGGAAGAGTTAGAGCAGTACGACATTTTGCTCGAGGAGCAGGCATTTCCGATTGAAGAGCAGGCCATCGATATTTTTGGTGCGAATGCCGACAGGGCGGCGGAGGGGATCTACGACCAATGGGTACGCAAGAGTTTTGCCCGTTTAGCTGAACTCATGCCCGCACGCTTCGCGAAATCAGAAAGGAGTGAGTCACTTGTTGCGTTGCTGGATTAAACGGTTGACCGGTATCGCGACCGTATTGTTGCTGGCGGTGCTGGGCGGCTGCGGCACGGTTGGTTCAATAAACCGATCGGTGTCTGACGCGGGCGAGCAGTCCTATCCGGCGGCGGCAACGAATCGCTTTTCGCGGGCCCTCGATTACATGGATGCAGGTGATGATGTGCAGGCCGTGCGCGAGTTCGAGAGCTTCGGCACGCGGTATCCGGATTATGCCGGGCCTTTGGTCAACCTCGGGATTCTCTACAGCCGAAACGGCCGGCCGGACGCCGCGATGGCCGCGCTCGAAAGAGCGATAAAGATTTGCCGGAAATGTGCGGCCGCGAATAATCAGCTGGGTATTTTGCAGCGCCAGCAAGGCCGCTTCGCGGAGGCGGAGGCGTCGTATCTCAGGGCGATCTCGGCCGATCCGGGTTACCGGCTCGCCTATTTCAATCTGGGTGTCTTGCACGACCTCTATAACGGCCGCCCCGATTTAGCCGTCGAGTTTTACCAGAGTTACCTGGAGCATGAGTCCGATCCGCAATCACGTAAATTGGTCGAGATGTGGGTCACGGACCTGAAGAGACGAATCGGTGAAACACAACGCACGGCAAAGCTTGAGTAAGACGATGAAACGAACGAAATTCCTTTCGGCCACTTTTTTGTTGGCATTGTATTTCTGGGCACCGGCCGGTGCAGAGGAACCGGTCGAACCCGGTAGTGCGGGTACGCCTGTAACAGCGTCCCAGGCGCCGAGACGTCCGGCCGCCGATCGCCTGCAACTTGAGACCACATCGATTCGTGGCAATCAGGAGCTGCCGCGGATCATGGTCATCGTCCCGTGGAAGGACCCAGCAATGGGCGACCTCGTCGGAAAACCGGTCAATAGCCTGATAAACGAGGTCTTGGTTCCCGTAGACCGTGACGTGTTTCTGCGACAAACAAAGTATTTCGAACAATTGTATGGCGATCCTGAAATTGCACCCTGACGACGGTTTCGAGTGGCAATGACGGTGACAAAGTTATGTTAAGCAGTTTTTTCTAGAGGAGGTAAAGGAGCGATGATTGTTTTCTCAGGCATTGTAGGCTTCTTCCAAAACGGCGGTGTGTTTATGTATCCGATCGTAATCGTTTTGGCTTTGGGTGTTGCGATTTCGGTCGAACGCTATTTTTTTCTGACCAAAACAAGCGTGAGCAATCGCATGATTTGGAAAAAAATCACGCCGTTCATTAAGGCTGGAAAGTTCAAGGAGGCGGTCTCTATCACTTCGAAGTCAAAGAGTGCCATTGGCACAATTCTGACTTACGGATTGCAAAGGATTAAATCTTCATCGCGTCGCGACGACGTTGAAAAGGCCATGGAAGAAAGCCTGATGGAAGTGATGCCGCGGCTTGAGAAGCGGACGCATTACCTGGCGACCTTTGCCAATATTGCGACGCTCCTCGGTCTGTTGGGCACGATCATCGGCCTGATCCGGGCGTTTACCGCCGTATCTGCGGCGAACCCGGCCGAAAAGGCGGATTTGTTGTCGGCCAGTATTTCCGTGGCGATGAATACCACGGCCTTCGGTCTGATGGTTGCGATACCGTTGTTGCTGTTACATACGATATTGCAAAGCAAGACGACGGAGATTGTGGACAGCCTCGAAATGGCGTCGGTGAAATTTTTGAATGCGGTCGATGAACGACGCACGGCGGAGCCGGCTGCATGAGCCGTCACTGGCGCAAGCACCATCGCAGAGAGGCGGTGGAACTGAATATCACCGCCTTCATGAACCTGATGGTGATATTGGTTCCGTTTCTTCTGATCACCGCTGTTTTTTCCCAGGTAGCCATACTCGATCTGAACCTGCCCTCCTCAATGGATCAGGCCAGTACAGAACCTGAGACCATGCAATTGGAAGTGATCGTGCGGGCGGACCGGATCGAGGTCGGTGAGCGCAGCGCCGGTGTGCTCACGGATTTGCCAATCACTGAAAGCGGGCACGATCTTGTTGCCCTCGGCGAATTTCTGAAGCGGGTCAAAGGCAAGTTCCCGGACAAGCTCGATGCGACCATTTTGCTCGAGTCCGATGTGCCCTATGACGTGCTCGTTCAGGTCATGGATGTCGTGCGGGTCTATGAGGCCGAAGGCGAGAAATCCGGAAGGCGTATTCAGGCGGAACTGTTTCCGGAAATTTCCATTGGTGATGCACCGGCCCAGACCCGGGGAAGTTAAGCCATGGAAATGTCGAATCGCGCCAAGCGCATGGAGCGCAGAAACGAGAAGGGCAGGCGCACCGTCACGCTCAATCTCGTATCGCTGATGGATATTTTCACGATATTGGTGTTCTTCCTGCTCGTGAATTCGGCGCAGGTCGAGGTACTGCCGAATGCGAAGGATCTCAAGTTACCGCAGTCGATCGCGGAACAGAAAGCCAGAGAAAACGTCGTGATTATGGTAACCGGAGAACAGATCCTCGTGCAGGGACGAGTCGTTGCTAATGTCGCGGACGTCATGGCTCAGAACGAACTGCTTATTCCGGGCCTCCAGAGCGCCCTGGAGAGGCAGACGGATCGCGTGTTACGCCGGCAGGCAATCGCTGATGTGGCGAATCGCGAGGTCACGATCATGGGCGATAAGGCGCTTCCCTATCGACTGCTGAAGCGAGTTATGGCGACGTGTAGTGCGGCGGACTATGGCCGGATTTCGCTGGCGGTAATGCGGAGAGCGCCGGCCAAGCAGGCCGCCTCCGGTGCATTGTCTGTCCCCGAACAGGGATAGGGTCCGATGGTCACGTACTACCGCACTTATGAATTGCCGTGGGAGCTCTCGCAAGAGGAAGAGCAGCGTTTCCTGGCAATACTGAAGAAGGTCGGCATCATCACGTTGGTGCTGAGCATTATTCTTTCACTGTTGCCGATCCCGGAGGCTGATTTCGATGAGATAGAAAAGGTGCCACCGCGGTTCGCGAAATTACTTCTTGAAAAACCGAAGCCACTGCCTCCGCCGCCCGTCGTACAACCGGAACGCGAGGAAACGATTCCAGAGCCAAAGCTCGCAGAGCAGAAAGAAGTCCAGCCAGAACCGGTGGTCGAGCCCGAGCCTGTCGATCGCACCGAAGATGCGAGGAAGAAAGCATCGGTGGCCGGTTTATTGCCGTTTGCCGATGATCTGGCCGAACTGCGCGACAATCAGGCGGTCGCCAGCGTGACCCGTGACCGTGAGCTGACCGGACCCGCCGGGGAGGCCGCTCGGGCGGAAAGATCGCTGATCACATCGAGCGCCGGCAAAGCCAGTGGCGGGATCAATACGGCGGGTATGAGCCGCAATACCGGGGGTTCGGGACTCGGCGATCACGATACGACAAAGGTTTCGAGCAGTGTCGCGGGGCTGGGCAATGGTCCGGCTGTTCGGCGGCCAGGCGCCGGTGACCGGCCGGCTCGCAGCCGCGAAGAAATAGAAATGGTTTTTGATAAGAACAAGGGCGCGATCTACGCGTTATATAATCGTGCGCTGCGCCGCGATCCGACGCTCCAGGGGAAGCTGGTACTTCGGCTCACGATCGAGCCATCGGGCGCGGTGTCGCACTGTGAGGTTGTTTCGAGTGAGATCGAAGATGAGGCCTTGCAGCGCAAACTGGTTCAGCGTATCAAGCTGTTCCGGTTTCTCGAGAAAGATGTCGAGGCCATCACGACGACCAAGCCCATCGATTTCTTTCCGGCGTAAATCTGACGCTGGCGGACGAGCCATTTTTCGAGACTTTCTGTCTCCTAGTAGCCCATGCGCCATTCAAAGAAGACGCGGACGTCGCCGTCGGCCACATTCGTCAGCGTATTTTTTCGATAGTCGTAACCGATTCCCGTGAACACTTCACCGATCCACAATGGCCGTTTGTTGGACACTTCGACTTCCCAGTAATCTGTAGCGACGCTCGCAACCGTATTGCGGGGGTCGGGATTTTGAGCCCGGTTAAGGACACCGAAGGCGCCGTTAACCAGCCAGGACCGGTTCTTATGATCGATCAGTACGCCACCGAGTGTGGTGACCCGGGCATCGTTGTCCAGCGGGGAGCCGATAGACCGGCCCTCGTAGCGATAGCCATCTTTATAGATATGGTGGTTGTACGCGCAGTCGTATTTATGATCATCCCCGGGTTGCCAGTTGCAGATCGTATCGGTCCATTCCACGTAAAACCGGTAGCTGCCGAGTTTGTCCCAGGCGCCCCAGGTTTCGCCGCCGATGACCGGGAATTCACCGGACGGGCGCCAGCCATCCAGATCTTCGCCGATGATCTGCAGGTACAGCGCGAAGGGCTGTCGAGTCATCGTATTCGACCATCGCACGTCGTACCCGGCCAACTGGTTGCCCGGCTCCTCTTCGAGGGTGGTGCCCTCGCCGACATTGTCGTTGCCGACCAGCATATCGAAGAACGTACTCAGGCTGCAGGGCCGGCCGTCGCCACACATCTGGGCCGTGCGGCTCAGTCCGACTTCAAGGCTTTTAAGCGGCCTGAAGTTGATGCGCAGACCGAAGAGGTTGGCGTTGGGCACAGCCGCATCGTCGCCCAGCTGCCCCCAGAAGGTGGTCAGGTCCCATGTGCCGATCCATGCGAGCCACTTCTGATCGAATGCCCGGGTCGAATTGCGTTCGAGCATGAGTGCCGGAATCGGCCGCGCGTTGTTGCCCAGGATCAGGCTGGCCTGCCAGCCCGGCCCCCACCAGCGATCCAGTGCGGACACGGATAGCATCCAGTTGCCCAGGGAGACGCCGGCATAACTGCCGTCGAGACGCCATTCGTCACCGTCGCTCGCGTTGTGCGCGTATTCGCCTTTCAGTCGCACGGCGAAGAGGTCACCGGTCCAATTCACGCCCACGCCGACCTCGGCATCTTCGCGCGGCGTGTCTTCGAAGGTACGGATCTGGCGCGGGTCGGAGGTGGCAGACGCCTTGGCTTCAAACTGCCACTCGCCGATTTTCATTTCCTCCAACGAGCGACGCTTGACCCGGTTAAACGCCGCCGCGACGTAGAGCGGCATGTCGTCCGGAGGGTCCTGAAGGCCAGTGGCGATGTCACCCCATGAGAGCGGCCACGTCGTTACGGCGCCGCGAATGATTCCGGCGTCGGCCAGGACCTGGATATCGTGGCGCAACTCGGATGAGCCCTGCTTGACCCACGGCCCCGCCGCCGCGACAGTCGTAAAAAGCCCTGCCGCGAACAAAGCGAAAATAGAGGTGAGCTTCAATGCGTTGACCTGAAAAAAATGATGGTGTTTTTGATCCTTATTTAGAATCGCTGAGTTCGAAAAAATTGAGATT
>PVMK01182876.1_pt1 | contig 22962 bp, 20 predicted proteins | sample 1853481 | NCBI WGS metagenome assembly PVMK01 (sample SAMN08533507, study PRJNA380276) | Marine sediment metagenome, whole genome shotgun sequencing project. | reverse complement strand
CTCTCGTTTTTCGTTGTGGGCCAAATGAGAGGGGTGGTCTGGTTATGGAGAACAATCTTGGATCTATCTTCTGGCAAGGCGGGGTCTTGGGTTTGATATGTTTTTCTGGGATTACAGCTTTCTGGAGCGCTAGGAAATACCGGCAATGGCTGAACCGGCAGCTGGATAAACCAGGCAAGTGGGTGGCAATATCTTCAGTTGTTGTTGGCCTGGCGATGTTCTTGTTTTTGGCCGTGTTCCTGGGGTTTGTCATGGATAATGCCAGATCGGTCTGAGTTCGCGGTTTCCTGCGAAAGGCATTCCCAAACAGAGCCTGCCTGGAGGTCGGCTGGTTCAATGGGGGACGCCGGCGTCATCTTCATCGACGAAGACGAAGAACGCGCGCGTCACTGGGAACTATCTTCGCGAAGGCCTTCTTGGCTTAATGGATCGGCACAACTGGATTGGCGACGTACGCGGTATGGGTTTACTCATCGGTGTTGAACTTGTTCGCGACCGTCAAACCCTGGTGCCGGCGGGGGCCGAGACCGAACGCGTCCTAAATCACATGCGGGAAAATCTAGTTCTGGTGGGGCGCGAGGGTCCGCACGGCAATGTGCTCAAGATCCGCCCACCGCTCGTTTTTCAAAACGAGCACGCTAATATCTTGGTGGATGCTCTCGACAAGGCGCTTGCGGTGCTATGATAGTTGTCCGGGTTACGACGCTGCTGGGATTTGGCAATTATGCCATGCAGGGGGATCGCCCGTCCGGAGCAACCTTCTGAACATCCGCAAGGTACTTGAGGATACCGGTGCGCCATGTCCACGGCTGGGGCAGCATCGAGGTCCAATGTTGCATCGAGCATTGCCTTAACGCGGGCACCTGCATCTTTCTTGTCAGTCATGTCCCTTCTCCTGTAACAGCGTCTTGCATTGTTCTAGCAGCCACGTAAGTGATGCTGGACGCGGGATCCGATTAGACGTTGTATCCATGGGCGTCTGACACGTTATCAGCGGACACACCGACAGAAAGCCGGACCTAAGAGTTCTGCCCTTTAGTCTTGTCCGGCCTCTCTGACATCAGGAAAATCAGCGCGCATGTAGGTGACGATCTGCCAGATTTGTTGTTCGGTGAGAGTTTCCTTGAATGTCGGCATCTCGCTGCCGAACTGCGTGCCACCTTCTGAGATCGTCCATAGAAGGTATTCGTCTACGGATCGCGGCCGCTTAATTAGATAAGCCAAAAATGCGGGGGGTGGCGTGAGGTCTCGCCCGGCTTCCCCGCCCCCAGAGCCCTTTGAGCCATGGCAAGACCCACAGTGTAGCTTATAGAGCCTGCCACCATCATCGATGATCATTTTTGCCTGTGGATAGGGGTTTCTGCGGCTGCGATACTCAAGCGGCACACCTGCCTGCATAAATTCACGGTGCCTTTCAGCTCGCGGAAGCAGGTCTGGCGTGGTTTCCTTTGCCCCCCAGTACGGGGCGGCCCTACGTCTTTCGGACCACAGATCTAGACCGGGCACCAACTCTTCCTGCAGTTCGTCGCCTGCCCTTCCGGGGGAAGGGTTGAAGCCGAATACCAAGACACAAAGAATAGATGCCAATCCGAGGCTAGCGGTGAACAAAGTGATTTTCGTTGTATGCATTCTTACGCCCCGCGACAACCACTGCAATGAGCTCGGCAGCTATCTAGAAGAAGCTCTTAGCCTGCCCATCGCTATAAGGCATTGAGTTGGATCAGGCTCAGGCAGCCGCTTTAGGCTCCAGCATGCAGGTCACCCGTCGGTCCGTATTTTTCACAGATGGGGGCAACTGAGATGCTGCTTGCGCTTCTGGGCCCTTGCACATGTCAGATAAGGCGCATGCCCCGCACGGCGCTACAAGTACAGCCCAACGTCGCCGCGCGCGCCTTGCTCATGGTCATAGATCGGGAGCCCGTCCCACCGGATCTACCGCTTAGCCACTCAGCGTCCCGTCTCATGGTGGGGCTTTCTTTATAAAAACCGATAGTGCGCCCCACATGGATCATTGCCCAGCGTGCGTTTGCTGGTGGAATATCCGGTCTATCTTCTTATGAAATATTAAAAGACAGTTTAGTAAAAATATGCCGTTTTGTGTCCGTTTACGGCGTTTATAAGCACTTTCTGGCACAGTAATTTGATTAGATTGGAGTGTTGATTGAAAAACTTCTGTGGATAACTTGAAGCGGCTCGTTGAATTGTGAAGTTTGCGTTGTTATTCATTCTGCGGTCCCCGCCATTCATATTTTCTGCTCTGATAATTCGGCGGCCAGCAAAGAGAGCCCCGCCACTTGGCGGGGCCTCATGGTTCAATAGTGGCGTCACATGAGGGACTGGCTGAACAGCGTTAGCAAGATGGCGATCCTCAATGGAGTTGGGGATCTTCATATCGGCAACGCCGTGGTGCGGATCCTTGCGTATGCGTATCACATGAACTTCACGCCCATCGAAGCAGTGGTCTTCTTGCGCCTGGTGGCCAACAAAATGGGCGACGACGATCCTAACGAAGTGCCGGAGATTGAGGCGCGGGCCAAGGACTTGATGCTAATAACTGGGCCCGACGAGGACCACAGCTTCGAGTTTGTGCGGCAGCACGTATCGCACTTCATCAAGATCCCGACGTCGGGTGAGCCGCGGCCTGAGCCCACGCGGGCGATCTCGCTCAAAAAGGTATCGGAGGCCCCGGGGGCCGGTTGAAGGATCCGATCTAGCCAGGCCCGCCGCAAGCCGTGGGGGCGCGGTACCGCCACTTAGGACTGGATAAGGCGAGATTGTGACGGCTCGACTTCGTCAACCTCGACATCAATCGTCGAGCCGACCTAAATCAACCCGAGCTCATCCAGCCAGATATTCCGTTCATCGAACTAACTAGCAGGCTGCTGAAAAAATCACAATCGACGGGCTTTGAGTTCGGCTTCATCGCCGAGGTGGTAGGCGAATTCGATGGAGATTGTGCCGTCGTCGTTGAGTTCGGCAGAGCCCGATCCGTTGACCTCATCCATCTCATCGAAGCCGGCCCAGGTGAAAAAGACGAGGCTACGAGAATATTCCAGGTCGAGGCCCGCCTGCATGGCACCAAAGGCGATTTCCCCCTGGCCGTTTTCCTGGAAGACCACGTAAGCGGGCTCGACGAGATCGAGATAGTCGCTGTCCCAGAGATCGGCCTCCGTGATGCGCCATTTGCCGATCAGCAGGCACTCCGCCGGCCCCGTCATGGCGAGACGCCTATCAGCTTGGGCATTCAAGTATCCCATTCTAACGCCGTAGAGCCCCATACAAGCATCGTGCTCAGGGTAAGCCCCGGGTTTGCGCTCAAAGCCCTTTGGATTGTCTCGTCGCTGAGGACAAAGCCACCAAAGAATAGCTCCGGCGCGTCATCACCAGTATCGCACCCGTCCGACGTCCACATGAATGAAGTCCGATTTTGGATAATAGCCGACGCCGCCGAGCTTCAGGGAGGCCGCCACGTGTTTAAGGTCGGAAAGCGCACGTCCGGGCAGTCGGACATCGGCCGCCATTCCTCGCATATGCAGGCTCTTCTTGGCGACGCCGTTGCTCAGCTGCGCAAGCTCGCTGTTGGTTTTGGGCGAGCGATAACCGGAAAAGACGTGGAACGGCTCGCCGCTCTCCATACGGCTCCGCAGAATATGCAAGAGATCGAGCAGTTGTGGGTCAATCTTCGCGACGTCCCCCGTGCGGAAATCCCGAAGGACAAAATCGATGTCCTTCAGCGAGGACACGATGTAGCGGCCCTCGGCCCAGTAGGTTGTCTTTAGGTTTTCGCCGGTGTGCAGATTGTGGAACGCAATTGTGCGGTCGGTTGCCGGCACGACATGAGCGCCGGCCCGTAGCGGCAGACCGCCGACAGTAAGCGCGGCACCAATCATGAGGAAGGATCGACGATTCAACGGTCTTCTTGAATTCATGCAGCTTTCCCCGCTCGCATCATTTTCTGGCAGTATCGACGTCGCTCAAGTATGGCCGGCCTGCGATCTCCCATGCCCCAGTCTATGCGGTCTGGGGTTTCTTGGCTGTTAACACCCCCGCATCACTGGCGGTCGCACTCCCAAAGTTTTGTCCGACTCCGCAGCCCGACGGCGCATTCTATAAACTGAGAGCGTTTTGGAAAGCCGGCGGCATCAACTTTTCGGCTCGAACCGGAACTCGCTGTCGAGCGCGTCTATGATCTCTCTGTCCCGCTCATAGATATCCCTGTAAAAGCGGACGTCGCCGCCTGGATCCGGATCGACCGTCCAATAGAGCAGCAAAACAGGCATTGTCTGCTTGAGGTGGATCGTCTTAGTTTCTCCGGCTTGAATCGCGGCCGCGACCTTGTGTTGGTTCCAGTCAGGTTGGTCGCCCAGAAGCAGCTGTACCAGCTCGAACGGCTTATCCACGCGAATACAGCCGGAACTGAAGGCGCGCTGCGAGGACTTGAAGTATTCGCGGCTGGGCGTGTCATGTAGATAGACGAAATGTTTGTTTGGAAACATGAACTTAACCAGGCCGAGCGCGTTACTGGGCCCCGGGCCTTGGACGATCTGATAGGGGAAGCCGTTGGCGGTGAGTTTGGACCAATCCACCGCCCGAGGATCGACCACCTCGCCATCGCGATTGACCAGTTGAAAATTCCTCTCCGTCAAATAGTTCGGATCCGCCTTCACCTTCGGTAGGATATCCTTTTTGAGGATTGTGGGCGGCACCGTCCAGGTCGGATTTAGGACCAAATAGCTCATATCAGCCGTGAACACCGGGGTCTTGCGGTACAGTTTGCCAACGATGGCGCGCGTCTGCCACGCGACGTCGCCACCACGCACCACCCGCGCGTAGAAGCCCGCGATATTGACAACGATGAAATCCTCACCGAGGTTCCGGAGAACCCACCGCGCCCGCTCCATATTGGCACGGATCTGGTCGATGCGATCTTCGACCGGGACGTTGAGTTCGGCCAGCGTTGTGGGTCCGATCACGCCGTCCACGCTCAATCCGTGACGGTCCTGAAACTCGCGGACCGCCGCCTCGAGGGTCGGGTCATAGAGATCGGTATCGGTCGTTCCAGTGCCGTCATAATGGCCGCTGGCTGCAAGGCGCCGCCGCAGGCCCCCAACGCGCGAATTGGTCACGCCCGGCTTCAGCGACGGTCCCTCTGGCACCACCGGCCAACCGCCCGTCGATTCGATCTCGCGATAGTTTCGGAGCGCCGCCTTGAGCGTCAGATAGTAGGGATGCTCGAGACGCAACGACGACAGAAACGGCAACAGGGCGCCGGATTCCAACGCCGACGCCACGGCGTGAACCGGCTCGCGAGCCAAAAGCGGTTTGGCGAAATTCCAGTCGGCATCGAGCCCTTCGGGATCAAGCTTCCCGTAGAACAACTGATAGCCCAACCTGACCAGAGCTTCGGTCAAAACAATGTCCAGATCGGCTCGTAGCGCCTGATCATTGGGGGCGGCTGAAAGTTGATCCCACAAGCGCTCGATTGCCTCGACGTGGAAGTCCTTCGGATTGAGGCCGTCATTGGGGCTCGCGGCAATGGCAGCCAAAAGGACATCCCTGTTGGCACCGTCCCTCCAGGCCAAGTCGAACGCCCGCTGTTGATAAAAAGATTCTATGAAGGAAAGCGCGGCGATGCGGGCGCCTTCAATCGACGGTTCCTCGCTCTCGCTCAAGCGCTCGACCCGTTTGCGAAGCACCCCCTGGTCTGACTCGTTTTCAGCCGCGCCTGCATCGACGGGGATAACAGCCAGCCCCAAGATCAGAATAACAGCAGGAAGAGCAAGCGCGCTTTTCATGAAATCTCCTTGGAGCAGTGAAACGAACGCTCAGCGCAACACGACAATCACGGACAGGCAATCTCAGACGGAGTTGAGCACCGACGGGCATATACTGGATCAAGCTTTTGGTTTAAATAGCCAATTTTCAAATCCGATGGATTTTGCAAGCAAATGAGCGATATATGCTCGTGTGGAATATGCTCATCCCGGCTCAAACCTCTGAGCGCTTGTTGGTCGACAGACCAGTAGCGGTGTCTCCTAAGCGCACGGCCCCTTTCAGCCGCTGCTTGTTAGGCCAGTTCCTTCAGCGTCTTTCGCGCGTCTGCCATCAGTTTGCAATTCCGAGCGCGCGCTTCTCGGGCCTCAAGGGTCTAACGACTGCCTTTGGATCTCGATCTCTCGAGAGTCCACTTGAAACTCCGAGACAAATGACCTAGATCATTGGCACTCGCGGCAACAGAGTGCTAATTGCCGATCCAACACATCATCGACCCGTTTCGAACCGCTGAGTTTGGGAGGTAAATCCATGAACTTCAGACCGTTACACGACCGCGTGGTCGTCCGCCGTCTCGAGGAAGACGAGAGGACTGCGGGCGGCATCATCATCCCGGAGACCGCCAAGGAAAAGCCCATGCAGGGCGAGGTTATCGCCGTCGGTCCCGGCGAGAGGAATGAGCAGGGCAAGGTAACGCCCCTCGACGTCAAGGCCGGCGACCGCATCCTGTTCGGCAAGTGGTCGGGCACGGAAGTCAAGATGGATGGGGAGGAACTCCTCATCATGAAGGAATCCGACATCATGGGCGTCCTTGAAGGTGCCGCCAAGAAACGCAAGAAAGCCGCCTGACCAGGCGGCTTACGCATTTATGGAGTGAGGGAACATGGCTGCGAAAGAAGTTAGATTTGGCGCGGACGCACGCGACCGCATGCTCAGGGGCGTCGATGTCCTGGCAAACGCGGTGAAGGTCACGCTCGGTCCGAAGGGCCGCAACGTGGTGCTCGACAAGTCGTTCGGCGCGCCGCGCACCACCAAGGACGGCGTGACGGTCGCCAAGGAGATCGAGCTCGCCGACAAGTTCGAGAACATGGGCGCCCAGATGGTGCGCGAAGTCGCCAGCAAGACCAGCGACCTGGTCGGCGACGGCACCACCACCGCGACGGTGCTCGCCCAGGCCATCATTAGCAACGGCTGCAAGGCAGTAGCTGCCGGCATGAACCCCATGGACCTGAGGCGCGGCATCGAGATGGCCGTGAGCGCGGTCGTGGCCGATCTCGCGAAGCGCTCGCGCAAGGTCAAGACCTCGGCGGAAATCGCCCAGATCGGCACCATCTCCTCCAACGGCGACAGCGAGGTTGGTCAAATGTTGGCCGAGGCCATGGAGAAGGTCGGCAACGCCGGCGTCATCACGGTGGAAGAGGCCAAGTCGCTCTACACGGAACTGGATCTGGTCGAGGGCATGCAGTTCGACCGCGGCTACCTCTCCCCGTACTTCATCACCAATGCCGACAAGATGCTGGCCGAGCTGGAAGACCCCTACATCCTGCTGCACGAGAAGAAGCTGTCGGGCCTGCAGCCCATGCTGCCGCTGTTGGAATCGGTGGTGCAGTCGAGCCGTCCGCTTTTGATCATTTCCGAGGATGTCGAGGGCGAGGCGCTCGCCACCCTGGTGGTCAACAAGCTGCGCGGCGGCCTCAAGGTGGCGGCGGTGAAGGCGCCGGGCTTCGGCGATCGCCGCAAGGCGATGCTCGAGGACATGGCGGTCCTGACCGGCGGCCAGGTGGTCTCCGAGGACCTCGGCATCAAGCTCGAGAACGTCACCATCGACATGCTCGGCACGGCCAAGAAGATCGTCATCACCAAGGAAGAGACCACGGTGGTCGACGGCGGTGGCACGAAAAAGGAAATCCAGGGCCGTTGCGCCCAGATCCGCCAGCAGACCGAGGAGACGACGTCGGACTACGACAAGGAGAAGCTGCAGGAGCGCCTCGCCAAGCTGGCCGGCGGCGTTGCGGTGATCCGGGTCGGCGGCGCCACCGAGATCGAGGTGAAGGAGCGCAAGGACCGGGTCGAGGACGCGATGAACGCGACCCGCGCGGCAGTCGAAGAAGGCGTGCTGCCGGGCGGCGGGGTGGCCCTGCTTTATGCCGGCCGGGCGCTCGACAAGCTGAAGCACGCGAACGACGACCAGAAGGTCGGTGCCGAGATCGTGCGCCGCGCCATCCAGTCGCCGGTGCGCCAGATCGTCGAGAACGCCGGCGCAGACGGCGCGGTGGTGGTCGGCAAGCTGCTCGACAAGGTCAGCCTGAACCGCGGCTTCGATGCCCAGAACGGCATCTATGTCGACATGCTGAAGGCCGGCATCATCGACCCGACCAAGGTCGTGCGCATCGCCCTGCAGGACGCGGCTTCCGTCGCCGGCATCCTGGTCACCACCGAAGCCATGGTGGCCGAGAAGCCGAAGAAGGATGAGCCGATGGCAGGCGGCGGCCCGGATATGGGCGGCATGGGTGGCATGGGCGGCATGATGTAAGACGCCTGAGCCATCAGGATTTCGTTCCAGGGGCCGCGGTTTCGCCGCGGCCCTTTCTTTTCGTCTATCGATATCGAGAGCGCTTCCGATTCGATCGGGACCGGTCCCCGTGCGAAGAGCCCGCGGGCGCTAAATCTCAGCGAAGCGCAAAGGTTTTATAGCGCGATGTAATGGGCGCGGGTGGCGCGCTCGATCGCGGCGGCCTCCAAGCGGGCAAGGCCGAGCCGGCTACGCAACCAGCGCAGCAGCTCCAGTTCCGCCTGGCTGACGTCGGCGTCGGCCGCGGCGACATCGCAGGCGAGCGCATAGGCGGTTTCCCGAAGCTTGGCCGGCAGGGCCGCTTGGATCAGGTCGCCCGCGGTGTCGATGCCCTCCGGGTCGGCCAGCAGCTCGGCGCAGGCCTCGGCGGTCTTGCCCAGGGTTTTGAGGTCGTAACCCTGAAAAATCGGCAGATGCTTGATGATGTCGCCGATTGTGTTGAGCTCGGCATCCGTCATCTCTCCGTCCGACGCGGAGACCAGGACCATGGTGTAGATCAGGGCTTCTTGGTGACCAATCATCGACTCTCGCTCACTCTCTTTATCCTCTCGCGCGACCTTCTGGACGGGCGCGCACACTAGGCAGGGCCGGCGGCGAGCGTCAAGCGTCCGAACGGGGGCCGGGCGAGAGAAAAGCTCGAGTTTCCTCCACCGCCTCGGCAAGGCCGCAGCGCCGGGCCGAAACACCCTCGGGAAAGGCGGACAAGAGCCGCGATGGCATCATGGGGTCGAGCAGCACGAAGACGCCGTGATCGTCGGCGCGCCGGATCAGCCGGCCATAAGCCTGCTTCAGCTTCAGGCGGGTGAGCATGTCGTCATAGGCCCGTCCGCCGAAAATCTTCCGGCGGGCCCGGTGTCGGATATCCGGCCGCGGCCAAGGCACGCGGTCGAAGACGATCAGACGCAAGGCGCGGCCAGGTACGTCCACGCCGTCACGTACGGCATCGGTGCCCAGCAGGCAGGTGTTCTCCTCGGCGCGAAATATGTCGACCAGGGTCGCGGTGTCCATGCGGTCGACGTGCTGGGCGAACAACGGAATGCCGGCTTCTTCCAAGGGCGCCGCGATCCTCTGGTGGACGGCGCGCAGGCGTGCGATCGCGGTGAACAGCCCGAGCCCGCCGCCATCGGCGGCGCGGAACAACTCGCGATAGGCCGCGGCGACCTGCTCGATGTCGTCTTTGCGTACGTCGCCAACGATCAGAACCCGGGTTTGGCCGGCATAGTCAAAGGGTGAGGGCACACGAACGCGTACGGCCGGCGTCGCCAGATGGACCGCACCGGTTCGCATCTCCGCCGCCGCCCAATCGTTCTCAGTATCGCCGGTGCCGTCGGTCAGGGTGGCCGAGGTGATGGCGGTGGCTTGGGCTTGGCTGAGCACCGCCTCGGCGAACGGCCGGGTCGGATCGGTCCAGTGGCGGTGCAGGCCGACGTCCAGGTCGCGCCCGTTGCTGCGGGTCACCTCGAGCCAATCGACGAACTCGGGCGGCGTTTCGCTGGCCAGCGCCGCCAGCATGTCGCGCCAGGCGGTGATCTGGTCGATCGCACGGTGACGCAGGCTGCGGCAGGCGCCGTCGATGCGGCGGCGGGTTTCGCTGTTCAGGCTGTCGGCGTCGTCTTCCAGGCGCGCGGCGAGGCGGTGGTTGAGGCGGCGCAGAGGTTCGGCCAGGCGGGCGAGGGCGGCTTCCAGCTCCGCCGCGGCGTCGAGCAGCCCGGGCAGCGGCGGGCGCGGCTCGGTTTCCAGGCTGTAGGGTCCGTCGGGGTTCCGGGCGCGGGCATAGACCTGATCGCGCACCAGCCGCAGGAAGGCCTCCGCCGGGCTGTCGGACGCCCCGTCGGACGCACCGTCGCGCAGCCGTTGCTGCCAGCCTTCGGAAACCAGCGCACGGGCGGCGGCGAGGCTGGCCTGTAGGGCTTCGTCGGCCTTGTCGTCGCCGGCCACCACGTCCTCCAGCCGCCGCCTCAGGCCGCGTAGGCGCCCGGTGCTGCGCCCGCGAGTTTCCGCGCCGAGCAGCCAGCGGCGCAGCTCCTGGGTCTCTTGGCCGCTCAAATGGGCCGAGAAGGCGCTGTCGGCGGCATCGAACAAGTGGTGGCCTTCGTCGAAGACCAGATGGCTCGGGAGTGCGCCTTCCTCCGCCGCCCCCCGGGCCGCCTGAATCATCACCAGGGCATGGTTGGCGACCACCATGGCGGCGTGACGGGCGCGGCGGATGCCACGTTCGATGAAGCACTTGCGGTAGTGCTGGCAGGCCGAATAGATGCACTCCCCGCGCCGGTCGGTGAGGCCGAGCGTCGGCCCGCGGCCGATCAGCTCGGGCAGCCAGCCGGGGAAATCGCCGCCGACCATGTCGCCGTCGCGGCTGTGGGCGGCCCAGCGGGCCATCAGCCCCGCCGCGACCGTGTCGCCCGGATGCGCCGCCGGCCCCTTCGCCGCCTCTTCGAAATTGAGCAGGCAGAGGTAGTTTTCGCGACCCTTGCGGATCACAACCTGCTCGCTTTTTTCCTGCGGTTCGGGGTAGAGGCGGTCGAGTTCCTGGTCGATCTGATGCTGCAGGTTACGGGTGTAGGTGGAGATCCAGACGGCGCCCTGGTTGGCTTCCGACCAGAGGCTGGCCGGCGCGATGTAGCCCAGCGTCTTGCCGACACCGGTTCCGGCCTCGGCCAGCACGACGATCGGATCGTCTTCCGAATCCCGCGGCCGGAAGGCCTGAGCCAGGGCGGAGGCGTAGTCCGACTGCTGCGGGCGCGGCGCCGCCGCCTCGCCGGGCAGGTCGCTGAGCCGGGCCCTGGCCAGGGCAGGGTCGACCGGCTCCGTCCCCGGCGGCGGCGCGGGCGGCGGCTCCTCCCACTCGGGCAGCTGCGTCCAGACGTCGAGGCCGCTGCCCTGGGACTGGCTGGCCGGCCCATGGGGCGCGCCCAAGGCGCCGAGTACGGCCGGACCCCAGCGCCAGCCGGCCTGCGCCATGACCCAGGCGATCCCGACGCACGCGGGCTCTTGTTCCGCGAGGCGGGCGGCGCATTCCTCCAAGAGCCTGTGCGTAACCGCGGCCAAGCTCTCCGCGCTTTCGCCAAGATCCTTGGGCGGAGCCAGGCCCAGCGCTTGGGCCAGGCCGAGTGGGGTCGGCACGCAGAAGGCCCCGGGCCGCACGAAGGCGAAGAGCTCCAGCAGGGCATAGGCGGGAAAGGGGCCGCAGCCCAAGCGCCGGGCAACGGCCGGGGCGTGACAAAGAATCGGCGGCGTCGCCTGGGCCAAGGCCAAAGCCGCCTCACGGTCGAGTTGTTCGGGCGCGCCAGCCCGCTCCAGCCAGACGCCCTTGTTGTGGCCCATGACCAGAACCGGCGCCGGTCTCTCGGGCACGGATCGTCCCGCTTGGAACGTAGTAGGTCTTGGAGCCGTGGGCTGGGTTTTCGTTTCGGGCATGGCCGGAGGAGTATAGCGGGGGTCGCGAGCGTGTCAGAGGATAGTGTTGATCTTGACGCGCTCTCGCGTGGCGACAAGCAGGCTTGGGACCATTTCGTCAGACGCTACGCGCGGGTCATTTTCGCCGCCATACAAAACCGACTGGGCCGTTCGGCTCGGCCGGACGAAGTGGACGATGTGGCACAGGAGGTCTTCTTGCATCTCTGCAAGGCGGATTACCGCGTCTTGCGCAGCTACGATCCCGCGCAGGCCGGCCTTTCGACCTAGCTTACGGGTGGTGGCCAGCAGCACCGCCATCGACCGCCTGCGCCGGCGCAAGCCGGCCGCGCTGGCTCTCGACGCCGTATCGGAGGACCGTCTCGCCGTGGAACCGCGGCTGCCGGCGAGGGTCCGCATTCCCGCTGGGCTGCTCTCGCCCCGTCAAGAGCCGGTCCCCGAACTGCTTTCCCGCCGCGACCTCGAAGTCGCCGATGCGGCGGAGATCATGGGCGTGGACCGGCAGACGGCGCGCAGCATGCACCACAAGGCGCTGGTCAAATTACGCACCCATTTCCGTCACGATGACACGGAAATTGGGGGATGAAGGCCGGTAAATTTGCGTATCATAGGCAGCCGAGGAGTCGGAAAAGCACATGTCAGAGGGGAAAATTAAGGCAGTGGGCGGCCCTGCGCTCTGGGAACGGGCACGATTGTCCAACCTGGAATCCCTGGCGGCCGAGGCGCCGAACATCGACGAATCCGATCTGGCCGCCTATCTCGACGGCGATCTGGATGCGGCCGATTGCGCGCGCGTCGAAGCCGCATTGGTGAGCCATCCGGACAGCCTGGAGCTGCTGATCTCGGCGCGCGAGGCGCTGGAAGCGGGGCCGGCGGCGCTCGAGGCGGTGCCCGAGGCTCTGGTGGCGCGGGCGCAGGCCCTGGCGCCGGAACCGCGGCCACAGGCCGGAAATTGGGCCGGAAACTGGGCCGGAAATTGGGCCGGAAATTGGGCCGGCCGCCTGAGCGCTTGGCTGGCTCCCCATGTGGGACCCTTGCTCGAACCGGGTCGTGGGCTCGCCTTTGCCGGCGTTGCCGCCGGATTCATGGTGATCAGCGTCGCTGGCTTCGAGCTCGGCCGCGCCGAGGTCATCTATAGCACCCAGATCGATGGCTTGCTGGCCCAGGACTTCGTGGGCCTCATCGACAGGGACGGCGAGGATCTCCTGTAGCAGGCTGCCTGAATGCGTACAAAATTGCTTTGGATCGTGCTGGCGGCGTCGCTGCTCCTGAACCTCTTCTTCGCCGGTGGGGTGATCTATTCCAAGATGACGGCCGAACGGCTGCGCGACGAGCCTGCCGCGCGCTTCGACTTCGTGGTGGACGAACTGGATCTGAGCGAGGCCGCGCGCCGTCGGCTCATGGCGCTGCGCGAGGCGGCACGCGCGCGCTGGGACGAGATGCGCCGCGAGGGCCGGCATCTGCGCGAGGCGCTGTTCAAGGAAATGGCGAAGCCGGACTTCGACCAGGCGCGTGTCGAGGAGCTGCTGCAACGACGCTCCGTCCTATTCGTTACCTTCCTGGGTGGCATTATGGCGGAAACCCACGACTTCCTCGCCACTCTCGAACCGGAGAGAAAGCGCGAATTCATGGCCATGATGAAGCGCGAGCACCGGTTTCTCTGGCGCCTCATCCGCGATCCCAAAGACGACGGCCGGCCGCGCCATAGCGATCGACGGGCGGCCTCCCAAACGCGCCGTCAAGCTATCCTGGCGTCGACGCACCCAGCGGCTCACCCTAGGGTCCGGCCGCATGTTCGGATCGCACGAAAATCGCCCGGTTTCCCCCGAGGAGCGCGCGCGCGCCCAGGAGGCGCGCGCCTGGCCGTTCGTCGAGGCGCGCAAGCTGGTGGACCGCCTTGCCGGCGCGGCGCCGGCCAAGGGCTATGTCCTGTTCCAAACCGGCTATGGCCCCTCCGGCCTGCCGCACATCGGCACCTTCGGCGAGGTGGTGCGCACCACCATGGTGCGCCAGGCCTTTCGCCGGCTTTCGGATGTCCCGACCCGGCTCATCTGCTTTTCCGACGATATGGATGGCCTGCGCAAGGTGCCGGACAACATCCCGAACAAGGAGCTGGTGGCCGCCCACCTGGGCAAGCCGCTGAGCCGCATCCCCGATCCCTTCGGCACCCACGAGAGCTTCGGCGCCCACAACAATGCCCGGCTGCAAGCCTTTCTGGATACCTTCGGCTTCGACTACGAGTTCAAGTCCTCGACGGAGCTCTACACCTCGGGCGCCTTCGACCAGGCGCTGTTGCGGGCGCTCGCCTGTTACGAGGAGATCATGGCCATCATGCTGCCGACCCTGGGACCGGAGCGCCGGGCGACCTACAGCCCCTTCCTGCCGCTCTGCCCGTCGAGCGGGCGGGTGCTGCAGGTGCCGGTGGTCGAGCGCAACGAAGCGGCCGGAACCATCGTATACCAGGACGAGGGCGGCGCGCGGGTGGAGGTGCCGGTCACCGGCGGGCACTGCAAGCTGCAATGGAAGCCCGACTGGGCCATGCGCTGGTATGCGCTGGAGGTCGACTACGAGATGTCCGGCAAGGACCTGATAGATTCCGTCAAGGCCGGCAACCAGATCGTCAAGGTGCTGGGCGGCCGCCCGCCCGCGGGCTTCAACTACGAGCTGTTCCTCGACGAGGCGGGCGAGAAGATCTCCAAATCCAGGGGCAACGGCCTGACGGTCGAGGAGTGGCTGGCCTACGCGCCGCCGGAGAGCCTGGCGCTCTTCATGTACCACAAGCCGCGCGCGGCCAAGCGCCTCTACTTCGACGTCATCCCGAAGACGGTCGACGACTATCTGACGTTCCTCGAGCGCTATAACGCCGAGGCGGCAACGGCTGGCGATATGGAAAGCCCGGCCTGGCACATCCACGACGGGGCGGCGCCGGACGAGGGCTCGCCCCTCACCTTCGCCCTGTTGCTCAACTTGGCCAGCGTGTGCAACAGCGAGGATCCCGCCGTGCTTTGGGGCTTCATCTCGCGCTACGCCACGGGCGCCAGTCCCGAAAGCGAGCCGCTGCTGGCCCGCCTGGTGGATCACGCCATCGCCTACTACCGGGATTTCGTGAAGCCGGCCAAGCGCTACCGCGGGCCAGACGAGGTGGAGCGCGCCGCGCTCGAGGACCTGCTGGGCGAGCTCAAGGCCCTGCCGGACGATGCCGACGGCGAGGCCATCCAGACCCAGCTCTACGAGGTCGGCAAGCGCCACCCGCTGCCCGACCTCAGGTCCTGGTTCCGGGCGCTTTACGAAATCCTGCTGGGCCAGAGCCAGGGCCCGCGCATGGGCTCCTTCATCGCCCTCTACGGCCTCGAGGAAACCATCCGGCTGATCGAGCGGGCGCTCGCGGGCGAGGACTTGAGCGCGGCGTAACCCGCGCCCACATTACCGCCATGAGCTGGACCGAAGACGACTCCGCGCACTTCATCGACGAGGGCAAGTACTTCGTGCCCGAGCGCGAGGCGCAGATCGCGACCATCCGCGCCGCGATTCCGCCGCTGGCGGGCGCCGGCCATATTGTCGAGCTGTGCAGCGGCGAAGGCCTGCTGACCCGGGCGCTCCTGGAGCGTTTCGCCGAGGCGATGCTGCATGCCTTCGACGGCTCTCCCAAGATGCTGGAGGCGACCCGGCGGACGGCGGGCGACCTAGCCGGGCGGCTGGAGACCCATTCCTTCGACCTGGCGGCCCGGAACTGGCGGGCGCTACCGTTTCCGGCCCACGCCGTCGTCTCATCGCTCGCGGTCCATCACCTGGACGGGGCCGGCAAGCAGACCCTCTTCAAAGATATCTTCGCCCTGCTCGCGCCCGGCGGCGTCTTCGTGCTGGCCGACGTGGTGGAACCAGCGCGAGAGGGGGGCGCGGTCATCGCGGCCACGGCCTGGGACCAGGCGGTCAAGGCGCGAGCGCTTCAGCTCGATGGCGACCTGGCGGCCTTCGAGCGGTTCCAGGCCGAGAACTGGAACCTCTACAGCGACCCGGAGCCGGACCCAATCGACCAGCCCTCGCCTTTGTTCGACATGCTCAAATGGCTGGAGGCGGCCGGCTTCGGCGACATCGATGTCCACTACATGATAGCCGGCCACGTGGTCCTCAGCGGCGTCAGGCCTTAGCGACCTTTCAGAGTCGGCGGAACCAGCTTGCGCGTGGCGCTCGCTTACGGCACCGCTCCCGGCCGCCCACGACAGCAAGGGTGAGCCGATCGCCAGAGCCGTCTTTCACAATCTGCAGATATTGATCGTGCCGGCTCGTTCAGTGGTCCCAAATCTTTCGCAACGCATTGGCGTAGCGGCCGCCGACGATGCCCCTGACCTCCCGCAGCGAGAGTCGCGGCCGAATGCGCCGCGCCTCCGCGAGGGCCGCTACGGCCTCTTCGGTGCGCGCCTCGGTCACCAGCAAGGCCGCCAGCACGACCCGCGGATTATGCAGTTTGTCGTCGCGACGGCAGGCGACGCGCGCCTGCTCGATGGCATCGTCGAGACGCCCTACAAAGCCAAGGGCGAGCGCATAGATTCCGACCCAGACCGCCAGCCGATTATCGCGCGGGCTTATTCGAAGACCGTGTTCGAGCTTCGCGATCGCGAGGTCCGGCTGGCGACTAGTGAGCAGGGCGGCCCCAAGGGCGACCCAAGCCTGGGCGTTGCTCGGGTCCCGATCTATTGCCTTTTCAAGAATTTCGATACCCCGGGTCGTGTGGCCCAAGTCGGAAAGGGCACAACCGGCAAAACCAAGGACCTCGGAGCTGTCGCTATCGAGGGCAAGCGCCCGGTCCGCCTCCGCCAGGGCTTCGTCGGGCTCCGTCACATGACCGATCAAGTGACCTATCGCCAATAGCAGTGACAGGGCGGCGTGTGCAGGCGCGAATTCAGGGTCGAGCGCAATAGCCTTGCGGTAAAGCTCGGCTCCCTCGGAGAAGGTTCGCTCGTGCCAACCTTTCAGCGAGAGCACGCTACTGGCCTGCACATAGTAATTCCAGGCGTCCAGGTCGGAGGGCGGCCGTCGTCGAATGAGCTCGAACTCGGCGCGCGTGAGCTCCGGCTCGAGCCGCGTGACGATAGCGGTAGTGATCTCGTCTTGAACATCGAAGAGATCGGCGGCCGCACGATCGAAACGCTCGGCCCAAACGTGATTGCCGCTCTCGGCTTCTATCAGCTGAACCGTGACGCGCAGACGATCTCCAATAGGACGCAGGCTCCCTTCGACGACATACCGCACCCCAAGCTCGCGGCCAACCTGGCGGATGTCGCGCTGCTGTCCCTTGTACGAAAAGGAGGAATTGCGAGCGATGACAAGGAAACTCGGAATCCGCGCGAGAAGCGTGATGATGTCCTCGGTAATGCCGTCGGCAAGGTACTCGTGGTCCCGGCTGTCCGACATGTTGTCGAGAGGCAGAACCGCAATCGAAGCTTTGTCGGGGAGCTGAATCGGCGCACTTACCTTAATGGCGTCGGTCGTCGCCGCCGAGCCATCGGCGGCCCACTGCCACACTCGCACCGGCCGGCCAATGTTTTTGACCTCTCGCTCGCCCAAGTCCTCGAACGGCAGGTCGGTGCGATCACGCAGCTCCTCGTAGACCTTGCCAGAAACGCAAATCCCCCCGGGCTTGGCGAGACCTTCCAGCCGCGCTGCGATGTTGACGCCATCACCGTAGATGTCCGAGCCCTCGACGATGATGTCGCCCAGGTTGACGCCGATACGTAAGCGGATGCGCCGCTCCTCGGGTAGGTCTGCCTCGCGGTCAATCATGGAGTGTTGAATGTCGACGGCGCAGAGGACGGCCTCGACGACGCTAGGAAACTCGGCCAGCAGCCCGTCGCCCATGAGCTTCACGATGCGTCCCTTGCGCTCGGTGATTCTCGGCTGCACAAGCTCCCTGCGGAGGGACTTCAGGCGCTCGAGCGTTCCCGTCTCATCCGCGCCCATGAGGCGCGAATAGCCGACCACGTCGGCGGCAAAAATGGCGGCAAGCCTGCGTTCCAAGCGAACTCTCCCTCGACCCGGAGACTAGTGGATCGCGCGGGCGAAATCCATGTGCGGTAAACAGGCTCGAATGTCGCCTTTTGACTAAGGCGATGGCTGGCGGGCGCCGGCACGGCGGGCTTTGTGCGTGCTGGCGGGCGAGGCCCCCTGTTTTGCCGATGGATGTCCAGCGGCAACATAAACCGCTCCCTGATGAGCAGTTTACGTCAGAGAACAAAAAGCAAAAACATTGCTGTCGTTGAGGCCGAATATAGTATTCGGGTCTTCGGTCAGCAAAGGTCTTCGCCCACTACGTGATCCATATTGTCATCCGCCGGCGTGGATTGTTCGCCATCCAGGATCACGACGGGCTTGGGCTGGGGCGCGGACCAGGCGGTTGCGGCCATCAGCCCGGCCGACAGCAGCAAAGCCAGAAGAAAAATCCCGGGATGTTGTTTGATTGCGGTCATGGCAGGCCCCGTTTCCTCGATCCCGTCCATAGTCGGCGCCAGGGCCAGCGCTTCCAACTCAATTCCCCGTGAATGCCGGGTTTGCCGTGCGCTGTGCTTCTTGTGTGTCTGTTCTTGATGAATATAAGCGGCTTTGTCATGCCTGCCCCGGCAGGCACATCACGGAGAGCTTGACATCCTATCCTCGAGTTAGAGAACGGCCTGGACCCGAAGCGGTCACAAGCCCTCGGGCGAGCCGCCCCTGCCACACCTACGGAAACGTCCTCTACTGTGCCGGCTTTTTCCACGCCGCGATCGACTCGACCAGCGCCAGCGTTTCCGGACGGAGGTTCTCGATGCCGCCATAGGGAATGTCGCGGGCCGGCTCACGATCCGGGTATTTCTGCTTCATGCCCAAGTGCCGCTTAAGCATGTTTACAAACGGTGAGGCGGCCCAGACTCCATACTGAATCTGGTCCTGTGGTCTGTCTTCGCGTGGGTTTTTGTAGAGATCGAAGATCGCCGCAGCGATCGGGTTCTCGCCGGGAGGCGGCAAATGAAACTTGTACTGCTGCTTCACCACCGAGCGCAGGTTGGGGCCCTCATAGATGAAGACATAGTCGCGGCGCCCATGGGTTTCGCCCAGAAACATCAACGGCGTCTGGTCCACGCCGTCGATCAGACGATCCCGCGGGACATACTCCGTCGCGTTCGCTAGACGCGCGAAGGTCGTAAAGAGATCCGTCACGTGGATGATGTCCTGCACCCGCGATCCCGGCTCCAGCACGCCGGGCCAGCGAATGAAAGCATTCACGCGCACCCCACCTTCCAAGTGCTGAGCCTTGCCGCCACGATAAATCCGATCCGACTGGCCGCTGCGGGCCACATACTGCATGAAGGGGCCGTTGTCGCCCATCACCAAGATGATCGTGTTGTCCCCGATGCCAAGGCTGTCAACCTTGTCGATGATCTCTCCGATCCATCCATCCATCTCGACGATCCCTTCGGGAATCGGACCGCCATTCAAAGTCTTGGGCTCGCTTAGATCGGCGCGGGTGAAGGTCAGAGGGAATTGTGGCCAATACTGTAGGAAGAAGGGCCTGTCGCCCTTGGCCAGGCGGTCCAATTGCTGCAGGACGCCGTTCTTATAACCTTCTTCCATCCGGCGATAGTGGTCTTGTGTCCAGGTGTCTCCAGCCTCGAAATTGACCTCTCGTGCCATTCCGCCCTTGTCAGCCTTGATGCCGAAGACCATGGCTGAGGGTTGTGCTCTGAACGATTTGTCCAGTTCGAAGGTCACCAACCGGGATGAATCGGCAAGACCGGTCGTCAGACCTTCCTGTTCAGCCGTGGCGTTCATCAACGCCATTTGGCCTTGCTGGTGGACCGGGTGTTCCGCGTGGTCGAAACCCTGGTTATGGGCAAAGGACTCTTCGATATCGCCGAGGTGCCACTTGCCCATGTGCACGGTTTCATAGCCGCCCTCGCTTAGGACTTCTGCAAGGGTTACCTCCCACCCCGAAAGCCCCTCGCCTTCGACGCCGGCCTTGGCTTCATTGAACCCCGTCCGCACCGCGTAGCGGCCCGTCATCATGGCAGCGCGCGTCGGCGTGCACGATGGCTCGGTATACATGCGCATGAATGAAAGGCCTTCGTCGGCCAGGGCGTTGATTCTGGGCGTGCTGTAACCGCGCACGACATCCATGTCCGGCATTCCGATTTCGCCGAAACCGAGGTCGTCCAGCAGGATGTATACGATGTTGGGTGGCTTGCCGCCGTTCGCCTCGCGGATTTCGGCCAGCTTGGCATCTATGATCTTGTCTTCTTCGGCCCACCGCTCGCCATGCTGGGCCGCAAGAATGTTGTGCTCGGCATCGTGGATGATATCAGTGCCTGCTGCGAGCAATGGGGTCGTGCCAACGATTGAAAACGCAAAGGCTGTCACAAAGCTTACTGCCATCGATGCTCGTATCATCAACCACCTCCTTTGCCTACATCGGTCACGAAGCGATCAAGGTCGCACCGCCAGAAAATTGAGTACCATCTGTGCCGGTGCCGAGCAACTGGACCGCTGGAGAGCAGGCTGGCATGCCGGTTCCTGACCATAACTCACCGTCCGAGGCGGCTCTAAGGCACGACCGGTCTACCGCCAGCTTCGGACATTGGAGTGGGAATGTCCGAAAACATGGCATTTACGTGCGGTTCGCCCTCAGGTTCGGGCGTGGCGGAGAGCCTCGGCGAACGGGGAGTTTTGACCTGATTGAGACATTCGGTGCTGGATGAGAAACGCTCACGGGCGCGGTCGGCACAGCACATCGACCGAGGCATTTTCATTGCCAACCCATAAACTCGCCGTGAGCATATCGACAGACGCCCGGCTCACCTGCGGCGTTTCGACATTTGCCATCGCCGTGCGGGTTACCGGCAACAAACGTCCCTTCGAACAGGCTACCGTTGGCCCATGTTCTTTTGCCTTGTCCGTTCTTGACTCCCTCTGTCCATTCGCCCTCATAGCTTCCGCCTTCGCTATAGATGTAGACGCCGTAACCATGCATTTGGTTGACCTTGAAGTCTCCCAAATAGCGGTCACCATCAGACCAAATGTAGGTGCCGAGTCCCTCGAAAACGCCCTTTTGATGGTTACCTTCAAATCGATCACCATTGGAAAACAGGGTAATGCCTTGTCCATCCCGCCGGCCGTCTTTCCACTCACCTTCATACTGTTCTCCATCGGGACCGATCCAAATTCCTTTTCCATGGGCTTTCCCGCCCTCTAGCTGGCCCTCAAACCGACTTTCTTTCCACTGTCCGTTGCCAAAATATTTGCGGACCGCAATACCTTCACCCTCGGCTTTCCCATTCACGCATGGCCCGCTCCAGGTTACTATGTTTCCTCGCTGCGAATCGTCATTCCAAATCATGCAGTTCGCGTCGTTCTCCAACTTCTGCCATTGCCCATCCCAGTCAGCCCACGCGACTGATGTCGCCCCAAGAAAAGCAACGGCCAGGATCGAACCTATAGCGCAACGTCTCATTCTCGATCTCCGCCAGACCTAATTTCGATCCATAGTGTCGAAGGCGCGACGCAACCTGCCCAAGCGACTCATACGGCTCATTGAGGTTGATCAACCCGAAGCCAGGCAAACGCAAGCCCGGAATTTCCGCCCGTTGTGCAAGAGACGGCCCCAGCCACCGGCATCGCCATGTGCCAAAGTGCGGTTTCTGTTGAAGAGCCGAGAATGTCCGTTCCTGATGCAGTGGACGGCTCCCACCACCGGCATCTAGGCGCTAAAGCGCGGTTGCTGAATGAACCGCTAGGAAGGGAGGCGTCCTATGAACGAAGTTACCACGATCGGTTTGGATCTTGCGAAGTCCGTTTTCCGGGTCCACGGGGTTGATGCGCCGGGTAACCCCATTATCCGCCGCCAATTGCGCCGCCGCCGGGTTCTCGCCTTCTTCAAGAAGCTGCCGCCTTGTCTGGTGGGGATGGAGGCCTGTGCCACATCGCACTATTGGGCGCGGGAGATCGCGGCGCTGGGCCATGAGGTCCGGATGATGCCGGCGCGCTACGTGAAGCCTTATACCAAAGGTCCTTGATATTGACCCATTTCATGGGCGCGAATTGGTCATCTGGGTAGGCGCGGCGCGCCGTGCGATGCGGGGACATCGGTCAAGCGTCGCAACGCACCCGGCAGGCCGTTTTGCCCCACCGAAGGCCACCCTCAAAGGCCGGACAGATGGCGGCACCGACCAGCACTTGCATCACCGTCGAAAAATCCCTTGCCAACAGGGAGCCGTCCACAAGATGGCTAGTTGCAGTCATGCTGAGGTGTTCGGCGGGGCGTCTGGTTTACCCCCGACAGCGGACATCAACGGCAGGAAAATGCTTCTGTTTCTGAAAGCAGACTCCCGGAATGCAACTTCGACACATGGGAGCGTGAAGAGGTTTGTCTTACGGTAGTTGCAAATCACCATAAAATACATAATAGTATGAATACAGCCTGAAACAGCCTCAAAAGCACTCAAAAGAATGGTCTGTTCCGGACGTGGGAGGCTGGATCCTTGGTTAGCCTAGATCTTCCATTAGCGAGGAAGCACAAGCTTCTTACGGAGAAGCCGGGCAAAGATTCGGCGACAAGCAAGAGGACAACAGTCGGTGGTATTGACGACGAAGATTACTCGCCCCTGCTCGTGGCGCAATAAACGGCGTGTTGCTGAGTCTGATAATTTGGCTCCTGATTGCTGTGACCTGGTTGGTGCTTTAATCCCACCAATGCGGATGTCTGCAGTTGGCTGAGGCTGTCGAAGAAGTATTTTGAGGTGTCCGAGGCGAAAGATTGATTCGCCAGCAAACGGAACGGCGCAAAAATGGTTCAAACATTGAGCCGCCTCGCTGCGATTGTTGCGGCAATACGATTTTTGAGCTGTCATCCCCGACTTTTTCAACAGCCTCGGCTATAAGGCGACCAAGTGAGTCTGACCGTCGTAGGGCGCAAAAATATGATCTGTCATGTTATGCGGCACGATCGTACACGTGATGTAGCCCGCCGAGTACGGATCTGGCGATGATTTGGACGCCCTCCTGGTCCTGGCCGTGCAATGGAGGCTCTTGGGCGCACGGCGGCCGACCAATGTCGTTCTGGTGCCAATGGCCAACAAGACGGCCCGTGTCGTCTGGGCGATGCTGAGCCGGGGTGAGACGTTTCGAACCGAAGCTCGGATCGCCGCATAACGACGAGCGGAGGGAACCTTATTGCGAGG
>PVMK01133849.1_pt1 | contig 22970 bp, 29 predicted proteins | sample 1853481 | NCBI WGS metagenome assembly PVMK01 (sample SAMN08533507, study PRJNA380276) | Marine sediment metagenome, whole genome shotgun sequencing project. | reverse complement strand
TTCGTAGGTGAGTTTTCGGCGTAAGCTTCCTTCGGGCCTAAACCACAGGGTCGAAGACGCCCGAACGGCTCAGTGAAGTTTAGGCCAGAGACCAGAAGCAAGAAGCCAGGGGCCTGACACCTGAAACCCGACACCTGACACCTAAAATAAAACTGTGTTTTGCAAATTACATAAGGGACACCCATTAGAAACGCGGCGGGCCAATACCCAGCAGCTCGCGGCGCAGCACCTCCAAGGCGGCCACCGCAAACATCTGTTTATTCATAGCCCGGCGGCCGAACCCAAAAATGAAACCGATGACCGGCAGTGCCATGTGGGGTTGCCAATCCGATACAAACCGTGCCAACGGGCTTTTCTGCTGTGCCTCCCGTGGGCCCGGCAATGCCGCTGGTGGCTAATCCATACGTGGCACCGGCTACGTTCCGGGCACCCCGGGCCATTTCAACGGCGGTCTCCTCATGTACGGCACCGTGCGTATCTATGGTTTCTTTTGGCACCTTTAAAATATGGATCTTGGCCTGATTCGAATAGGTGATGCCGGAAAAGACAAAATAATCCGAGCTGCCGGATACATTGGTCAGCATGTTGGCAATCAAGCCTCCGGTGCAGCTTTCAGCCAGTGCCAGAGTGGCCCGTTTTTCTCTGAGAAGATGCCCAATAGCTTTTTCCATGGGGTCGCCCTGTTGCGAGAACACTTTATTGCCCATCTTTTCAATGACCCATCGAACGGCCGCCTCCAAATCGTCATTCAATTGCTGATCACCGGTGCCATTGGCATAGAGCTTCACCTGGATTTCGGGAAATCTGACCCTGCAGCCCCAGAGACATTTGCGGAAAGGCTTCTTCCAGCCCGGCAAGCCGCTCAAAGGTCTGGGATTCGGTTAACCCAAAAGTCGAAAGGGTTCTGAGGCGGTAAAAGCGGCGCTGATCCCCCATAAGCTCGATTAATTGCGGCAGGACGATATCCGATAGCATGCGGCGCATCTCACCCGGTACGCCCGGAAGAAAGAAAAAAAGGCATCTGCCGATTTGCAGGCGAAATCCGGGGGCGGTCCCAATCGGGTTCCGCAAGCATTCCGCGCCGGCCGGCAGCAAGGTCTGTTTCCGGCTGGCAGCGTTCATCGTCCCGCTTACGCGCTTTAAAATAATTTTCAACAGATTGCAGCGCGGATGGATTCAGATCAAGTGTTACCCCGCCCTGCCTTGGCAGCGGCCTCTGCGGTAAGATCATCGGATGTCGGCCCCAGCCCCCGGTGACCACTGCGATATCTGCGCGGCTGCCAATTTCTTTAAATGCGGCAATGAGAAGATCAAGATCGTCGCCCACACAGGTATGCCGGGTTACCGCAGCGCCATTTTCCTCCAGCTTCGCAGCGATATAAGCCGAATTGCTGTCTATGAGCGCCCCCTGATCGAATCTCTTCGCCGGTTGCCATGATCTCAGCAATCATCAATAGCCTTCCTCTATCCTATTTCCTGAAGGTAAAATAACAAATGATCTAAAATTAAAAATGATCTAAAATGCCTAAAATTTTTGAGATGGGCTCTAGTGTGGTGTCCCACAAATATGTTACAAAAGTCATGCAGTATATTTAAGTCCAGTTGAGTTCATGAATTAAGAAAATTCCAAATCACAAACAATGTTTCGATTTACCCGTAAAAAGCCTGCCAAGCTGTCATTGCGAGCGTAGCGAAGCAATCTCTATCAATCTATGTCTCTGAAATCATGGGATTGCTTCGTCACTTCGTTCCTCGCAATGACCGCCGATAGGACTTTTTTCGAAACCATCATGTTTTGGTCATTGAAAAATTGAGATTTGAGATTTATTTGGAATTTGGTTCTTGAAATTTAGGATTTAAACAAATTTATCTTTGAAAAAGAAGACCTATAAAACCAATCCGTGTTTTGCAAATTACATAAGGGACGCAACACTAGTTTGGTGGTGTCAACACAAACACATCGGGCGGCAGGTCAACGTTGACCCAGTATCGGTCGATATTCAGCAGGCAATCCGCCCCATCACCGGTTAACAGCCTTAATCGTAACGGCACCTGAAATCCGTTTATCCATTGCATACTTTCAATTTCAGCACGATATTTCAATAAGCCGGATCGATGAAATACTATCAACCTGGCGGACCTCGGATATGCTTTGGTCATAATATATTTTTTGCCGAACGCCCCACCATTTCTCTTTCAGAACCAAAACATAACCAGGGGCCGCCTTTTCTTCGATTAAGGCCGCCGAATCGAATTTGGGCATCGGAATTCGCCCGGCTAAAAGCGTAATGAGATCGCTGGAAGGTATGGGAATCGAAATGAGTTTTTTTAAACTCGGATCACTCGCCGGGGTTTTTCGAAATGTCGTATCCTGGCCATGAACCTCCAGATAGTAAAGCCATTTGCCGTCGGTCGCTAATTTGACTGCCGGGTAGCCGGAAATCAGCACCGCAATGCTGAGCTTCACCGGTTTTTCTCCTATCCAGGCCACCCGGTGATCAAACTGGAGACGGCCATTTTGCCTGATCTGGATATTACCGATTCCTTTGAAGTTTCTAAGGGAATCATTTTTGGTTTTAAGAACAGAAAGCAGGTCGCGAACCTTGTTGATCTTTTCGGCAGGGGTGATTTCCAATTCTCTGGCAGGCCTGAAAACAGCGCAGCTTGAGATAAAGAGGGCGGCGATTATGGGAATAATGATCCGATACCATTTCATACCGGTTAGGAACCATCAGAGGGAGATAGCGCGAATCTTTTTTTCAAGTTCTTCTTTATCTTTATCTTTATTCTTTAATGACTTCGTATAATATTTAAGCGCATTGGTTTTGTCATTTAATTTAAGATAGGCATCACCCAGATGCTCCAGCATAATGGGGTCATCCGGAACCATTTGCACTGCTTTTTGCAGATATTGCAAGGCCTTTTCAAACTCACCTTTTTTATAATACACCCAACCCAGACTATCGGTAATATAGCCGTCGTCGGGTTTGTATTTTAGCGCCTCTTTGATCAGCTGTTCGGCCTCATCCAGATTCGTACCCAGGTCGGCATATGTATATCCGAGATAATTCAATGCGTTGGCATGCTTGGGGTCCAGTTTGATGACTTTGCGCATGGTCGCCATGGAATCTTCTTTTTTGTTCCACTTGTCGTAGACAACACCCAGTCGAAAATAATAGCGCGGGTTGTCCGGGTCTAATTCAATGGCCGCTTTAATTAATTTCGCGGCTTTATCCAATTGCTCCGAATCTTCATAGAAGGTTCCCAGATAATACTTAAATTCCGCGTTTTGGGGTTCATTTTTAATGGCGTCGCTCAGAATCTTGATGGCTTCTTCGTTTTGCTTATTATCGGACAATATATAGGACGCGTGAATGACGGCATCTTCGTAGAATCGGGACTCCGGAGTGACTTTCATAAAATGCTTCAATGCAGAAGGATTATCTTTTTTCCCATAAAAAGCGATACCGGCGACATGGTGTATCTCCGGGCCGTCGGGGACGGCTTTCAGCATTCCCTGGAGGATCACAAGGCCTTCATCGTATTTTTTCTTATCAAGGTAGAGTTGAATGATTTTAATAATGACTTCAAACTCCACGATACTGCGCTGGCCCAATTTTTCAAAAATTTCTTCGGCCTGAGCCACTTTGCCATGCGAATAATAGTAATAGCCAAGCTCCATGGCAGCCCGTATGTTGCTCGGATTGAGCTTTAAGATATCCTTGTAAATTTTAAGCGCTTCCTGGGTATTCTTTTGATCCTTGTAAAGTTCGAGAAGCTCATATCGCGGTTCCAAAAGCTCGGGTTCAAGTTCCAATGTTCGCTTGAATTCTTTTTCAGCTTCTTTCAGCTGGCCCTGTTTGGCATAAATTTTCCCTAAATAGAAGTGTCCGACATAGGTGCCCGGAAAATTTTCAATCATTTGATCAAAAACGCGTTTGGCCTGGTCTAATTTCCCGGCTTCTATATATAATCCGCCCAGAAGTGCGTATACCTTTTTCTGTTTCGGATCTTCGGCAATAACCTTCTCATAGGCATCTATGGCTGCCGGGGTATCTTTGTGCACCTGTTTGATGCCCCCGTATATAATGAGTGACCTGACATCGGTGGGGTGCTCTTTAATGATCCCCTCAAGCACATTGATGGCGTTTTCATCGTCTTTGTTCCGTAAATACACAGTGGCCAGTTCGCGCTTAAGATATAAAGAGTCCGGATCCATTTCGATGGCTTTTTTAAGCAGTTCGATGGCTTTTGCCAAATTGCCTTTCTTTATCTGGATCTCAGCCTCGGTAAAGTAATAATACCGGTTTCCGGGTCGCTCAATTATGGAACGACCCAAGGTGGACGGCGTTTTTTGATTGGAGGTTGTCGCACATCCGCCAATAAAAAAAACGACCACTGAAAATAGGGTCACCACTATTCGTAATACATTCATACGATTCTTTATTCCTATCCAACGTTTCCAGATGGGGCAATGCTTTAATCAGCCGTGCTGGATTCCGTGTAAGAGGCAAAGTCAGGAATTTCCCGCTTAAAGAATTCCCTCATTTTCTTAATAATATTTTTTTCAACCTGTCGAACCCGCTCTCTTGATATTCCGTAGCGGTCGCCGATCTCCTGTAAGGTCACCGGATTGTCCGAAAAAATACGCAGATCGAATATCTCGAGTTCCCGGGGAGTCATTTTCTTGCGAAAATCGGCAATTTTATTATGGAGAAGAACCTCGATTTCCTTCTTGGATACCTGGTCTTCAATGGATTCGGTGTCGGTGCTTAAAAATTCGATTCTTTCGGTGTCCGAGTCCTCCTTGAGCGGCGCATCCAAAGAAACATCCCATCCATCTAACCGCTGGTCCATGTCAATGATTTCGCGTTCAGAAACTCCCAGACGTTCGGAAAGCAATTTAGGCTTGGGATCATAGCCATCATCGATCAACTTTTGCTTTTCCTTTTTTAATTTAAAAAACAGCTTACGCTGTCCCTGGGTGGTACCGATCTTCACCAGACGCCAGTTGTCCATGATGAATTTAAGGATGTAAGCTTTTATCCAGAAAGAAGCATAGTACGAGAATTTGACATTTTTGTACGGATCAAATTTTCTAACCGCCTGCATCAACCCGATATTGCCTTCCTGAATCAGATCCAGTAAATTCTGCATCCACACCCGTTGGAATTCCAGGGCGATTTTTACCACCAGTCTTAAGTTGGAGGTCACCAGATGATAAGCTGCATCCTTGTCGCCCTGTTCCTGGACTCTGATACCCAGTTCCCGCTCTTCTTCCCGGGTCAGCAATGTGTACCTGCTGATTTCGGTCAGGTAACGTTGCAGGGGATCAAATTTTACAAGTGCTTTATCAGGGATCTTGCCCGGCAGACCTTTTTTGCCGGCTCACTTTAGGTTTAGGGCCTTTTTTACCCGCAGTTGTTTTAAGGGTCTTGCCTTTTTTGACCGTCTTTTTGGCTTTAACCGTGGTTTTCTTTTTAACGCTCGTTTTACGTTTAACCGGCTTTTTTTTCATCAGAATTGTCCAAAATTTCGGAAATCCACCAGGAGCATGCTTTAAATCAAACAAGAATAAATCAATGCCTGCATTTCTGTGGACATGAAAGCAGACATATGATAAAAAAAAATGTTCGATGTGCGCCTGTAGCTCAGCTGGATAGAGCAACGGACTTCTAATCCGTAGGCCGCAGGTTCGAATCCTGCCAGGCGTACCAATTTCCAAAGCTCCGGAGCAATTTGCTTGGGAGCTTTTTAGGTTGGAGTCAACAAGGAGTCAACTGAAGCTAAATTAAGGTAGGCCTCAAGTTCTGCCTTTTGAGCGTTAGGCTTTCTCTTTATCAAGTTTAGATGATATTAAATATCAGGACTTATTGGAAATCACAAGTTTTTTCTTTGATAAGGCAAGAATCGGAAGTGACCACAATGGTATATGGTATTTTGGCAAAGGGTTTCGCAAATAAACGCGCTAAACTAATCGATAACGGTCTTATAATATTTTACACCAACCTGGTAACCGGGAACCTCGCGAGCAGGCAGTTGCTGACACCATCTAACCTCGGCAAAATGGCCTTCATAAACGTCCGCAGCAACCGTATCCGGTGAATAATTTTCCATCATGATGTAGATGTCGGAACCCGGGTCAACCGCTTCCGATGTTTTAAAGCCCATGCCTTCATTTGAATGGTTACACATCACCGCCTGAAAGAATTGATCGGTATCATGATAAGCATAGACAATCGGCGCATCATTGTCATAACGTTCAAACACCCTTCTTTCGTCATTTTTTCTGCATGACCTCCCCTTTATCGCCGGGGTTTATGGGGTAAGGATGTTTCCGGTTTGATACCCAACCATCATCAGGTTATCTGGAAGCTCAAACCATTTATTATCCGATAAAGAATCCGCTATGTCAAATAAAAAATATAGTGATATCAAACAAATGGATCATACCCGGATGCCCACGGATGCCCATTTTGTCATTCCGTAAGGACCGGCTGGGTTATAGCGGTTGTCATAAATATGTTCCGTTTGCCGGATTTGCTAACAAGGGAAAATGTAATGTGTAACAGCTTAAAATTATTACAAACATGACAAACGCTCTAAACCCACAGCAGGTCTTCCACACGGATTCGGCCGTCTTAAGTTTAAGCGCTAAACGACCGATAAGCATTCTATATCTCTAAACAATTGAATTTTTTACAAGCATTCTAAATCATACAGGATATGAATAAACTCATGCAGATGAAAGCGGCCATGGCCATGGAAAAAGCCTCTGAATCCGAGGGCGGCTCCGGTATGGGGATGGGAACCGGACTCAGGTTATTGATCAACTGCCCGCTGAAAGCCCGGACTGGCGCATTCATTTTATTTCAACCCTGTGCCCCCACTGCGGCTGGGATCTGGATGGAGAAAAGGCTTCGCTGGTTTTGCTGTGCAAAAATTGTACATCTGCCTGGTATCCGGTCGGTAAAAAGTTAAAAACATTATCTCGCTTTCTGAAAATTTATAACCCCTGCCTTTCGTTAAATCGTTTATTAGTTGATTGGTTGAATAGTCAAATCGTCAAAAGACTTAATCCATTTAAAACTAATGAACGAATCAACCATTTGACTGTTTAACTCATAATGCATGGACGTACATTGAAAATTATAATGAATCATGAGATAAATAAGCTACGGATGTATTCCTTTTATAACTAATTGACTATTTGACTATTTAACAAATGGTGAAACCCAAACCACCTACCCCGGATGCCCTGGTCGACCAATTTTTGAACTATTTACTGGTCGAAAAAGGATTAGCGCAAAAAACGCTTGAAGCTTACAGCCGGGATATCATCCGATACCGCAATTTTCTGGCTGAAAATAAATCGACTGCTTTTTCCGAAGAAGATACTCCTCTGATTCTGAAGCATTTAATTCTTCTCAGAAAAGCCGGTCTGGCGACGCGTTCGAGGGCGCGGCATCTGGTCGCCATTAGAGGGTTCTATCGATTTCTGGTTCAGGAAAAAATCCTGCGGAATGACCCCGCCCGACTGATTGATCTTCCGAAGTCCGGTTTAAAATTACCTCACGTTTTATCCACCGAAGAAATTGAACTTTTACTGAAGGCACCGGATACCGACAAACCCATCGGCATCAGGGACGCAGCCATGCTGGAACTCCTTTATGCGGCCGGCTTGCGAGTCTCTGAACTTATCAATTTAAAATTACAGGATATCAATCTGGAAGCCGGATTTGTTCGCGTCTTCGGTAAAGGTTCCAGAGAAAGAATTGTACCGATCGGCGCTCATGCCAGAGAAAAAATCAATACCTATCTAAAAACCGTCAGATCCCCGCGTTTAAAGCAAACCACCAGCCCGTACCTTTTTATTGCCCGTGCCGGCAAACCGATGACACGCCAGGGATTTTGGAAGTTGCTGCGACGCTATGCGATGCGGGCAGGACTTAACAAAAAAATTACACCGCACAGCTTAAGGCATTCGTTTGCCAGTCACCTGCTGGAAGGCGGTGCCGACCTGAGGGCGGTGCAGATCATGTTGGGTCATGTGGATATCTCTACGACCCAAATTTATACACACGTCACCCGCGACCATCTTAAAAAAATGCATCAGAAATTTCATCCAAGAGGATAGAACCGCTGCGGTTTAGAATCGAAAGCCGAATGCATTCATCGTTTGAATCGGGAGGAAAACGTTAAAAGGGACAATTGAAGGTTGAACTAAATTGATCGATAATTCGCAGAAACGCTTCGGGCAGCCGCTGTTTGACCGGGTCAATGATCTTATCCGGTATCTTGCCGTAATACGCCTGGGCAATACCGCCGGCAATAGCGCCAATCATAATCAGTCGATTCGGCTGTCTATGTTGGCAGGCATCGGACAAAAATCGACATGCTCAACGGAGGCAACAAAAATTTTACAGGGCGGACAAAATTTTTTGGGCTTGCCCCTTCCCGTCCAGAGCATCTTCATGCGATGGTCGCTGCCACATTTGGGACACACACATTTTACCGTAAGAGATTCCTTCAATTTGATCGGCTGAACAATTTCTTTCTCGCCTTTTAAACACTGATTTCTTTTGGATGCGGCCATTTCAATATCTCCTTAAGGCAATAAATTAAAATCTTGTTCGTAGGCCTGTTCTCAGATTCCCCCTTTTGTTTTGGACCGCTCCTTTCCGTATGGTTTGAAGATGATTTTTTCAGGTATCGCAATTTCAATACATCACAGCGTCGGCTTTAACCGCTTGCAACCTATTCAATAGTTTTATTTCTTCTTTCTTTTATACTTCTTTAAAAGATCGCCAATCGCTTCTTCCAGTAAAACACCCAAAGATTTGTCCAGATCAACCGCAAGATGCTTGAGCGCTTTGAGTTTGTCCTGGTCAATCCGGGTCGAAAATGTTTTCTTATTGCCCATGCAATAAAACTTATATTAAATTAAAATATAAATCAAGAAAAATATAAATAATAAATATATTTTAATTTAATTATATAATTCTTGCAAAAACTCATTCTGATCAAAAAGGATAAAAGGCGGTTTGTTTTATAGCCATACGGTTTTGGCGGCTTGACAAATCGATTCTGTAAGTGTTACTGGCTGGATCGATACTCGGACGAGCCGGTTGGAGCGAAGCGGAAATCCCGGTTTATCGGGGAATTGAAAATTGAAGATCGTTTGGATTGACTATTGTCGATTGACGATTGAATATTGGAGGCATTCTATCGTTTTATTATCGGGTTTTCATTTAAACCTTCAATTCTTAGGTTTGTGAAAAGGTAGGCGAAGCATTTGAACGTTGTCCTCATCATCATTGGATTAATTTTAGCCATTGCCGGCATGGTCGGGTGCATCTTACCCATTATTCCCGGGCCCATTCTCAGTTTCTGCGCCCTTATGCTTCTTTCCTGGATAAAAAATTGGCAGATCTTCAGCCAGACCTTTTTGATTGTCATGGGCGTACTGACCGCATTACTGATCGTGTTGGATTATGTTGCTCCTGCGTTGGGGGCTAAAAAATATGGTGCCTCCAGGCGCGGCCTGTGGGGATCGGCAATCGGTATGATTATCGGCATATTTTTCATTCCGCCCTGGGGCATGATCGTGGGCGCTTTTATCGGTGCCCTGGTGGGGGAACTGGCGTCCGGAAAATCGAGCCGAAAGGCCCTTCCGTGCGGGATGGGGCATACTGCTTGGAAATGTGCTTGGCATCGGGCTGAAACTGGCCTTCACCGCCGTTGTTCTTTTTTATTATATCAAGGAGATGTTTTAAAGGAGATCAGAAAATTTCAAGAAAAGTAAAATGTTTGGGGGCGCATAGCTGGATCCGGAAAACGCCTGATGCCCTCTGCAGAGCAACAGACGCTCAAACGGATTTGATAGCACTTTTATGCTGTAACAAATACCGCATAAAATAGAAGAAGCAGTTCAAGGAAAGCGATCCTTTAAACTGCTTCTTCCGACAACCCGCTTTTAAAGTAAAACAGATTTTGATTATGCGCCGACGTAAATTCCTCTGCCGACCTTTTTGATTTTGCCTTCTTTGGAAGCTCTGAAAATAATATTTCTAACCTTTTTGTCTTCAAATCCGGTTTTTGTTTTCAAGGTGGGCACATCTACACCTTTGCGAGATCTTCTGACAATTTTCAGAATTTGTTCTGTTGAGGTCGTTTTCGCCGCTTTTTTCCTGGGGACGGCTTTTTTAACGGCAACGGCACGCCTGGCCTTGGCTTTTACGGTTTTCCTTTTTGGCTTTTTGGCCGCTTTAGCTTTCTGAGGTTTTCCAAAGGCCTTTAACAATTTCTCCATTTTCCTCTCAAGTGCTTTAATGTCTTTTTTAACTGCTTGCAAATCCCGTTTTAAAATAGCCATAATGTCCTTCCTCCTTCAATTTTTAACAAACGTTTATCTTCAATGACCAATTAAAATCAGCCGGCGGTTGTAAGGATTATTCTGCTGATATGCAGTTTAGCTAGTAGATGAAATAATAACAAAAAGATTATCGGTAAGTTGTAATTTTGTCAAGCAATAAAAGAAGAAAATAAAACCTAAGTTGAGTAAAGTCAATCATGAGATCGTCGGTCCATTTTCTTTGGCCTTTATCACCCGTGGCGGATTTCATGCGGTTCAACAATCTTTCTGACGAACAATCTTGCAAAAACCACCGGTTTTGATATAAAGGCTACTTTCCTGACAAGGAATCATGCCCGGGATTTTTCAAAACATGAAACCCTGACTCGTTTCACAGAAAAAGCGGAAATTCTTGGACAATACATTACGGATCAAATCTCAAGGATCGTCGCAGATTACAGAATGCACTCGTGATGATCGACACCCTTTTTCTTTTTAAAACGAATTGATCATTCTGGACCGCAGCCGGTGAAACAATCATTCTTGCCGGCAGTCAGAATTTTGTTGCGGTTGACAGATTGCTCCTGTTTGATAATTAATAGTGGAATACTTTTCATCTAATCCAACCGGACAGCCATACGTCATTTAGCCCTGGGAGCTAATTTCATGAGCAAAGCGATTCTCTCTATTGTAGGACAGGACAGACCCGGTATCGTTGCCGCGGTGTCCAAGGTGCTTTTCCAACAGGATTGCAATATTGAAAACGTCAGTCAGACAACACTTCAATTTGTATTTGCCGGCATTTTCATTGTCTCCATGCCCGGAGACCTTCCGGCGGAATCTCTGCACAAGAATTTAAATGCAGAAATGGCACCCCTGGGTCTTGATGTCCATATCACAATGCTTGAACCCGCTGCAGCTCCCGTTTTACCGCTGCAAGGTGAAGCTTACATCATTACAACGAAGGGGCCTGACCGCAAAGGACTGGTGGCCGGCATCAGCGAAGTTATTGCTCGGTTCGAGGGTAACATCACCAACTTGCAGGCCGTTTTTAAAGGTGGGGATGATCCCGGTGATAATATCATGATTTACGAGGTTGACGTCCCGCCCGGGATCGATCAACAAGCCCTGAATCTCGAATTAAAAAAACGGGCAAATGAATTGAAGCTGGACATTGATATTCAGCATCGCAATATTTTTGAAGCCATACACCGCATTTAACAGTGTACAGAAAACAGCGGGCAGAGGTCAGATGACAGGGATCAGAAAACAGAAAATTGGATATACAGTTCCAGTATAGAACCACTTTAATCTCTAATCTGAATTATGTTATCTGTTTTCTGTACTCTGTTTTCTGTACTCTGTGCCGGAGGCAAACTATGCTGACCCAACGAGAGATCCTGTCAACCCTTGAAATGCTTAAAAATGAACATCTAGATGTGCGGACCGTAACGCTGGGCGTCAATTTGCTGGATTGCGCCAGCCATGATCTGGCAAAACTTAAAAAAAGGATCCATAACCCGAATCCATTTGTTCGACGCGGCGGTCTCATCCCCGCTCCGATACAAAGCCTGACAAACTGAAAAAGCGCATCTTTGAGCTGCATTCGACAAACCGCTCAACCCGGCGACTTATAGCGGTATAAATTTGTGTGCATGGCAATGAATAACCCGCAACAACCAAATCGCCACTCTGTTCTATCCGTCCTCAAGCGGCCGGTGCTGATAGATATATTTAAATATCTGGTTGTCGTGGCCGCAGTTACCTGGTTCATGATAAACGGAACCCGGCAACTGGGTTATAACTGGCAATGGTATCGGGTGCCGCAATATATTATTGCCTCGGCTGACAGCCAGCCGGTGCCGGGCCCGTTGATCCAGGGGTTATTGATTACCATTCGCATCACCGCAATCAGTCTGGTACTGGCTTTTATATTCGGATTAACTTCCGCCCTGATGCGGCTTTCGCGCTCAATTTTGGCCAGAGCAATTGCCCAGGGGGTATCTTGAAATTATACGCAACACCCCCCTGCTCGTTCAGCTTTTTTTAATTTATTTCGTATTATCTCCGATATTTAATATCAGCGGGTTTGCCTCGGCCGTGCTGACCTTGAGCCTCTTTGAAGGGGCCTACGCATCCGAGATCTTTCGGGCCGGGATCGTTTCCATTCACCGGGAGCAATGGGAAGCCGCATTCAGCATTGGTCTCAACACCTATCAAACCTATCGCCTGATCATTCTGCCCCAGGCGCTGCGGCGTATTTTGCCGCCCTTGACCAGCCAGGCCGTCTCTCTCATCAAAGATTCCGCTCTTGTCAGCACCATTGCCATTTACGATTTAACGATGCGCGGGCAGATCATCATCGCTGAAACCTTCCTGGTCTTTGAAATCTGGTTTACGGTTGCCGCGATCTATTTAACGATTACCCTGGTCTTATCGACCGCTGTCTTTTATATGGAAAAGCGTTTAAAGGTCGAATTTTGAAACAACGGTTAATGGTTGATGACTTGAAAACGTTTCGATATACAATTTGACAGCGCTCAGATATACGGGGGGGGGGTGTAATCACGACGGAATAAGGAGGTAACGCATGCAAAAATTAAATATGTCGGTGGCAATCGGGTTAATACTGGCCGTTATCGGAGTTTTTGGGAATCAGGCTATTGCCGGAACACTCCAGCAGCAGCTTGTCCAGGAAAGCACCATCGAGCAGGTCATAAAACGCGGAACTCTGCGGGTGGGCATGTCCACATTTGTCCCCTGGGCCATGAAAGATAAGACCGGCAAACTCATCGGCTTTGAAATCGATGTCGCCCGTCAGCTGGCAAATGATATGGGGGTAAAAATAGAATTCGTCCCGACCAAATGGGCCGGGATTCTTCCGGCGCTGCTGACCGGCAAGTTCGACGTGATTATCGGCGGAATGAGTGTCCGGCCGGATCGCAATTTAAAGATTAACTTCACCATCCCCTATGACTATGCCGGCCAATCAATTGTCGCCAATAAAAAAACCGCCGCCGGCTTCAAGCGCCTGGAAGATTTCAATCGGCCCGATGTGACCATCGCCGCCAGGCTGGGTTCAACGGCTGCCGATGCGGCCAATAAATTTATGCCCAAAGCTCAAAAGAAATTTTTTGATGATGAAGCCCAGGTTATCCAGGAGGTGCTTAACGGCAGAGCGCATGCGGCCGTGGCATCCGCGCCGCTGCCTGCATTTCAGGCGATCAGGTACCCCGACAAGCTGTTTTTGCCCGTAAAAGGAACCTTCACCAAAGAGCCCATCGGCTTTGCCCTCAGAAAAGGTGATTTCGACACCCTCAATTATTTCAATAATTGGGTCCGTGTGACAGAGGCCAAAGGCTGGCTTGCGGAACGAAAGTATTACTGGTTTGAAACCAGGGGCTGGGAGGAGATGCTCAAATAGCCGCCGATCGAGAGGCCGGGGTTAAACATAAACCTAAAATTTGGATTTGGCTTGTTTAATCAAAAATCAAAATTTACCACCATCGACCTGATCCTATCCCTTTTGCTGCTTTCCGCCGTGATTTATACGGTTTATAAAATACACATCGGTTTCAGCTACAAGTGGAATTGGGGGGCAATCCCTCAATATTTCCTGCGCTACGACGCGGAGATTAAAAACTGGGTGCCGAATATCCTTTTGCAGGGATTCTTCACCACCATCCGGTTGAGCATCTGGGCCACCCTTTTTGCCACGTTTATCGGAATCGTGATGGGGATGTTCCGCGTCAGTCGGAGCCTTTTTAAACGCCTGGTGGGCGGAACTTATGTCGAATTGATCCGCAACCTGCCGCCATTGGTTTTGATTTTTATTTTCTATTTTTTTGTCAGCGACCAGATCCTGCCGCCCCTGGGTGTGGAAGAGTTTATCCGAACAGCAGATGATAAAACCCAGGCCCTGCTGACGTTTCTATTCGCAGCGCCATCCCTGTTTACCGCCTTCATTTCAGCCCTGATCACCCTTTCCATATTTGAAGGCGCCTATATCACCGAAATTATCCGGGCGGGGATACAGTCCATTGAAAAGGGCCAATGGGAGGCTGCTGACTCGCTGGGATTATCAAGATGGCAACGAATGCGATTAATCATCCTGCCCCAGGCCATTCAACGGATTCTACCACCTTTGGCAGGACAATTCATTTCAACCATTAAAGATTCTGCCATCGTCTCGGTTATTTCGATTCAGGAATTAACATTTCAGGGGATGGAGTTGATGTCGACAACCTATTTTACGTTTGAAATCTGGATCACCATCACTGCTATGTATTTAATCCTGACGCTTTCGTGTTCTCTGGGAGTCGCCAAACTCGAAAGATATGTCAGAAAAAGCGTAGTGCCTACTTGACCGTAACGACCGGACATTGCGCCTGCAAGATTACATATTGCGCGCTGGATCCCATCAGCAATTTCCCGACTTTTGATTTGCGTTTGACACCCACAACGATTTGATCAATCCGGTTCTCATCCGCAAATTTAACCAGGTCCTCTCCGGCTGTCAAACCGCGGATTAACAAATGCGTATTGCAGGCAATGCCATCTTCCTCAAACAAAGACTTGGCATACGCCAATCCCCGCTCCGCCTGCTCAATATCCTTTCTTTCAGACTCGGTCCCTTTCTGCATTGAAGTAACCACTTCAACCGATGCACCGAATGCCTTTGAGTGGGATTTTGCCAGATTTAACGCCTCCTTCGCCGAGTTCGTACCGTCATACCCTACCAAAATTTTCATAGCGATCTCCTCCATTTCCCGAAAAAATAACGGCCGCCAATGATTTTTACTGCAAATTTAATTCTATTGGCAGTATTTGCCAAGGATGGTTAGTTGGTGTTTCTCTTAACACAGGCATTTTCAAACATCCAACAAAACAGCACAAAATTCTTCTATTTCATTGCAGCGATTACGGCCCGCATAAATGCCGGCAGATCATCCGGTGTGCGGCTGGTAATCAAATTCCCATCGACAACGACCTCCTGATCGACCCATTCCGCACCGGCATGGACAAGGTCATCTTTAATTGCAAAGAATGAAGTCACCGTTTTGCCCTTCAATATTTTCGCTGAAGCAAGCATCCATCCGGCATGACAGATAGCGGCAACCACCTTGCCCTCCTCAAACAAGTCTTTTACCAGTTGCACCATTTTGGGGTATCTTCGCATAATATCCGGGGCGTATCCGCCGGGAATCACCATACCGTCAAATTCAGCTGCTGAAACCTGATCGATGCTGGCATCCACCTTAACTTCGGTACCGGGTTTTCCCGTATAAATTTCAGAGCTGCCCGACCCCACCACGGTCACTTCGGCACCGGCCTCTTTCAGACGGTAATAGGGATACCAGAATTCAAACGTATTAAACAAGGATTCCACCGGAATCGCTACTTTTTTGCCTTGAAGTTCCATATTCAGCTCCTTATCCAAATTTTTAGCATGCAAATAGACCTATTACAAAATTCAGCGGGTGTTGATATGAACCGAGCTCAAATAGGGTCCCCGTCCCCATGCGTAATCGAATCAAATATATGCATCTTTCCATGCATGTCTACCGCTAAAAATGTCGCATTCAAATGCAAAAAAAACTTTATAAATTTAGATGAGAAAATCAAATTATTGTGATGATATTGTAAAGGAAACACTATAAAATGTGTTTTCACGTGAAACTTGAACTATTGTTTTAGGATAATAGTTACGATAATATAAGCGAAACACCTAATCCGAACGAGCATAGCCGGTCGTAGCGTAGCGTAGATCCCGCTCGCGGGGCTGGAGCGAAGCGGAAATCCCGGTTTATCGGGGAATTGAAAATTGAAGATCGTTACCAGACATTGATGATCCAAATTACAGAAACATTATTCATCGACGAAAACGACATCCAGCTGGACTTTATGCGTTCATCCGGACCGGGCGGCCAAAATGTGAATAAAGTGGCCACTGCCGTTCAGCTGCGATTCAACGTGCATCAATCGGTCTCCCTGTCTGCTGGAATTCGAGATCGCCTGACTCGGATAGCCGGCAAAAAGATGACTGAAGATGGCATCCTGATCATCAAGGCCCGGCGTTTCAGAAGCCAGGACAAAAACCGCAAAGATGCCATTGACCGTCTGATTGAACTGATCCGCCAAGCAACCGTCAAACCAAAACCCCGGCGCAAAACCAGGCCATCCCCGGCAGCCAGGCAACGTCGATTATCAGCTAAAAAAAAGCGCAGCGAAATTAAACGCCGGCGCCGCGGGGTTGAGCTCTCTGAAGACTCTTAGATTTTATACCGCTTTCCATAATAATGTACCGAAATACGGAATTGGGGTGTAAGCGCTTGTACGGTTGTAGAAAAAAACGTTTGAATACCGGAACGTTTTTTTGACAACCACTATAAGCTTCCAGACACCGCTTCCTGAATACACCACATCGCTAAACAAGGATTCAACTTGACATCTGGCTGGTAAATCCCCTAAATACCAAGTTTCTTCAGGTTGACGCCCGAATCTGTGAGCTCACAGGTGTTGAATTATTGTTTAGCAAGCATTATACCATTAAGCTGAGAAAGGTTTTTGCGTATGAAACCGATATTCTGGCAGGATTTTGAAAAATCGGAACTTTTATGTCGGTATTCCTAGTCACCGGCTTTGTGCTTGAAAATGGTGAGGTGGTGCTGGCGCAGCCGCAGCGAGGCGTCCCGAATGGGTCCCGACTTGCATAGAACCGGGTTTAAACATGGTCAAAAGATTTGAATTCAAAAATAATTTTTTGATCGGGGTGATTTCCGATACCCACGGGCGCATACCCTCCGGGGTGCCGAAAGCATTTGAAGGTGTGGATCTGATCATTCATGCCGGTGATATCGGTGATGAAAAAGTTTTGGATAAACTGTCAAAAATCGCCCCGGTGGTGGCGGTCCGGGGAAACATGGATTCTGGGCGCTGGGCAAACAAGCTGCCGCGATCAGAAATTGTTGAAATTGGCCAGATTGTTTTGCATGTGCTTCATATCGCAAACCGACTGGATGCAGAACCCGGTAAAACCGGTTTCAAGGCAATTATCACCGGTCATACCCACCGTCTGGATAAATATGAAAAGAATGGGATTACCTTTCTAAATCCGGGAAGTGCGTCCTATCCCAAATTCGGCAACCCGGCCTCGGTGGCCCTGCTTCAGCTGCAAAAGGACGTTTTGAGTGCCCGCATCATTGAATTAAAAGACTGAGACCATACTTAAAGGAGGAATTCCTATGGGAGGACTGTTTGGCTGTACGGCAAAAGAAGACTGCGTAAATGATCTATTTTTTGGAACCGACTATCATTCCCATCTTGGAACCAAGCGAGGGGGTCTCGCAGTACAAAACGCAAAGGATTTCGCTAGATCAATTCACAACATTGAAAATGATTATTTCAGATCCAAGTTCGAACCAGACCTTCCAAAACTGCATGGCCACAAAGGTATCGGCATCATCAGCGATCATGACCCGCAGCCACTGATTATCGGTTCCCATTTAGGAGCTTTTGCGATCGTAACGGTCAGCAAAATCAACAATATCGAAGAACTTGCCGCCAAAGCGCTCAAAAGCAGACGGCACTTTTCAGAAATGAGCGGCGGCGAAACGAGTCCGACCGAATTGGTGGCCATGTTAATCTGTGAAAAGGAATCCTTCGAAGCGGGCATTCAATATGCCCAGGAGGCAATCAAAGGTTCCTGCTCGATGCTCCTGCTGACTGAAAACGGCATTTATGCGGCGCGGGATAAACTGGGCCGCACACCGATTGTTCTCGGCAAAAAGGATGGGGCCTTTGCAGCCGCTTCGGAATCCTGTGCCTTTCCCAATTTGGGTTATAAAATTGAAAAATACCTCGGCCCGGGAGAAATTATTTTAATAACGGCCGACGGATACGAACAAAAAAAACCACCGCAGGACCGGCTGCAGGTATGTGCTTTTTTGTGGGTCTATTACGGGTACCCGGCCACCAGCTACGAAGGAATCAATGTGGAAGCCACCCGCAACGAATGCGGAAAGGCCCTGGCCCAAAATGACAGTGTCGATATCGACTTTGCCGCCGGTATTCCGGATTCCGGTATCGGGCACGCCGTCGGCTATGCAAACGAGAAAAAAATCCCCTATGTCAGGCCCTTTGTTAAGTACACGCCGACCTGGCCCCGAAGCTTTATGCCCCAGAACCAGAGCATAAGGGATCTTGTCGCTAAAATGAAACTCATTCCGGTGAAGGAACTGATCGAGGGCAAAAGAATCCTCTTTTGCGAAGACTCGATCGTGCGCGGCACCCAGCTGCAGGACACCATTCAAATTTTATACGAATACGGCGCCAAAGAGGTCCACATGCGGCCCGCCTGCCCTACCCTCATTTATCCCTGCGATTTTTTAAATTTTTCGACCTCACGCTCAACGCTTGATCTTGCCGGCCGCAAAGCCATCGCGGAACTTGAAGGCACTGATGATAAACTTTTAACCGAATATGCGACGGCAGGATCGGAAAAAAACCATGCAATGGTGGATAATATCAGACAGCGATTGAAACTGACTTCCTTACAGTACCAGAAACTGGAAGATCTGGTTGCAGCAATCGGTTTGCCAAAAGAGAAGCTGTGCACCCATTGCTGGGATGGCAGCAGTTTTTTCTAGGCTTATACCGGTTGTCATAAATATGTTCCGTTTGCCAGATTTCCTAACAAGCGAAATGGTGGTGTGTAACGGTTTGAAATTATTATAAAAGAAGACAACCGCTATATTGTAAAAATGAAGAAAAATTATTAGAGCGTTTGCATCAGGCCATATTGGAGGTTATCGACAACCCGCAGAAGACACAACAAACTACAGCTATCGGAACGTTATTTTGACAAACGCTCTAGTGAAGATGCTTTATGATGACAATCGATCGCAGCGTATTAATTGAAGGCAGTCTGTAATTTTCGACTTCGAGAGCATACCGATTCCCCCGGAACATTTGAACGCACCGCATCCAATTCTTTTTGAGCCACCGCCCCTTTCATCGCGATAATCGTTCCTTGCTTTGCCAGCAACGGCAGGGCGCTTTTCACAAACGGCTCCAGATCAGACAGGGCCCGGCTGATAATGACATCAAAGGAATTCGCACGCTCAGGATCTTTCAGGAGGTTTTCAGCGCGGATTTGAAGGGCTTCAATATTTTCAAGACTGAGGGTCCTCAAAACATGTTTTAAGAAATTGACCTTTTTGCGAACCCCGTCGATCAGGAGGCCCGACAGGGACGGCTTTAAAATCTTAAGGGGTATACCCGGAAAACCGCCGCCGGAGCCGATATCGAGCAGCCTGGGCGTTGTCGGGAATGAATCCGGCAGGCGCCAGAGAATCCAAAAAATGCTTTATGGCGATGTCCCGGGGTTTCGTAATGGTGGTGAGATTAATTTTGCGGTTCCAGTTGATCAACTCGGAAGCGTGGATGGAAAATGGGGCTGTGACGCCCTCATCTATTTCAATGCCCAACGTTCGGGCACCGTCAATGATGAAGCTTTGCCATTCCCGGGAACCAATTTCCATCAGTTGATGCAAACCCGCCGCACTTCAGACATGTCGGTGAGCCCCTTAAAGACTTTCATGATACCATCCTGCCTCAGAGTTGCCATGCCTTCTTTCATCGCCTGGGCATAAATCATTTCCGTATTGGCCTGCTTTTTGATCATCAATTTGATTTTGGGAGTCCCTTCCATGAGTTCATGGATACCCATCCGGCCGCGGTAGCCGGTATTAGAGCAGGAGTCGCACCCGCCAGGCCGCAACAGGGTCAGGTCCGGGCCATATTCGATGCCGGTTTGCGCCCAATATTTTTCACCGAAATCCACGTATATCATTTCATATTCATCTTTGGTCAAAGGGTATTCTTCCATACAGTCTTTGCATAAGCACCGGGTCAGCCGTTGGGCCAGCACACCGAGAAAGGCATCGGAAAAATTAAGTGGATTCAAGCCCATATCCAGCAGCCGGGTGATGGTTTCCGGCGCACTGTTGGTGTGCAGGGTGGAAAATACCAGATGCCCGGTCAAAGAAGCTTCAATCCCGATAGAGGCGGTCTCCTCATCCCGCATTTCACCGATCATGATGACATCCGGGTCCGCTCGCAGGAAGGCCCGCATCACCCGCGCAAAATCCAGTCCGATTTTGGGTTTCACCTCCACCTGGCGCAGCCCGCCCTGGGTGATTTCAATCGGGTCCTCAGCCGTCCATATTTTAATGCCCGGTTTATTAATGTAACTGAGAATGGCATGCAGGGATGTGGTTTTACCCGAACCGGTGGGACCCACCGCTAAAATGAGGCCATAGGGTTTGGCGATGATGCGTTTCATCACTTCGACGTTTCGATCGGTCATGCCCATCTCGTTGATTTCCATCGCACCGGCCGAGGCCAGAATTCTGAGTACCACATCTTCGAATCCACCCTGAGTCGGCAGAGTTGCCACCCGGAGTTCAAAAGTGGGGACGCCTTTGCGTTTGAATTTGATCTTTCCGTCCTGGGGCAGTCGCCGCTCGGCGATATCCAGGTTAGACATGATTTTGACTCTGGAAATAATACCGCGAACCATAGAATTGGGGACCTTCAGGTACTCCTGGCAGACGCCGTCCAACCGGAAGCGGATCAACGTCGATTTGGTAATCGACGAAGGCTCGATATGAATATCCGACGAATTTTTCCGGTAAGCGGCGATGATCACCTGATCAACAAGTTTTACGATTTTCCCGGAGGCCTCGTCGTAGCCTTCATCTTCTATCTCTTCTTCCTCCTCCTCTTCAAAGGAGACATCCGGAATTAAGTCAAAATCATCGAGGGCTTGATCAACCGTGCTTGATTCACCCGTCGGCACCCCGCCATCAAAAAATTGTCTGATGAATTGCTCAATATCTTCGCGGATGGCCACTGTAAAATTAATCCGCCTGGTTTTCATCAAGGCCCTGATATTATCGGTTTTATTCAGATCGCGGGGATCATCGACTAAAATTTCGACGCCATCCTTATCCCAGGTCATCGGAACCCAGTATTCATTCAGTAAAAATGCTTTTTTCAGATTGGAGAGCAACTCGACCGGAGCCGTAAAGGCGGGATCATATTGACGAAACGAGGTGTCATAAAAAAGGGAAAAGGATTTGCCGATAGTCGCTTTGCTGATTTTATTATGTTCAATCAGAACAAATTCCACACTTTTATTCATCTTTTTCGCAAGCGCAAATGCCTGCTGCAACTGGTCGGTGGTCACCATTTTTTCCCGTAAGAGGTAGTCATATTTCGAACCGGTGGTAAATGTGGCCGCAACAGAATCCATTCGTTTTTTGATGTCGGCATCGCCGGAGTTCAAATTGTGGGCTCGTTTGTAATTATCAAGGGCCACTTCGCGATGGTCGCGTTTCTCCATTTCCTGACCGAAAATAAACATGATGTTGGCAACATCTTTTTTCTCCAGCTTCTGCGCATCTATCAGTCTTTTGAAATCTTCAGACGCTTTGGAGGGGGAGTGCAGTTTCAGCAGACTTTCGGTCATCTCAGGAACGACTTTATTGACCGGATAATCTTCTTTAAACAATTTGGCATATTCAGGAATGGCTTCCCCATGCAGTCCCATCTCTTTGAAGGCCGAAGCACTATCGAGAATGGCGGGTACATCTCCCTGGTTGGACAAGCGTTCACGCAGCATGCTAATATCTTTTTGCGAGACCCCTTTGGAAGCAGTTTCCTCTTCACTGTCAATTTCTTTTCTGAGCAGCCGAATGCGCTTCTCAATTTTTTCGTGGGTCAGGGTATCCTGGGGTGATTCGCTGCCAAGAATCTTTTCGTAAATACTCAGCGAATCTGCTAATAAGCCCATTGAACGGCAAACTTCGGCTTCATTAATTTTGGATTCGATATCAGCTTTCATTTATTTTCATATCCCTTTCATTTGAAATATCGTGATTACGGGGCTGGGTTCAAAAACAGTCATCACGATCGTATTCAGCCGCCTTTTTTTTTAAAAAGTCTTCTAAATTTTTTACCGGATTTTGGTTGCCTCAGCGATGGTAAAAGTATGTCGCAGTTTAATCGGATCATCGCAATCGGCACAAAAAGCGCCATTAAAACGACCAGATATCCGATCTCGGTTTTACGGATATAGATACGCCCTTTTTCAAAGACCAGATCGGTTTCCCGCATACCTTCCAGGGATTCGATAAAAAAGCGCCAATCCCGCTGTTCAGGCTCCTCATTAACAGGAGATGTGAATTCTTTGAAAATAAGATCCCCGTTAAATGAGATAAGCATAATCCCGGTTACACCGTCGGTACGCAATAGATCATTAAATAGCTCTCGCATACTCGCCATTCAGTTTGAAATGCTCCATCTAGGTTATACTTATTCGCTAATAACTCGAAGAATTTTATCCCTGGGACACTTGGGATCAACCGTAATTACGGTGGTCTTTTGACCCGGTATGAGAATGTAATCGTTCGTGTCGCCTTTATCGATGTATCCGAGCGTGAAATTACCCAGATGGAAAAACTCGCCGGCCTTTGATAACTGGGCGACGCGGCTGTCCCAGAATTCATCCTGGTATAAATCTTCCAGACCGCATTGCGGGCCAATTTCTTCT
>PVMK01115463.1_pt1 | contig 22985 bp, 17 predicted proteins | sample 1853481 | NCBI WGS metagenome assembly PVMK01 (sample SAMN08533507, study PRJNA380276) | Marine sediment metagenome, whole genome shotgun sequencing project. | reverse complement strand
CTCAACAAGATGACCATCTCCGAGCTCGATGACGTCATCACCGAAGCCGACCGGGACGAGGCCGTTCTGGCCGTTGTCATTTCAGGCGCCGGGGAGAAGGCCTTTGTTGCGGGTGCGGACATCGGCGAGCTCAGCACGTTGGATCCGGTGGAGGCGAAAGCTTTCTCCCTTCGCGGGCAGGCGGTCTTTGATCGCATCGAGCGCCTGACCAAACCGGTGGTGGCGGCGGTCAACGGGTTCGCCCTTGGAGGAGGGTGCGAGCTTGCCATGGCCTGCCATCTTCGGGTGGCCTCGCTCAACGCTGTCTTCGGCCAACCAGAGGTCAAGCTGGGACTTATTCCGGGCTATGCAGGTACACAGCGGTTGCCGCGGTTGGTTGGAAAGGGGCGCGGTCTGGAAATCCTCTTGACCGGGCGCAACGTGAGCGCGGAGGAAGCGGAACGCATCGGTCTGGTCAACTTGGTGTGTGACCAGCCCGAACTCGTCGCGACCGTGGACAATCTGCTGGGCAAGATTCTGGCAAACGGACCTCTCGCGGTGAGCCACTGCATAGAAGCGGTGAATCACGGGCTTGATCTCCCGTTCGAGGATGCCTGTCTTCTCGAGGCAACACTCTTCGGAATCGGGGCGGCGAGCGAGCAGATGAGCGAAGGAACGTCGGCCTTTCTCGAGAAGCGAAAGCCGGAATTTCGGTCTTGACCGGGTCGGCGGAGTAGCTACGACCCTGTTGTCTCACAATACTTTGATCGAGATGGCGAGGCTGCGTAGTATTCTTAGTACTGGAAAAAAACTCGTCCTTCTCACCGGGTTGGGTGACGAGCGCAGCGAAGGGTATTGAAGGGTACTGAGATTATGGGTATTTCGGGAATCGCAGAACGCACGGGTTGCGGCCGCTCTTTGCAACGGCCACGACTCCGCTTCGCTGGCGAGTGGTCTACGGCCTGCGATCTCCAATCGTGTCAGCATGCTGCCTGCAGGATGCGGGGGCGGGGAAACGTGGACCGGGGCTGAGGAGGAGATCGGTGGACGAGAAAAACGCGCCGATGCGCCCGATCAAGGTCGTCGACCGTCGGAAATTCACGGCGGAGGGCGACCCGCGCGAGGATCCCGGCGCATTCCGCCAGACTGTCGACGAAACGCATCCCGCCGATTTCGGGGAGAAAACCCCTGAAACGAAGGCTACGGACCCGGCCTCCGGAAAGGCATCGCCACCGCCGCCAACCGACATCGAGACCTCGTCTTTGTTCCTGGAACTGATCGCCATGCTGGCTCAGCAATCGGAGCTGATGCTGGTGGGAGCGGAGGGTCTGCCGGCACAGCCCGCAGAGGCCAAACGACTGATCGACTACCTCGGCGTGGTCGAAGAGAAGACCAAGGGGAATCTTTCGGCGGAAGAAACCCGAGTTCTCACCGAGGTCGTATTCCAACTTCGATCAGGGTTTCTGCAGAGATCGTGATGATGCGGCGGTATCTCCCTGCGCTCATCATGGCAGCTGCGGCCTCGACCCTTGCGCACGCAAATTTGCTGGACACGTGGCAGGAAATTCAAGGGAGTCTTGCGGCGGGGGATATTTCGTCGACGGAGCGGGCCGTCAGGACGCTCGAGGAACAGGCTGCCGAACTCGAGATCCGGCGAATGACCGCCTTTGCCGGTGCGCTGATTGCCTGGGCCGAGGCCAACCCCGGAGCCGGGGGTCAGGCAGCCGTTCGGTCTGCGAAGCGGTTGGATCCCCAGTACCCGCCGATCTACTTTCTCGAAGCGAAATGGAGCCGGGAGCGAGGGTCTTGGACACCCGCGGTTCGTAATTACCTCAGGGGCTGGATGTCCCTTCTCAAGTACGAGCCGTCTCGTCGCGCTGTTGGTGTCGGGTTGACGCTCTGGATCGTACTCTCGTTGGCGCTGGCCCTCCTCGGGATGATGGTCGTGGTGATCCTCCGCTATATACGTGGGCTGGTTTTCGATCTGCGTCAGCTCGGCGGCAGGTTGTTCCGCCCTGCCAATGCCTGGGTGCTTGCCGTCGTTGTTCTCCTGCTGCCGTTGTTCGCGGGTCTTGGGCCGTTTTGGTTGGCTGTATATCTGTTTGTTTTGAGCTGGGCTTACTTGACCCAGCCCCTGAGGATTTGGGCGTTCGCAGCGTGCTTGGTGTTGGCTCTGGTGGCTCCAACGCTTGCGTGGGTGCAGGCGGACGAGCTCCAACAACCGCAGCTCACGACCCGCGTAGGCGCAATTCTCGACGAACGTCAGGCGGATTTCTCGATCTTGCGAGAGTTCTCGGCTCTCGAAGGGGACCTCGAGAGCCACGCGGCGTACCACCTGATCCTGGGCGAGCTTTTTCGCATGCACGGTGAGCCGGTGCTTGCCAAGGTGGAGTTTCAAAAGGCGATTCTCCTGGATCCGGATTGGGCCCGGCCGCTGATCTTCGCTGGCAATCTGGAAATGGAGGAGGGCAAAACCAAGCGGGCGATCCAGCTTTTTAACCAGGCACTCGAGAAGGAAGAGAATGCGTTCGCCTACAACAACCTGTCATTGGCGTTCGATCTCAACCGGCAGTTTCAGGAGGGTGACGCCGCCCGAGCAAAAGCGCGCGAAATCGGGGGTCGAGAAGCGGCGGCAAAAGGCCTCCGGGGGCTGGATCCTCGGATCAGATACCCGCGGCTCGGCAGTGAGGATCTGGAGCAGCTGTATGCCGAAATGACTCCGGATCAGAGGCTGACCGCAGGGCGGCCCCGGTTTTCCCTGACTCCGATCAAGCAGTTGGCGTCGCCAATTTCTCTGGTATTCGCCGTTGGCGGGTTCGTTGGGTTGGTGATTCTGTTGTATCGCCTGCGGGCATTCCCGCCGGCTCGGGAGTGCACGAAGTGCGGCAAATTATACCGACTCGAGTCGGGTTTTGGTGAGAGCACTGTCCACTGCTCTCAGTGCGTCTCCGTCTTTCAGAAGCGGGACGTCGTTTCTATCGAACAGCAGACGGCCAAGTTGAAGGAGATCAAGACGTGGGAGCGGTGGACCACACTGGTCCGTCGGGTCTTTGGTTTCCTGGTTCCAGGCAGCAGCGATATTCTGGATGGCCGGGTCCTCCGAGGCATGACCGTCGGGTTCTTGGCGGCCTTCTTCCTGACCGGGGCCCTGATCTGGGTGCCGATGTTCCTTCCTCGGATCGAGCGATTGGCTGTGTCGCGGAGCCTCGAAATCGTTCTGTTGGGACTGTACGGGTTGCTGTTCTTGCGGTCGGGCATCTCTGCCTGGAACCGGAGGTAACGGCATGGCGCTGGAAGGCACTCTCCGGGACTTCTCATTCGCAGATATTCTGCAGCTGATCTCACTGCAACGAAAGACGGGGGTCCTGACCCTTCGCACGGACGAGAATCTGGTGACAGTGTCGTTCGAGGAGGGGTGCATCGTCGGAGCCACCACCCTCAACCAACACACCGAGGACATGATCGGGCTCATCCTGCTCAAGCGGGGAGAGGTGAGCCAAGCGGAGCTCGAAGGCGCGCTTCGGCGTCAAGAGGAGACGCTGCAACGGCTCGGGCGGATTCTCATCGACCACCACGTCGTACCAGTAGAGACGGTTCGAGTGGCGCTACAGCAGCAGATCCTCCAGATCGTGTACCGGGTGTTCCGGTGGTCGGATGGCGAGTACCACTTTTCGCAGGAGACCGCGATCGACTACGACCGGGACCTCCTGCACCCGATGGCTGCTGACTCGATCATCATGGAAGGTGCGCGGATGACCGACGAGTGGCCGTTCATCGATCAGCGCATTCCGGACCGGGACGTGGTGTTTCGCAAGGTGGATCCGGCGCGAAACCTCGAGGTCGTGAAGTCAGGCGACAATTTCATGGATGATCTCGAATTCAATTTCAGCGGCAAAGAGAAATCGGCGCCCGAGGAGCTACCGGAAAATCAGATCACCGACAATCAGATGGCGGTGTACCCACTGGTCAACGGAATCGACTCGGTGAACGAGATCATCTTCGAGAGTACGCTGATCGAGTTCGAAACCTGCAAGGCGATCGCCGAACTCCTCGACCGGGGGCTGACCCGAGAGGCGACGCAGGAGGAGATCGCCCGCGAAATGCGACGTGGCGTTGACTCGGCGAAGACGCCGCGGTGGAACTTTGCCTCGATGCCGTGGCTGGCGGTACCGTTTCTCGTATTGCTTGGCTTCTCACTCATTATCATACCGAGAAACCCGATAAATCCGGGATTCACGCTGCGCGAAGATTTCTGGAATCGGTACGTGCTGCAGAGCCTTTCATGGATCAGCCTCGATCGGGTCGCGCGTCAGTCCGAAGCCTATTTCTATCTCAACGGCACGTATCCCGAGGATGCGGATCAGCTCGCGGAGGGGTCCCGGGGGCACGTTCCCCTGGATCCTTGGGGACGGCCCTATCGATTGGTGACCCGTGGTGGCAAACTCCTCGTCACCGGATCCGACGGCAGCGGGCAGCCGATTCAGAGTCTGATCCTGACTCGGTACCTGGCATGGGAGGCGGGTGACGAGAGGGTTGAACGCTCGGCTGGACCCGGAGTTGTGCTGATTCCCTGAGCGGCCTTACCCGGCGGAGCCGGACCCAAAGAGGTTCCGGCTCCGCCGGGAGCTGTTAGCAATTAGCAGTTAGCGGTTAGCTCATCGCACTCACGCCAAACACGTTACGCCAAACTCTTTATTGAAAAAAGAACTTGACAAACTAACACTCATATCTTATATTCACATACTGAGCCGAAAGTTGAGGAGGAATTAAGCATGTCTAGCGTCATTGGAATCGATCTCGGCACCACCAACTCGGTGGTAGCCGCCATGGAGGGTGGGAAACCCACCGTTATCCCGAACCAGGAGGGGAATCGCACAACCCCCTCAGTCGTAGGTTTTTCAAACAGCGGGGAGCGCCTGGTGGGCCAAGTTGCCAAACGGCAGGCGGTCACCAACCCCGAGAACACCATCTCATCCATCAAGCGATTCATGGGGCGGCGATTCGACGAGGTGGTCGAAGAGATCAAGACGATCCCGTACAAGGTCGTTAAGGGTGAGAACGACACCGCGCGTATCGAGGTCGAGGGCAAGCTGCACTCGCCGCCCGAAATTTCGGCGATGATTCTGCAGAAGCTCAAGGCAGCGGCCGAGGATTATTTTGGCGCTCCTGTGGAGAAGGCCGTGATCACGGTCCCCGCCTACTTCAACGATGCTCAGAGGCAGGCCACAAAGGATGCCGGCCAGATTGCCGGCCTCGAGGTGCTGCGTCTGGTCAACGAGCCGACAGCGGCTGCTCTGGCCTATGGGCTCGAAAAGAAAGAGGACGAGACCATCGCCGTCTTCGATTTTGGCGGCGGCACCTTCGACATATCAATTCTCGAGGTTGGCTCCGGGGTGGTGGAGGTGAAGGCGACCAATGGCGACACCCACCTTGGCGGAGATGACCTGGACCAAGTCGTGATCGAGTGGATGGAAGAGGAGTTCAAAAAGGACCAAGGCGTCGACCTGTCAAAAGACCGGATGGCGGTCCAGCGTCTTAAGGAAGCGGCTGAGAAAGCCAAGATAGAGCTTTCTTCCACCATGGAGACCGACGTCAACCTGCCGTTCATCACCGCCGACGCCTCCGGGCCGAAGCACCTCACCCTGCGTCTGTCGCGGTCGAAGTTCGAACAGATGATCGAGCCGCTCGTTGAGAGAACTCTCGAGCCCTGCCGGCAGGCGCTTAAGGATGCCGGCCTCGACGCGAAGGACATCGACGAGGTGATCCTGGTTGGCGGATCGACGCGAATTCCGATGGTCCAAAAGCTCGTGATGGACTTCTTCGGCAAGGAGCCCAACAAGGGCGTCAATCCTGACGAGGTCGTTGCGATCGGTGCCGCTGTGCAGGCGGGCGTTTTGGCAGGCGACGTGAAGGACATGTTGCTGCTCGACGTCACCCCGCTCTCACTTGGCGTCGAGACGCTGGGTGGCGTAACCGATGTCGTGATCGAGCGCAACAGCACTATTCCGGTTCGCAAGTCCAAGGTCTATTCGACCGCCGACGACAGCCAAAATCAGGTGGAGATCCACATTCTGCAGGGGGAGCGATCGATGGCGTCGGACAACCGGACCCTGGGCCGCTTCCAGCTCATGGGAATCCCGCCGGCACCGCGAGGGGTGCCGCAGATTGAGGTCTCCTTTGACATCGACGCCAACGGGATCCTCCACGTCGGGGCCAAGGACCGTGGCACCGGGCAGGAGCAGAAGATCGAGATCACGAGCTCTTCGGGGTTGGCGGAAGAGGAAATCGATCGCATGGTCGACGAGGCGAAGTCCCACGCCGGTGAGGATGAGAAACGGCGCCAACAGATCGACATCCGGAACAAGCTCGATGGGCTCATCTATGCAACCGAAAAGCTGGTCACCGACAACCGCGAAAAGCTGCCGGAGTCGGACGCGAAATCGATCGACGACGCTCTGGTGGAGGCCAAGAAGGCCCTCGAAGAGGGTTCGGCCGAGGAGATGGAGGCGGCGCATGAGAAGCTGACTCAGGCCAGCCACCAGGTAGCTGCCGTGCTCTACCAGGGCGCCTCCGCCGAGGACGGTGGAGCTCCCGGAAGCGGACCGGAGGCTGGTGCTGCCAATGGGGGTGAACAATCCGCGACGCCGGACGACGACGTGATCGACGCCGAATACGTCGACGTTGACGCCGAGGAGCAGAGCTGACGGGCGGAGGAGCTGTTAGCTGTCAGTTAGGTATTAGGTATTAGTTAGGTAAACGGCTGATGGCGTTCGACCGCAGTTCGATGCGGGTTAGGAGATCGAGGGCCGGAGACCACATTGACGGAAAGAGGTCTCCGGTCTTTTCTTTCTGATAGAGTGATCGAGAGTCAGCAGATCGGGTAGAAAACGTGGGCTAGTGACCGGGAGGGACCGTGAAGTCGAAGCCGAGATATCGGATGATCTCCTGGGTGGCGGAGAAGTACGACGTCCACCCGCAAACCCTGCGTCTTTGGGAGCGCGAGGGGCTCCTGCGGCCGACCCGATCGCAGGGCAACACGCGGCTATATGATGAGACCACATGTGAGCGCCTCGAGACGATTCTCACGCTGACCCGGGATTTGGGCGTGAACTTGGCCGGGGTTGATATCATCCTCAATCTGAAGGCGCAGATCGATCGTCTCCAACGAGAGAACGAGATGCTGGCCTCGGTGATCCGGCGAACCGTGCAGAAGCACAGTGAGTTGCCGAGGTATCACTCACTGGTCAAGATCGAGAGCACCACCTTGCAGGTTGTGGACGAGGAATGACCCGGCGCGGCGGCTCATCGCCGGATGCTGAAGTGGCGACGCTTCGTCGCTACCTCAAAGAGATCGGGCGCTACCCACAGTTGGTTCACGAACGCGAAATCGAGCTTGCGCGGCGCATCCATGAGGGAGATGAGGACGCGCTGCGGGAGCTGGTCGAATCCAACCTGCGGTTCGTGGTTGCTTATGCCAAGCGCTACCGAAACCCGAACGTTCCCTTTCTCGATCTCATCCACGAGGGAAATTTAGGTCTGATCCAAGCGGCAAAAAAGTATGATCCGTCGAACGAGGGACACGATGTCAAGTTCATAACCTACGCCGTGTGGTGGGTGCGACAGGCCATCCTGCACGCCCTCGCGGAGCATGCCGGCTCATTCCGCCTGCCCCAGAAGCAGGCCAACACTCTCTATCGTATGGAGAGGATCCGGTCGCTGCTCGGTGAACGGTTCGGGCGGGCGCCAACCGACGAGGAGCTCTCCGAAGAGTTGGGGATCACCATCAACGATGTTCGCGTGCTCACTCGTGCCTCACGCTCCTCGCTGTCGCTCAACGAACCGGTCGATGCAAACGGCGATTCCGAGTTGGGAGATTTGCTCGAGCAAACCGGGATTCCGGACACCGACGAGCTTCTGCTCAGAGAGAGCTTCTCGCGCGCACTGGGTGACGCGCTTTCCGAGCTCCCCGAAAGGGAACGCCAGGTGCTCGAACTTCGCTTCGGGTTGATTGACGACCAGCCGAAGACCCTGAGGGAGATCGGCGAGATTATGGACCTCTCCAGGGAACGGGTACGGCAGATCGAGAGCCGGGCCCTAAATAAGCTGAGGCGGTCTCACAAGAAGCACTCGCTGGCAGGGTTCCTCCGGTAGCGCCCACTCTCTTCGAGCGCCCACCCGTGCCCGTCTCCGTGCCCGGATGCCCGCCGGCCACGGTCTTCGACCGCGGCCACATCGCTCCGGCAAGTGTCTTCCGACGTGAACATCCCGATTCTCCGCGGCGGCATTGCCCGTGAGTGCCCCCTCTGACGATATTTGGGCCAGAGTCATCTACTCGCAACAAGAATCCGTGAGCCCAAAATCGTCAGAGACGGCACGTCCGGTCAGCACGGACGGCGCGCCGTCGGGCTACATTCGAGCAGGGCCGCACCCCCCACCTTTTTTGTGATCGCGCCGATTCCGGACCTCTGGCCGCGTTTTCCTCCCTCCGCTCGGTCGGGATGGCCGGACGGCCTGAGCCCGCATTTCTCACCAGCTTTCTGCTGCGGCCAGCGATGTACCGCACCCAGCGGAGTTTTCTCGCCTCGGGGTGCTCGACGTACTGTCAAGTACGACTCCGCGCCCCTCGGGTCGAAAACACCGCTGGGCACGTCATCTCGCTGCCCTCGCGACGAAAGCTGATGAGAAACGCGGGCTGTCCCTCCTCGCTCCAGTCGGAGAAACGCACCCAGAGGCCCAATCTCGTCACGATCGCTCCGCCTCCGCTTCGCTCCGGCTCCGCGGGGCCTGGTTTAGTCCTTTAGCACACGAGGTCGGCGTGGCGGCTACGCCGCCCACGGCGCTGTCACTCCAGGCCTCTGCTGCGTCCCGCGATACGCGGCAATCTGGCGGTCGCGAGCGACCGCCATCTCACAACGCCGCGCGGCCCTTGCGACGAGGCCCTCCGCGACAGCCCCACGCCGACTGAGGCTTCCCGGCGGAGGATGCAAGCTGGGGGGCGGCAAATCCGAAATCCGAAATCCGAAATCCGAAATCCGAAATCAATCCGCCTCCGCGTCAATCCTCTCCATCGCTCTCGCCCTCGCTCTCGCTCTCGCCATCGTTCTCGCTATCGAGCTGTACGTCGGGATCGGGATCCGGAGCGGGATCGGACGAGGTTCGAGCGGCCGGCTTCGACCTCCTCACAACCCTCGTGCCGGCGAGGATATCGTGAAGGGCTCGGCGGTCCGTGCGAATCAGGATGAGAAAGTGTCCCCACTCGAGGGTCACCGAGCTCACGCAGTACGCCGCGAGGCGAAGGAGGGCGCGCGCCGGCCCGATCGGGCAGTGTTGCCGGTAGTCCATGATCCTGAGCCCCATGGCCCATTTGCCGGGAGTCGCGCCAAGGAGGCCCCAGCCGACGACGAAATAGCACCACCACAGGGCAACCCACAGGCCGAGAATACCGCTGGCATGGGCCAGCCAAATGTGGTCCGAGACAGCTCGCGCGAGGTTGTCGATCCCTCCTCGCGCAGCGCCCCAGTCAAACTGCCGGCTCACTGGTATAGCGAGGAGGGCGCACAGACCGCAGTACAGGACGATATCAAGAAGAGTGGCCACTCCCCGCCGTCCGGCGCCGGCGGGTGCCCACCCATCATCTGAATAGAGAACCTTGCTCACTGCAGGTTAGTGTACCCCGCCACAATTGGAGTGGTATTCGGTCGCCGATGCATCCATCCTGCCTGCACTTCGCTTCCTCGACATACGGAAGGTATGTATCGGTCGCGAAGCACAGGCAGGAAGGCGCCTCGGCGCCCTCGGCACTACACACCAATTATGGTGGGGCACACTAGAGAGGGGTCAGGCCGCCGCTCTGCTGGTGCTCGAGCCACAGGCCTGAGTAGGCGTGAAGAAAGCGAAATCGGGACCTGTACAGAGATTCGAGTTCTTGTGTCTCCCCGCGAAACACCATGTCGTCGACGAACCACTGGAATCTGCGTTCCATGTCGCGAGCCCTCTCGAGGCTCTGCGCGGAGCACTCGAGGACCTCGAAAAGCCGATCCGGGGTATTGGCGGACTCGAGGCGCGTAATCTCGTCGCGCTCCTCCTCCATCTTGAGGCGCAACGCTGCGCTGGTGAGGAAAAAGCGATCCAGCTCCCACTTGGCGGAACCCCTTTCGTCCTTTCCCTCGGCCAGCTTGCGGTAGATTGCCACCTCCCAAGGTTCTAGGTTGAGATTGCGGATTTCCGGTGCGTCGGCGACCTGGGTCGGCAGGCGGTCCCAAACCACCATCTCGAGAGCGAACATGATCTTGTGCAGACTCTCATTGAGGAGCGGATCTGAGGGCAGCATGTCGGTCAGAGCTGTTTCCTGCTGGCGATCACCGCCACCTGCATTTTCCCCGAGCTGTTCCGGTTCCTCCGGTGGCGTCGGGCCATCGCCCTTGTCACCGGCCGAGACCGGCGCCTCCAGCCCCAAAATCGGGATGCCTGCGGTGATGTCGGTGGGGCTCGAGGAGAGCTTCGAGGAAGAATCGAACTGGGCGAGGACCACATGCATTGCGCGAGTCATCTCGGTGATGTCGTCGCGTTTGACGTTCTCCTTCCGAAGGCCGGACTCGTAGCGGATGCGAATATGTCGGAAATCCTCGATCTGCCGTTTGAGGCGCTCGCTGGCAAGCTCCGGGTGACGGTCGAGATAGCGCTCGATTTCATATATTCGATTGGTGTTTTCGACTACCTTCCTCTCTTCCGCCTCGAACAGGTCCTTGAACCGATTTTTGGCGACAATGTTGGTGGCCGTGATCTCCACCAGCATGGATGGGTGGAGGGCGGTCTTGCCCAAGCGCTGCTTGAGTCTTCGATACCTCTCGTAAACCTCCGAACTCACCAATGATTGGTAGTCGTTGATCGACTCCAACTCCCGGCGAACCGCGCCGACCGCGTCGGAGAGAGCCGCCGCCTCGGCCGGCGGAAGTGGAGGAAGATCGGTGAACTCTCCGAGACGACCAAAGGTGAGCAAGAGTTCGTCGCGATCGCGAGCGGTGACGCGACCGTCCTCCGTCGGTGTCTCGGCGAGGCGGGTGAAGAGAATGTCAAGCTTGTCGAGCGTATCCTGCTCGAAATAGTTCGACAGGAGGTAGAACTTGAGGAGGGCGGACAGGACCTTTTCATCCTGGCGTTTGATGTGATCGAAGAACTTCCGCATGACGGAAGGCGGGAACCCGTTCTCGATCTTGGCGAGGTCGCGCTGAATGCGGTCGAGCTCGCGCTCCAACTGATCGAGTTCGGGTGTCGCATCCGCTGTGCTCTCGACTCCGATTTTGTGGACGAGATCCTCGAGCCGGCTGTGGAGCGCCTGGAAGTCGTAGGTGTACGGGATGGGGCCCTCGCCCAGATGCTTGAGCACGCCTCCAAGGAACTGATAGAAGGTCCAGAGCGAGCGAAAGCGATCGGACAGTATGGTATACCGAACGCTCGAAGTAGGCGTGCCTGGTGTATTCATGACACTTCAGCATACAACTTTTTGTTTGAACGAATCAATATCTGGGGGTGGGTGATGCTTGGATCGGTTGTCGTAAGCAGTGAGGAGATCGATGCCATGATCCGCCGTCTGGCGTCCGAGATCGACGCCGACCTCGAGGGCCGATCGCCTGTGTTCATCGGCGTGCTGAAGGGCTGCGTGTTCTTCTTCACCGATCTCACGAGGCGGATTCGACACTCCTTGGAGATAGATTTCATTCAGGTCTCGAGCTATGGCGCCAGCACGACGTCGTCTGGTTCGGTGGTTTTGGTCAAGGATATTACTGTTGATGTTCGCGATCGCGACGTCTACCTGGTTGAAGATATTGTTGACACTGGGACGACTCTGACCGACGTTATCCGCCTTATCGAAGCGCGGCACCCAAGGTCCATTCAGGTGGTGTCCCTACTCTCGAAGCCGTCACGACGGCAGGTCGAGGTGGAGATTGCCTTCCTCGGTACGGAGATCGAGGATCTCTTCGTCGTCGGTTACGGTCTTGACTACGCGGAACGCTATCGGAATGTGCCCGAAATCCACGTGTTCGAAACTCCGTAGGCCCTCTTTGGCCGAGGACGGGGCACACCAGCCACCCACCCACCCGAACTGCCCATAGATTCACACAGATAGACACAGATCCGCGCGGATGGATTTATCTGTGTTCATCTGTGTGATCTGTTGGTAGTGTGTGCCCGCCACGATTGGAGTGGTCACCACATATTCGTACGTGACAGGGCGATGATGGCACGCTAGAATGTGCCAACACAGGCCAGCCAGCCCATAGAGATGGGGAGGTTCGAGAGTCGTTCGAGCTGGTGAAAACTGGAGACGGGGGAGCGATGAAGCCGAGCGAATATCGCGTGCTGATTCGGGGCGCCGGCGAACTTGCGTCGGCCACGGCCTTCCATCTTTACAGACAGGGGTTCGAGTCGATACTCATGCTCGAGCGTCGATATCCCAAAGCCGTCCGCCGCTACGTGTGTTTCTCCGAAGCAATCCTCGACGGAACGACCAAGGTCCAGGGGGTGCGCGGCCGTTTCGTCCGCAACGTTGACGAGGTTGAGGAGGCAAACCGTTCCGGCGATATCGCGGTGGCCGCCCTCGCTCTCGAGGATGTGCTCCCGAACTGGCAGCCGCAGATCTTCATTGAGGCCGCGATGTTGCGCAAGAACTGGGGTCTCAAGCGAGGAATTGCGCCGGTCGTCATCGCTCTGGGACCGGGCTATGTGGCGCGAAAGGACTGTGACGCAGTTGTGGACACGGTCCGCGGCCCGGAGGTCGGGGCGGTGCTCGAGGATACCGGTGAGGCATTACGGGACAGCCCACCCGCAGAGATCATGGGCTACAGCGGAGAGCGGGCCGTGAAGGCGGTCCGCGACGGTATTTTCTTCACCCAGCAGAAAATCGGCGCCCAGATCGAACGCGGCGAACGGATCGGTACGGTGGTCTCGGTATACGGCATCGAAGATTTCAGACAGGGTGTCCCGGTCGATGCCTCCTACCCGGTCAAAGCGAGAATTTCCGGCGTACTTCGTGGTCTGCTTCGAGACGGTGTGCCCGTGAAGAATGGCGATCGGATTGCTGATATAGATCCCCGTGGTAATACGGACGATCTGGACCACATCTCGGACAAATCGATGCGGGTGGCGGACGGAGTTCTGGAGGCGGTTGTGGGGCTGCTGGCCGACGTCTCTCACAGGGGATCGCCGCCAAAGACGAAGAGGGCCGGGTCAGCACGGAGGAAGAAGGCGCCGGCCAAGACCGCTACCGGGGTCGGCAGGAAAACACACGCGAAGAGCGGTGGAAAACCCGCAATGAAGAGCCCGACGAAGGCAGCCGCGAAGGGGTCGAAGACGGGCTAGCCCGCTCTTCTCACTGGGTTTCGTGACGACCATCAGGCAATCCGTAATGCGGGCGACGTGGCGACTCAAGCCACCCGTTCTCGCATTGGGTGGCGGCGGTGCCCGCGGCTTCGCCCATCTCGGAGTGTTGCAGGTACTCGACGAGGCGCGGCTTCCGGTCGGGGCCATCGTTGGTACCAGCATGGGGGCGGTCGTCGGGGGCATGTACCTCGCCCATGGATCGGCCGCGCGCGCCATCGAACTGTGGCGGGAGGCAATCGAGCAGGGCATGATCCCGTCGGTGAAGCCCATCGGTCGGGTTCCCCGCGCCGATACTCGGGAACACCCGCTGATCCAGGTGGCGCGGCGCATTAGCAACCGGGTCGTCATCTCGTTTGCTATGAACCGAAGCACCGTGTTGGACGACACGGAACTGGAGCAAGCGCTTGAATACCTGATCCCCGATGTCCAGTTCTCGGATCTGTCGCAAAAGCTGGTGGTGGTGGCGACCGATCTCGAAACCGGTGAAGAGGTACGGCTTCGAAAGGGCTCCCTTCGCGCAGCCCTCGATGCTACGAGTGCGATTCCTGGGATGGTCCCAGCGGTCGAGGTGGATGGACGGCAGTTGGTGGACGGCGGCGCTGTCGCGGAGATTCCTGCGGTTGCGGCGAGGGACGAGGGGTGGCCGGTGGTTGCAGTCGACACCTCGATGGACGTGCCGCCTATCGCGGAAGACGATCTCGTGCTCGATACCATGTGGCGGACTCAGATGATGACCGCTCGTCTGTTGCGCCAGCGTCAGCTAAAGTCCGCAACCCTTGTGATCCGGCCACAGGTTGGCGGCGCGAGGTGGGCCGAGTGGCACCGCTTCGACGAGTTCGTCGAGGCCGGCCGAGTCGCCACCCGAGAGTTCCTGGGGTTGTAGGGCATACGTCCGTGGCCGCCCACCGCCCGCGGTCTGCGACCGCGGCCACGGTCGCTCACAGTCGTGCCCTCGGAACGCGAGCGTTCCTCGGTCCCGCCGGTGAGCGCCCTCGCGCGCTTGCGGCGCGCCGGCGGGCTGCATTCTGGCGGGCCGACGCCGTCGCCCTCTATTTTCCCCGCCCCCACCCCCCGCCCACCCGCCCTCGGAAAGCCACGTCGGGCCGGGCCCGCCGCGACTTTCCGAGAGGTAGGAGTGTTTTAATTGTTGATTCGAGGCTGATTGTGGTGTGTCGACAGTGCTGTTCACGCCCTGCGTGGCGAGAACCGCCAGGTTCCCCGTGCCGGGAGAATTCCGAACGACCGACCAAGCGCGGGCGACCCGCCTTAATCAACCCGATAGCCTCCCCGCGCCGATAAATCCGAAATCCGAAATCCGAAATCCGAAATTACTTTCCGTTCACCTTGAGATGATTTTTCTGCGCTCTTTGGAGCCAGGGGCGCCATGTCGCGGAGGCTTCGAGCAGCCGGGTCACCTGGGTCGGTTGGAGGCCGCGATTCGAAAGCGCCTCGAGAAAGACCGGGAGCTCCGCCCATGGTGGCTCAGCACGCTCGGTTGCCAGGTGCATGAGGATGATGCCGCCGCCGAGCTGCGGGAATCGCAGCAGGCGTTCCATGATCCTGGAGGAGCTCTTGTACAGGGAGGAGTGCTCGTCGGCGATCCAGTCGTGGGAGTCGAGGGAGGCGCCCTCGAGCGAGCTCCAGCGCACGTGCAGGTAACCCATCTCCAGGGCCCAGCCGCGAAGGACACTGTTCTCTTCTCCGAACGGTGCTCGCCACAGGGGTTGCATGGCGCGGCCGGTAGCGGCCACAAAGGCTTCCTCGGTTCGGCGCAGCTCACCCTGGAAGCTCTCCCGGGTCACCCCGGCGAGCAGCTGGTGCCGGCGGTTCTCCGCATAGGTCGTCAGGTGGGGGTGGGAGTAGGTGTGGTTGCCGATCTCGTGACCGGCCAGGACCACACGGCGGACAACGAACGGGTACCTTTCGATGAAGCGGCCGGTTACGAAGAGGGTGACCTTCAGATCCTGCTCGTGGAGGATATCGAGCAGCTCACCGGTGCGATTGGAAGATGCGTTGCCGTCGAAGGTGATGGCGATTCGGGGGCCGGCGTCCCTTACCAGCTGCAGCACCGGTGGAGCGAGCTCGGGCGTGGGAACGTTTCTTACACCTGCGGAGGCCGACCTCGATTTGGGAGGGATAGACGGGCTTGCGGTTGGCTTGGCAGTTGGCTTGGCAGTTGGCGTAGCAGTTGGCGTAGCGGTTGGTGAGGCGGTTGGTGAGGCGGTTGCCGTCGCAGTGGAGGTCGGGGGCGCCGTCGGTGTGATTTGCGGCGGTGGAGGCGGCTCGAGATCGATCGCCACGCCGGCGAGCGTCACGAGCTGCACCGGGCCGCCTCCGGGCTCGATCTCGGGACCGTCCAGCTTGGCGCGGCCGTCATTGTCGAGAATAACGACCCGCACCGGCCGGTTTTCGACCAATACCAAGACCTGCGTGCCTGGGTTCCCACGGACGGTGATCCTCTGGCGTCCATCTTCGACGACGATTCGGCCGGAGAGAGCAATCCCATCGAGGATGGTTGAGGATCGGGTGTCGGCGATGCCGCGGCTCACCTCGACGAGCTCGGCGACATGGATGCCAATGGCGGCGATCAGGAGGGCCGCCGCGCCGGCCGTAACTGCCATCACCCATGCTGGGTGCAGCGGTCGTCGCGCGATCGAGGCCGCCCGGTCACCGAGATCGTGGAAAAGACCGGTCAATCGGCACCGTTTGTCACAGTAGACCCGGTCGTTGAACCGGTTCACACAGGTGTCACACAACCACTTTCGGCAGCTGTTGCAGCGTTGCCCCGCCTCTCTGGAGGGATGGTTGGCGCAGTGTGAGGTCACCCGCATGGTATAGAGGGGCCGACTTCAACTTCGAGGTGACGCTTGCTGAATTCCCGGCTAGAATCGTTGAAACTCCGGGGCTGTCTCGCGGTCGACCGTCGGGCGAGCCGGTCTCGGACGGTCGGCGTGCGCCCGACGACAAAGGAGCCGAAGGTGTGGAACATACCCAATGCGTTGACCCTGTTTCGCATCTTTCTGGTGCCGCTCCTGGTGGTGGTGTTATTGACCGAGGTGCCCGACAAGGAGTACTGGGGTCTGGGCATCTTCCTGTTAGCCGCGCTGACCGATGCCCTTGATGGAATTATAGCCCGCCGCACAAAGAAGGTCACGACAACCGGGGCGATGCTTGACCCGATCGCCGACAAGTTGCTGATGAGCGCCGCGTTTATCTCGTTAGTCGAGCTGCAGCAGGCGCCGGCATGGATGGTCACCCTGATCGTCGGGCGGGAGTTTGCGGTCACAGCCCTCCGCCTGATCGCCCTGGAAAAGGGAGTTGCCATCTCCGCCAACTGGCTCGGTAAGGCCAAAACGACGAGCCAGATCATTACCGTATCGATCCTCATCTTCAGCATCAACTCGGACCGTTGGCACGTTATCGCGCTGGCCGCCCTGTGGATCACGGTGTTGCTCACCGTCGTTTCCATGGTTGTTTATTTCTGGCAGAACCGTGGGGTGCTGACCGAGGACGCGAAGTGAGCAGAGGTCTGCTGCCCCGGCAGCTGCCTCTTCACCTGGTTCAGTTTGGCCGCCTCCACCCGCGCTCGGTCGTGGTGGGGGCCGTCCTCGCGTGGATCGCAGCCGGTCTCCTCGCCTCGCGGGTCGAGGTTGAAACCGATATCCTGTCGCTGGTACCCCGCAATAACCCTGTGGTCGAGGAATTTAAAAAACCGTTGCGAGGTTCGGGTCGGTGGACACTCTCCTGGTCGTTGTCCACCTCGATCGGGAGAGATCGATTGAAACCACCCTGGATTTCGCCGACGGCCTGGCCTCCTCGCTGCGGGATTGGGATGTCATCGATTGGATCGAGTACCGGGTTGACAGCACGGCCGAAGCGGCGGTGCCCCTGCTAGATCGTGCGACGCTTTTCTTGGATCCGGAGGAACTCGAGGAGGTGCTCGCGGAGCTTGACAACGAGGGGCTGGAGGAGACGGCCGTACGATTGCGCGCGCAGCTGATGGCGCCCCAGAGCGTGTTGACCAAGAACCTCCTCAGTCTCGATCCCGCTGGGATGTTGCCGAGGATTTTGTCCAAGATCCGATTCGGCGGAGTCGGAGTGCGGGTAGATCCCGAGACTGGCTGCCTGATCGACGGCGGACGAAAATTCCTCCTGATGATGGCCAAACCGGCCGGCCCGGCCCAGGACTTGAAGTTCGATCGAATGCTCATGGCGGGTCTCGCCGAGCGGGTCGCGGCCGTCCGCGAGGCGTGGCGCGAGGATGGCGGCGACGAGCCGCCGCAGGTGGAGTTCACGGGTGGATACGTCGTGGCCCTCGATGATGCCAGGCTCATCACCTCGGACGTAGTGGTCGGGCTGGTGTCGTCGCTGGCCGGGGTGATGCTCCTGTTCCTGCTTGCCTTCAGGAGGCGAGCCGCCCTCGTATTTGCCTTCTTCCCGCTGGTGACCGGGATCGCCCTGACCTTTGCCTTCGGTGCCATCGCCCTCGGCCGCATCAACTCGCTGACCTCGGCCTTCGGCGGGTTGGTGATCGGTCTCGGCATTGACTTCGTCATCGTTCTCTACGCCCGGTATGTGGAGGAGCGGCGATCCGGGGCCTCCAATGAAGAGGCGGTGGACGCCATGGGGCGATACACGGGAGTCGGCGTGCTCCTCGGTGCTGTCACCACCGCGGCCACCTTCTACGCATTCCTGGTGACCGATTTCGCCGGTCTCTGGGAGCTCGGTCTCCTCACCGGAACCGGAATCCTCCTCCTCGTCGTGACGGTGTTCCTTCTGCTTCCGGCGCTGCTGACCCTCATCAAGCCACGAGGGCGAGGTGGGCGACCGCTGCATTTGCACTCCTTCGGTTCGGATCTTCTATGTCGGTGGAGCATGCGGCGGCCCGGATTGACAATTGTCATAGCCGCCGTGATCACCCTCACCCTCGGATTTGGCATCAGCCGGCTGAAGTGGGATGACGACTTCCGCAATATGCGGTCTGGAGACAACCGCGCGATCCAACTCCGTCAGGAAGTGATGGACGCCTTCGATCTCAGGTTTTCTCCGATGGTTTTGCGCTGTGATGGCGCTGACGAGACCGAGGCGCTCGCAAGGTGTCGTGCGATCCTTCCCGAGCTCGAGGAGTTGGTGGACGGGGAAAATCTGGCCGGCATCGACACCATCGCCGGGATCATCCCCCCACGAGCAGTACAGGAGGAACTGATCACTCGTCTCGAGGAGGCCGCACCGGTCCTCGAAGGGGTGCGCGGTCGCTTCGAGAGAGCGCTGAGATCAAACGGCCTCAATCCAACAGCGTTCAGAGATGGGATTGACCACCTTGTGACGGCCCTCGGTCGGCGCGAGCCCCTCTCGCTCGCGGATCTCGAGGGAACGCCGCTGGCGCGGGTCGTGGACCGCTATATCGCGGAAGGCGACGGCGAGGTCTCCGCCGCCATTTATCTTTATCCGCCGGTCGGAGAGTGGAGGAGGGGCGCCTCGCCGGCTCTCCAGGATCTCATGAAGCGCCATCCGGGAGTGGTACTGGCGGGACCCAACATCATCTCGGCGGAGCTTCGAAAGATCGTGTGGGACGACGCTCTCACGGCAGCGGTCCTCGGCATGATCGTCGTCTTCGTCCTCTTGTGGCTGGACCTCGGCGGACCGTTGCCTGCGCTGCTCGCCCTCCTGCCGCTCGTCGTGGGCATGGTCTGGATGCTTGGTGCAATGGGGTTGCTGGGTCTGCGCCTCAATTTCTTCAACATCTTCGTTCTCACAATGATCATCGGGATCGGGGTCGATTACGGCGTCCACCTCCTCCACCGTTGGTATGAATCGGGAGGTGACCGCGAGGCATTGGCGGAGACCGCCAAAGCGATCGCGGTGGCCGCGCTGACGACGATGGTAGGGTTCGGCTCCCTGGTACTTTCCCATTATCCCTGGCTTGCGGTCGGTGGGTGCGGCCGCGATACTGGGGAGCGTTTTCGACGGCCGTGCTCGGCATCGCGCTATTACCCGGCACTACTGTCGGCGAAGGAGGAGTCATGATCCGAAAACTCCGCGCGAAGGAGCTGGTCTGGCGGTGTCCGAAGAGCTGGCTTCCTCGAAAAGATTCGACGGCCGTCAAACCGGCCTCGACGATCGTCGCCCAGGACCGCGCGGTGGAGGCTATCGCCTTTGGTCTTGCGATGCGGGGGATTGGCTTCAACGTGTTCGTAACCGGTCTGTCCGGCACGGGCCGCCTGACCACGATCAAGAGCTTTGTCGAGAGGTTGGCCGAGTCGGAGGAGAAGCCGGACGACATCTGTTTCGTCTTCAACTTCCGCAAGCCAGAGGAACCGTGCACGGTCTTTCTCGAGGCGGGCGCCGGATGCCGGCTCAAGGAGGGGATGGACGATCTCGTCGATGAGCTTTCCGAGAACCTCCATCGATCCTCAGTGACCGTGAATTCAGGTCGCGGATCGAGCGTGCGGTCGAACCGCTGCAACGTCAGGAGCGTGAGCTCATCGAGACCTTCGAAAAGGAGGTGACCGAGTCCGGATTCGTGCTCGTTCAGGTTCAGGCGGGGATGGTGACCCGTCCCGAGATCCTGCCCGTGGTGAAGGAGGAGCCGACGCCGCTGGAGAAGCTCGGCGAGCTCGAGAAGGAAGGGGAGCTCGGGGCCGAGGAGATTGAGAACCTCCGAGAAAACCACGGCCGGCTGACCGAGACATTCCGGGACGTGTTTCAGGAGGTTTCGGAGATCCGCCGCTTGGTCCAGCAGCGGGTGGAGGACGTGCGAAAGAAACTGCTCCAACCGGCGTTTGAGGCGGCGGTCGATCGGATTCGAAAGACCGTGGGCGACGAACGAGTCGACCCCTATCTCGATCAGGTGGCTGTCGATTTGGCGGAGAACCTCGGGCTGTTCATGATCTCCGAGGACGATTCGCCGCCGGCGGAGGCGGACCACTTCCTGCGCTGGCGGGTTAACGTGGTGGTCGACAACGCCGATGTCAGCGGTCGTCCGGTGGTCATGGAGACCGAGCCGACCTACACCAATCTCTTCGGCACCATCGAGCGCACCCTGACCCAGTCGGGGGAGGCCACGACCTCGTTCATGCGCGTTCGCGCCGGCTCGTTGCTTCGCGCAAACGGCGGATTCCTCGTCCTCAATGCCGACGACGTGCTGATGGAGCCGAGAGTGTGGCCGGGGCTCAAGCGGGCCCTCAAGTTCCGTCGTGTGCAAATCCAATCGCTCGAGAGCCTGGTGCTTGGTGCGGCCGTGCTCAAACCGGAACCGGTGCCGATCAAGGTCAAGGTGGTGATCATCGGCAGCCGCTCCATTTACGATCTCCTCTACCGCTATGACTCGGATTTTTCGAAGATCTTCAAGGTGCTGGCCGACTTCGACAACGTGTTGAAGGCGACGCGCAGCCACGCCCGGGACCTGCTCTCCGTTCTGAGAAGGGTCACCTTGGAGGAAGATCTTCACGACCTTGACCGCGGCGGCATGGCGGCCATGCTCGAACAGGCGGTGCGGATAGGAGGGTGGCGGCGACGTTTCTCCAGTCGATTTTCCGACCTTTCGGACCTTCTCAGGGAATCGTCATACCAGGCGGACCTCGACGGCCAGGAGTTGATCTCAGGCGACCACGTCGCCGCAGCCTGCTCGGCCCGTCGCCGGCGTCACTCGCTCAGCGAGGACCGGTCGCATGATCTGATCAGCGAGGGAGTCATCCGCGTGGAGACGACCGGTGTCGTGGTCGGTCAGGTGAATGGACTCGCGGTCTATGACCTGGGCCATCATCGATTCGGCAAACCGTCGCGCATCACGGCGCGGGTAGGGCTCGGCCGCGAGGGCGTCATCAATGTGGAGCGTCAGGCGGGGTTGTCGGGACCCAGCTACGACAAGGGCGTGAGCATTCTCACTGGTTTCTTGCGCGGGACCTTCGCCGACAAGTCGCCGCTGACCATGAGCTGCTCGGTGACCTTCGAGCAGTCGTACGGCGGCATCGACGGTGACTCGGCGTCCTCCACCGAAATTTACGCCATTCTGTCCGCTCTCTCCGAGATGCCCTTGCGGCAGGAGGTCGCGGTCACCGGTTCGGTCGACCAGTACGGAAACGTCCAGGCCATCGGCGGGGTGAACGAGAAGATCGAAGGCTTCTTCCGCGTCTGCTCGACGTCGGGGCTGAGCGGCGAGCAAGGCGTCATGATTCCGGCCGCCAACGTCGGCGATCTCCACCTTTCCGAGGAGGTAGCGGCTGCTGTGAGCGACGGCCGGTTCCATATTTGGGCGGTCGATTCCATCGTGGATGGCATCGAACTCCTGACTGGGAACCGAGCCGGTGCGCGGAATCACGAAGGCCGGTGGACCGAGGGAAGCGTATTCGCCGCCTGCCAGGAACGTCTCGACGAGATGGTCAGCCTGATGCGGAAAGCTGCGAAAGGCGAGGCAAAGAATGATGACGAAAACTGAAGCACGAGACAAGCGGACTGAGTCTGTGATATAGATCACATGGATTTGACACCCCAGTTTGCGGGTGGAATAATCATAGGCCCGAGAGGTGCGAGATAGTCACGTCATGTCTCGTAGCGGGAGGGGGGGACGTGGCGAGGAGACTCAACACAATTATCATCGTGCCCCACAGCAAGGCACGGTTTCTCAAGTTTTCCTTCTCGACGAGAACGTTGGTGGTTGCGGTCAGCGCCGCCGTCGGAGCCCTCATTCTCTCGGTTATCGCCATCGCGTACACCGGCAGCGCCGTCAACCGGCGGGTCGAGGTCCAGCGGCTAAAATCAGAGAACACGGAGCTTGTCGAGGTCAACCGGCGGCTCGAGACGACCATCTCCGAGGTTCAGGGACGGCTTGATGAGTTCGAGGAGCGGACAACAAGACTGGCGCTTGCGGCCGGGATGGAGTCGCAGGCGGTGGGATTTTCGGGAGTCGGAAGCGCCGCGACCCGTGTGGGCAGCGGTGGACCCTATGACCGGCTGCCGGAGTCGCCCGAGATTCTGACTGCTCAGGGGCGATGGGTCCAGAATCAGCTCGACTTGGTGGAGGGGCGTCTGACCGAGCAGAACCACTTGCTCGCTTCGACGCCGACAATCGCTCCGGTGGTTGGCCTCATCACCGACGGTTTCGGTCGCCGAAAGGACCCGTTTACCGGTCGCTTGGCCCATCACGAAGGGCTCGATGTTTCGGCACGCCGTGGCACCCCGGTTCGTGCGCCGGCGGATGGCATCGTGGTTTTTTCAGGGCGTAATGGTGGTCTCGGACGCTGTGTGCGGATCTCCCACGATTTCGGATTCACCACCGTGTACGGCCACCTCGACAAGATCAACGTCGAGGCCGGCGCCGAGGTACACCGGGGGCAGGAGATCGGCCTGTTAGGCAACTCCGGGCGTTCCACCGGTCCGCATCTGCACTACGAGGTGCACGTGAACGGTGTCGCCAAGAACCCGCTTTATTACATCCTGGACGCGTTCTAGACGAGCGTTCATCGCCCGCCAACAAATGCGCCCGACAAGGGCGCGTTTTTCGTGCCCGAGCCCGTGCCCGAGCCCGAGCCCGTGCCCGATTTCTGGTTACGCGATTCCGACGGTGAGATGCCGCATTTTTCAGAGTGCTGCCGCGAGAGGATACCAAGGCTCCGAGTGGACGGCGA
>PVMK01184052.1_pt1 | contig 22988 bp, 16 predicted proteins | sample 1853481 | NCBI WGS metagenome assembly PVMK01 (sample SAMN08533507, study PRJNA380276) | Marine sediment metagenome, whole genome shotgun sequencing project. | reverse complement strand
CACCCGGAAGGCCGGACCCCGGAAAGTAAACCATGTTGTAGAAAATGGGGTAACCGTTCACGGTTTACAGTTATCGGTTCACGGCTGAAAAAAACAGAAGGTAGAGGAGAATTGTGGAGTCCTCTTTTGAAGATTTCGATGCGAGAGAATTAATTCAAGAGTTGAAATCAGTATCCAAAGTGCTTCAATCGTTGCATAGTTCATTGGAAAAACTGTGAACTGTGAACCGATAACCGTGAACGGTTACGGTATGCGCACAGAAAGGTGTGGGGGTATGCCCCTGATCACTTTCGGGGTTTTGGAGATGGTTTTACCGGTCATTCTCGATCAAATGATTGATGAATTGAGGTGTGGTGTAAATCTTGAATTTTTGGGCCCTTAGTTTGGCGTTGTCGAGGTTATGCACACAGGAATTGCACTCTGTCAAAAGGACTTCAGCCTGGATTTCCTCGACCTCTTCCAGCCGTCTGCGGGCCATGGCTATCGAGTTTTTGGCGAAGGCCCCCCTTACACCGCCCCCAGCCCCACAGCACAAGGCATTTGCCTGGTTATGCCGCAGTTCCACAAAATTTGGTGCAATTTTTCGGATGATTTCCCTTGGTTCCTCATATATGCCGCAGTGTCTTCCAAGATCGCAGGGATCATGATAGGTAACAAGTTTGTCTGTCTTAACACCCGGGTCAAAGTCTTTGAGAAACTGGCTGATATGGATAATTTTGACATTCTCTTGCTTAAGTCTGTCATATTGTGTCTTGTTGTTAAAGGTCCTTGAACAAAAAGGACATCCCGTGATGACTGTTTTAGCGCCTGTGGTCAGGATCAGATCAATGTTTTTATCGGCAAGGTTTTTGTTGATTTCATATCCCACATCCTCCAAGACGCCGCTGCAGCACACCTCATCGATCAGGGTGTAGTCGACCCTGAAATGATCCAAAAGATCCAGAGTCGCCATGGTTGGCTCATCCTCCCGGTAAGAACCCACACAACCGATAAAAAAAACATATTCAGCCGGTTTGTTCCGTTCCCGTTTAAAATCCTCTGGTTCGTCTTCACCATAGATGTTTGTGTGCTCCTGAAGAACCTTATTCATTCCTTTGAAAACCGGGTGACACGAGCCTATAAAGACCATGTCTTTTCTCACCTGTTTGATGATATCGGGGACGTTTACCCCCGAAGGGCACAACTCTGCACAACCGGCGCAAGTGGTGCACTGAAACAGGGTTTCCACAAGTTCATCGTTCAGATCTATGGACCCGTCCATGACTTCTTTGAGCACCAACATTTTTCCGCGAGCATTAAGGGCCGGCCGTTTGGTCAGCCCGAAAAGGGGGCAGATTGCCCGGCAGAAGCCGCAGCTGGAACACCTTAGAACCTGATCACGAAATTTATCGGCAAATTCGTATTGGACGGCCATTTATAACTCCAGTCCCATCTTTCCGGGGTTAAGAATATTGTTAGGGTCAAACAGTCTTTTCATGGAAAGCATGACATCCATCGCCACATCATCGTGCTCCATCCTGATGTACGGTGCCTTCGCAAGGCCGATGCCATGTTCACCGGTTAGGGTACCGCCTAGCTCGATGACCTTCTCAAAAAGGTCTTTTGTTGCTTTTTCCACACGTTCCACTTCACTCTGGCTGGTGCCATCAAAGCTGATGACCGGATGGATGTTTCCATCACCCGCGTGCCCGACGGTAGGGATTTTTAGATCATATTTTTTTGCCAGGTCGGAGATAGTTCTCAGTATGTCGGGCACCTTGGACATGGGGACTGCCAAATCTTCGACAAAGAGGGTGTTGTTGATCCGTGCCGTAACACCATAAGCTGTTTTCCGTGCCGTCCAAAGAGCTGCGGCCTCCTCTTCGTTTTCAGCCCGGCGGATAGCTGTGGCATTGTTCTTTTTAAAGATCTTTGTGATCTTGGCCATCTGGAATTCGACTTCCTCCCGGGTATATCCGTCTGTTTCTGCGACGAGAAGCGCTTCCACCTCAGGCAGATCCATGTCTGTATTCTGATTAATGGCTTCCAAACTCTGTTGATCCACGATCTCTAAGGCGCTGGGTAAGATCCCCGAATGCATGATTTCACTTATGGCACGCCCAGCGTCTTCCAAATCATCAAAGGTCGCCATTGAGGTCGTTACCAGTGGCGGTTTGGGATTGATCTTTAGGGTTATCTCAGTGATAACGCCCAGGGTGCCTTCGGAGCCAACAAAGAGTTTGGTCAAATCATACCCGGATGATGTCTTCATGCATCGGGAGCCCGTATGCAAGAACCTCCCATCGGGCAAAACCACTTCCAAGGCAAGGACATAATCCTTTGTCGTGCCGTATTTGGCGCCCTTTATGCCGCCGGCGTTTGTAGCCACATTTCCACCCAGGGTACAAACCGCGCCGCTGGCAGGGTCCGGCGGGAAGAAGAAGTCGTCAGGCGCTAAAGCCCTCTCAAGGTCTGCGTAGACAACACCGGGCTGAACAACTGCCAGACGGTCTTCAATGCTTATTTCAAGAATTTTGTCCATGCGACCCGTATCGAGGATTAGGCCGCCCCGTTCAGGTACTGCCAGACCAGCAAGAGAGGTCCCGGCGCCTCGAGGCACTACCGGGAACAGTTTCTCATTGGCCAACATTAGTATCTTTGAAACCTGGTTGGCATCTGTTGGCCACACGGCTGCCTCTGGACGGTGCCTGTGTTCAGAGGCGTCCTTGGAATAAGCGATAAGATCAATCAGGTTGTCAGTATAATTTTCCGGACCGACAATTTCTGCGAGACGCTGCTTGATACTTGGTTCCATGTGGCTAATCTCCATATGAGGCTGTCCGAGAATGGTTATTTTCCGCAATCTCCGCGTCAGGCTCAGATTTGAATCCTCAAAATACTTAAATGTATTCTTGCGGTTAAAATCTTCGCCTTCCTTGACCTTGCAAAAAATCTCTCATTCTCGGACAGCCTCATAGTTCAGTTGGCTCTTTAATTAATATCGGGGATTAATATCGGGCCTTCACTTTTTCCGCTATTTCCCTGAATTCATCCTCATTGAGGACACGTTTTAAGTCATGGGATCTGAGCTTTACCACCTGGACGATCTCGAGGGCCAAATCTTGTGTTACCTCGATACCCAGCTTCTCGGCCCATACCAATACGTTGTCCACCCCGCTCTTTTTCCCCATTAGTATTTTCGGGGCATCTCGGCCTACGAATTGAGGGTGTACGGGAAATAACATCGTAGGTTCTTCCTCATAGACGTTTCGGAACCACGCGGTGGGTATCCCGGATTCTATGGTATAGGCGCCGTCACCAATAAAGGGCCGGCTGGATGGGACTTCGGTTCCGGAAAGCTCCCTGACGAGCTGTGATAGTTCGTTTATCTGACCATAGTCGATTCCCACATCAATACCGTACATGGTCAAGAGTGCCATAACGGTCTCTTCCATGGGTGTATTGCCGCACCGTTCCCCAATGCCCAGAACCGTCGAATGGATGACCTCAGCCCCCGCCAGTACAGCGTTTATGGTGTTGGCTACGCCCAGGCCAAAATCAGAGTGGAAGTGTACTTCCATTGGCTGGGATATCCTTTCTTTGACCCTTTTTGCAAAATAGGTGGCCACCTGGGGGTTGATGACGCCAAAGGTATCCACAAGGGTAAAGGCATCCATATGGCCTTCGGTCGCAACCTTTTCAACCAGATTGAGCAGCCAATCCATGTCTGCCCGGGTTCCATCAATAGTAAAAAAGACCGTGTAAAGACCTTTTTCCTTGGCATAGGAGGTCGCCTTGATAGAGAGATCAATAGCCTTTTCCAGGGGCCATTTATATCCCTTCTCAATAAGGTGTTTGCTAGAGGGGATCTCTATGACAACCCCATCAACCCCGCAATCAGCCGCCAGCTGGACATCGGCTACCATACAGCGGGAGAAACAAAAGATCTCAGACCCCAGGTCACGTTTGACAATCTCCCTGATCGCCTCCTCATCCCTGGGTGACACTGCCGGCATGCCAGCCTCAATGCGATGTACACCTACCTCTGAAAGTTTTTCTGCAATTCGTATCTTGTCATCCTTTGTAAAGATGACGCCAGCCTGCTGTTCCCCGTCGCGTAGGGTCACATCATGGATTCTTACTTTTTCTGGGGGAGTAAATCCCTCTGTGGTCTCTTCAAAGTAATTCCAAGGACTGACAAACCAATTTTCTGTTTTCCATTGTGATTTATCCAATTTTATTTCCCTCCTAAATCTATGTTTTTTGACCGGTTATCTTAAGGGCGAGTCGTTTTGAATAGTAATTGGCTAGAATTGCAGCCAACAAAAGACCCCCTTGTGCAAAATACATCCATTGTGGGCCCGCCCCCAGAAGGGTGAGCCCGTTGAGGAGGCTGACGAGAAAGATGGCTCCCAACAGAGTCCCGGTAATGATGTTTTTTCCATCAAAGATGACCGTCCCCAACATGGCTGCGATAAAGGCCTCCAATAAAAAACGTTCTCCCAAATCCACATTTCCGAGGGCCTGACGCGCGGCCAGCAGAATCCCGCTGAAGGAGCTCAAAAAACCGCAAATCACAAAGGTCATCAACGTGAGGTTTTTTATGTTGATCCCCGACAGCCTGCAGGCTTCAATGTTTCCCCCGATCATACGGATGTTTCGGCCATAACTGGTTTTTTCCATAAAGAGATACGACAGGATAAAAATAAAGGCCATGAAATACATGGGAACAGGTATGCTCATAATCGTACCGTTTCCAAGGTACTCAAAATTCTCGGGTACAATATGGACGGTTACCCCCCCGGTCAGGCTGTAGAGGAAGCCAAACAACACAAACATGGTTCCGAGGGTTGCGATCAACGAGTTCATATGGAGACGCGTGACCATGAGGCCGTTGCCAAAACCGATCAGACCGCCGATGGCCACCCCGGCCACCAGACTGGTCCCGAGATCAAACCCCAGATTGCTCATGAGATGGCACGTCAGCATGGCGGCAGCGCCGGCCATGTTCCCCACGGACAGATCCAGACCACCGGCCGCAATAACGATTGCCTGTCCAAATGAAACAAAAGAAATAATGCTCGTCTCGGTCAAAATATCATAGAAATTTCCCAGGCTGAGAAACCCGGGTCGAAGTATGGTGACGATGGCGTAAAAGATACCGAATATGACGAAGATGCCGTAGCGAATGATGGATCGGTTTCCTTTTGGAGTGTCCGTCTCGATTTCCCCGCTGTTTCGAACGCCCGACGATGTTGCGCTAGAATTGGACTTGCTCAATTTTCCCCCTCCTTACAGATGAGATGGCGACCGATATAATGAGGATGAGACCCTGAGCGACAGGAACCAGATAGAACTTCATGCCCAGTGCGGTAAACCCGCTCAAAAGGGTATAGAGAAAGAAGGCGCCGATGAGGGTTCCCGGAAAATTGGCCTTTCCCGCCTTAAAGGTTGCCGTCCCAAGGAAACATGCGGCCAGCACCGAAAGCAGGAACTGCTTGCCCGCATACATGACCGCACCACCAATACGCAAGGTTTCGATGTAGCCGGCAAAAGCAAAAATCAGGCCGGCAACGACAAAAACAAGGAATTTCAGTAGATCTGCCCGAATTCCCACCTCCTTGACAGCATTAATATTCTCGCCCAACGCTCGAACATATTGCCCCGCCTTTGTTTGGGTTTGAAGAAACCAGCAGATGGCAAAGAGGGCAAAAAGATAGAGAACAAGTGCCGGCACCGGTCCTATATTGGTTTGTGCGATTGATAGAACCTCCTGATCCCTTATCCAGGTGGTGATTCCCTGGTTGTAAACCCTTTCAGCACCCATACAGAGAAACATAACCGCTACGCTGGCCAGAAAGGAAGGGAGCTTCAGCACCACGATCAGGGTGGCATTGAACAGGCCCGTTCCCAATCCAATGGCCAGACACACCAGGGTCACCAAACCTATGGAGTGCCCATCCTTGAGCATCCCCGCAAGTACTGCCCCCACAAGACCCATGACTCCGCCGTAGGAGAGATCAATCTCACCCGTGATCAGGACAAAGGTCAATCCAAAGGCGCAGATCCCGAGAGACGTGGATTGAACGAGGATGTTCTGGAGATTTAGTCCGCTGAAGAACCCTCTGGATGTAATGGAAAAAACGACAATCGCAATAATGAATCCGAACGTCGCCCCATAATTGTTAATAATGTCCTTAGAGGTCATTGACTGTTTTGGCATAGTCTCTCCCACCCATGACGTAAAATAGCAGTTCTTCCCGGTTGGTTGTCTGTGTTTCAAGCTCCTTGATGATCTGACCATTGAACATCACAAGGATACGATCACACAAAGACAACACTTCCGTGAGCTCGTTGGAAATGAATATTATGCCGGCCCCCTGCCGGGCAAGGTCAACGGTCAGTTTGTATATGTCATACTTGCCGCCCACATCGATCCCTTTGGTTGGTTCGTCAAAGATATAGATGTCTGAATCGCTCATAAGCCACTTTGCGACCACCACCTTCTGCTGTGTGCCGCCACTCAGGAACTGGACCTCCTGTTCAGGGCTTGGTGTTGCGATTCCAAGGGTTTTGATAGATGTCTTTACGGCCGCGGTCTCCTTATCCTGGTCTATCCATGATGGGCCCACACAGAATTTTTTCTTTAAGGCGGCCATGGTCATGTTTTTTCGCACGGATTCGTTCCCCACCAGACCTTGATCTCTTCTTTCTTCGGGGATCAAAGCAAACCCGTGATCGATGGCATCGTGAGGTGCGTTGATCTTCACCTCTTTACCGGAAATGCTGATGGTTCCGGATTGTTTGGGGTCTGCACCAAATATAGCTCGAGCCACCTCGCTTTTTCCAGCCCCGATACTTCCCACAATCCCCAGGATTTCGCCCGATTTCAGATCAAAATTGATATCCTTCCCCTTTTCTTTTGGGTAAAGGTCCCTGACCGACAGCTTGACCCCACCGATGGGCACACTCTCCTTGGGGACCTGTTGTTCGATTTCCCTACCCAACATATATTTGACCAATTCGGTCTGCGGGATTTCATTGATTGGGGCCGTGATGATTTTGGTGCCGTCCCTCAAGACAGTGACGCGATCGCAGATGCGATAGATCTCTTCAAGCCGGTGCGAAATGTAGACGACGGTCAAGCCTTTCTGCTTGGCCCTTTCCAGGAACAAAAAAAAGCTGTCTGATGTCTTCTGATCCAAACGGGCGGTAGGTTCATCCAGAATCAGAATGCGGGGTGAAGTCACAAGGGACCGTGCGATGGCCACCAGTTGTTGCTCGGAAATGCTGAGATTCTCTAGACGGTCCTCTACGTCAATCTCCGAGGTGACCTCGGCGAGGAAATCGGCGGCCTTCAAGCCCATGGCCTTCCAGTCAATGGTTCCAAATCGGGTGACAGGTTCTCGCCCCAAGCAGATATTTTGAGCCACGGTCAACATGGGGATCAGGTTCAAATCCTGATGGATAAGGCTCAAGCCCAGCTTTTGAACGCCGCGTATTCCCAGGTCCTTAACGTTATTCCCGTCGATGAAGATATTTCCTTCATCTTCGATGTATTCGCGGACAATAATCTTCATGAGCGTGGACTTCCCTGCACCGTTCTCCCCAACCAATGCATGCACCTCTCCGCGCTTGACCTCAAAGTCCATTTCCTTTAGGGCACGAACACCGGGAAAGGATTTTGAAACCCGCTCGGCCTTGATAACGATATCTCCTTGGTTATCCACTCGATCACCCATTGGACTGCTCATCTCGTCTCCATACTGTTTTGGTAACCGTTCCAGGTTCCCCGCCCTGCGGGATCTTCGACAGAGGTTCAACGTTCAGGGTTAAAGACAAAGACGGTATTAAAGACCCGAGGTTCTCGATAAAAATGCTGATTTTCCAAAATAATTACCAATTTGGCTTCAAATCTTGGATCAAGTCTGACGAAGCTGACGTTTTTATCGTAAATACGCATCCCAAACGCAGTCCGGGGATGAGAACGGAACCTTGAACCTCTGAACCCGTGAACGCCCACCTGTTTTGGTAGTCGCTATTACACGGGTCCCTTTGAAGAGGGACCCGTGTGAGACTCAATCCATTACCAGGGTCTTTTCAGTTTTGTACCTGCAAAATTGCCTTCCCACGCCGCGTCCACGCTCTTGTAGATCTTTTTTGCTTTAAATTCGGTAATACCTTTGGTGGCTACATAGGAAACGCCGATCACGGAAAGCGCCGGTAGATTTGCTTTGGCTTCCTTGACCGTCTTGAATTTCATGGCGGCTTCCAGGGCCTTGGCAGCAGCGGTCCCCTGAACAACAGGCTCAATGCCCACAACGGCTGTGGCAGGACAATCGGGCTTGTGCATTTGGGCCAGAAGTGACGCCTCCTGATCAATGCTGATAACGGAAACCTGTTTTTCCTTTTTCATTTCCTTGATGGCCTTTATGGCCCCTACTGCCGGCAGCCCCCAGGTGGTGGCCACGCCCTTAAGATCAGGGTGGGCTCGAAGGGTCGCTTTGGTGATCTTGTAAGCATTGTTTACCGGATCGGCCGGGTTTACCTCATGATATTCGCCGATCCTTTTGATCTCCGGGAACCATCGAAGGACCTCCCCATAGGCCCTCTTTCGAACCTCGAGGGTGTGCCATCCAGCCGCATCCATACCGATATACTTTCCGGAACCACGCATCTGATTGACCAGCCATACGGCCAGGTTCGTGCTGCCCTGCCAGCTGTCTTCAACAGAGTTATGCACGGCATAGGGCAGAAACATGATTACGGTTACAATCGGGATATTGGCGTTCCAGGCCTTTTTGGAGACATCCAGGAAGGCGTCACCTTCCCCGCCTTTGATGATGATCCCATCAACTTTCATGGAAATAAAATTCTCAACATCGGCTTTTTGCTGGGATGTTTTCCCTCCGGCGTTCGTGCTGATTACCTTTTGACCCCTTTTTTCGAAATAGTCTATGATGGTCTGGTTTGCCCTGGCATTCCAGTCGTTCCCCAACCAAAGGTTTGACACACCGATCACTTTCTGTTTGGCTGAGGCTTGCGGAACCGCAGACATTATGCATATCAAGGCGGCAATAAAGAACAAGATTGAAAAATTTCTGAGACTCATTTTTTTCATTACAGGACCTCCGAAAATAAATAGGTTATGAATCATTTGTGTCTTTCTTCAATTGACCAGCAATACCTTTAACTAAATAGCACCTCCTTTCTAAAATGAAATTAACCGAACAATCCCAACCACCTCAATTAAACTATTTGGTTCGGACACCCAGCACTTCCTCTCCGCTGTAATCATGGAGAGGTCTGTTGGTATAAAAACCATACCATATGGTGGGTGTCAAGCCTTTTCTTGATGGCAGTCGGGCATAGGCAGATTCGCCCAAACTAGTTTTACAAGTTTGTTTTAATTGTTTTATTATTGTTTAATTCGCTAATATAGGTTATAATAAGCTATTTTTTTTGTTGACAAGCGGCCGATAAATTCATAAGAAGATTTGAAAGGTAATCAATGGTAGGACCAATGAACGATATATTTGCCCCCATAAAACAAAAAAAGATATCCGAAGAGATTGCGGATCAGTTGAAATCCCTGATTTACCAAGGGCAATTAAAGCCAGGCCAAAGGCTGCCGTCGGAAAGGGATTTGGCCAAATCATTGGGTGTCAGCAGGGTTTCACTTAGAGAGGCCTTGAATACATTGCAAGGTACGGGCCTTTTGGAAATACAGCAGGGAAACCGTACTTTTGTGAGACCCATCACCACCCTATCTGTATATGACCCCCTGGTATCGTTCTCCAAGGAGTCCCCCTCCAATATGATGCAGGTTTTCGAACTCAGAAAATATCTGGAAGTGGGTTTCATTTCACTGGCAGCAGAGCGAGCTGACAGCCATGAGATTCAAAGACTTGACGAGATCCTGATAGAGATGGAAGATGACCTTTTGAAGAATCGCCTGGGAGCAAGGACTGACTTGAATTTTCACACCACCCTGGCTGAGGCGACTCACAACCAGGTGTATATCCATATCATGCATACCATCTACGACTTGTTGCAGGAAGAGCTGAGGGTTGCGTGGGGAAGCGTCTTTAGAAGGAAAGAAAAGCGAAAAAAATTGTTTCAACAACATCAAAAGATTTTTTATGCTATCAAGGAGCACAATCCAAAGGAAGCGGCGCAGGAGGCCCTGGAGCACCTTGACTTTGTCGGCAAGGAGTGGAAAGAGTCTCTGGTCAAGGAACCTTGACAACAAATTTGACGAAGCCGCAAAAAGGCGCAAAATTCACAAAAATTAAAAACGATATACAACAAAATCAATCGGTTACAAGCAAGGAAAACTCGGCTCCTGACTTTTTACGACACCATTAAATTTGTGGGAAATGTAATTAGGTGATAGCAAGGAGATAGAAGATTCGTCTTTTTTAGCAAAACTTCATCAGGTGGAGAATATAATGGCTGAAATAAAGTTATTGATAGATGGTACTAAAGTGAGTGGTGCGGCAGGGACAACGATTCTTGATGCTGCAAAGGGGGCTGGTGTTGAGATACCGACCCTTTGTCACAGCCCGGATCTAAAACCGGAAGGGAACTGCCGGTTGTGCGTGGTTGAGGTGGAAGGGTCCCCAAGATTGGTTGCCTCGTGTCACACCCCCATAAGTAAAGGGATGGTTATACAAACCCGGTCTCCAAAGGTTCTTGCAGCTCGCAAAGTCATTGTGGAACTCCTTCTGGCCGGCCACACAGGCCCCTGCGTGACCGATGAATGTGCAAAGGATTGTGAACTTCATAACATCGCAGCCGATCTTGAGGTGGCTCCGCCGAGATTTCAGGTAAGAGCCCCGCGCTTCTACCCCACGGAGGATGTGAGCCCCTATGTGCGGCGTGACATGTCCCGGTGCATCCTGTGCAGAAGATGCGTAAGGGCGTGTAGTGAGATTGCGAAGAAGGATGTGTTTGCTATTGCCTACCGGGGGTTTAAATCCAAGGTGGTGGTGGACTGTGATGAACCGCTCGATAAGGAAGTGTGCAAGGGGTGCGGGATCTGCATTGACTACTGTCCGACCAGTGCACTGAGAAAGCCGATGAAAGGGGTGGCCTGATATGGGGAAGAAACAACAAGACGCAAAAGAGCGTAAATCCCTTCTGTCAATGATCAAGGGGGAGCAGGAAACAGCAGGTTTTGTATCGGATGCGGCAATTTCCGGGATGGCCGAATCCCTGTCCCTGCCTGTGAGCGATGTGTACGGGGTGGCCACCTTTTATTCCTTTGTGTCGACCAGCGCCCTTGGAAGACATGTTATCCGGATATGCAAGAGTGTTCCCTGCCATCTTCAAGACGCAGAGATGATCATAAAGGCCATAGAGGAAACATTAAGCATTTCACCGGGTGAAACGACCAATGACGGGAGGTTCTCCTTTGAATTGACCAACTGCATCGGGGCCTGTGACCAGGCGCCGGCGATGCTTGTGGATGATGAGGTCCATGGTCATCTGACACCGGAGAAGATATCTGAGATATTGAGATCATATGACTGATTATCTGGAGGGTTAGCCGTGTCTGAGAAAAGAATTTTACTAAAAAACTGCAAGAAGATTGCCCCTGATAATATTGAGACCTATCTGAAGCATGACGGATTTAAGGCCCTTAAAAAGGCCCGGGAGAAGATGTCACCCAAAGAGGTGATTGAAGCAATAAAGACATCCGGTCTGAGGGGCAGGGGAGGGGCAGGGTTTCCCTGCGGATCAAAATGGGAACTGGCGAAAAAGAGCAAAGGGACCAAAAAGTTTCTTATCTGTAACGCCGATGAAGGTGAGGTGGGGACGTTTAAGGATAGATACGTGCTTCAGCATGACCCGTTTTCGGTGATTGAAGGGATGGCCATAGCGGCATATGCCATTGGCGCCAAAAAGGGGTATATCTATCTTCGGGGTGAATACCACTATCTTCTGGAAGGGTTAAAAAAGGCCATTGCCCAGACAAAAAAGAAGGGGTTTTTAAAAGGCCTCGATATTGAAATTGAGGAAGGGGCCGGGTCTTACATATGCGGTGAGGAATCTGCGCTTATGAATTCCATTGAGGGGAAAAGGGGAGAGGCCCGCTTCAGACCCCCGTTTCCGCCCACAAGCGGACTTTTTGAAAAGCCCACCATCATAAACAACGTAGAGACGCTTATGAATGTACCGCATATTATCCTAAAAGGGGCCAAGTGGTACAACAAACTGGGTACGGGGGAGAGCAAGGGGACAAAGCTTTTCTCTGTGAGCGGTGATGTGGCAAGACCCGGGGTGTATGAGATGGAACTGGGTTGCAGCCTAAAGGAGCTGGTTGAAGACCTGGCTGGTGCCAAAGAAGTAAAGATGGTGCAGATAGGGGGCTCGACCGGCGGGATTGTCCCCGGTTCAATGATAGACACTGCCCTATCCTATGAAACAGTCCTTGGCTCTGGTGCGGTGACGGTGTTTGATGAGACAAGAGACGTGATTGATTTCGTTTATCGGACCGTGGAATTTCTAAATGAAGAGTCGTGCGGCAAGTGTACGCCGTGTCGTGAGGGGACCGAAGTGATGGTTGAGGTGTTGGGGAGGTTGGCCAGGGGAGAAGGTGTTCAGACGGATATCGATACCCTGGAGGATCTGTCAGAGACAATGATGCTCTCTTCGATGTGTGGTCTTGGTCAGGGCGTCCCCATACCGGTTCTTGATACACTAAAGTATTTTAGAAATGATTATGAAACCCGGATCAACCAGTCGGTGTTTTTGAGAAGCCTAAAGACAATAAACGCATAACCCTGCTGTTAATATCCAGGCCGAGGAGGTTAGGGAAAGTGAAAGAGCAATCGAACAAACACTTGTGTCCCTATTGCGTGACCAAGTTTGACACATTTGAGGAGCTAAAGTCCCATGTCCTGTCAGCGCACAGGGACGAACCGGTTCCGTTGCCTGAGGGGATGATCAGGCTGACGGTGAACAGGGAAGAGTACCAGATTCATGTGGAGCCGGAGTGGACGCTGAATTATCTGATCCACGACAAGATGGGGCTTACATCTCCAAAGATGTTCTGCGACCGGGGGGCATGCGGGTCGTGTACGGTAATCATGGATGGGAGACCGATCCTCTCGTGTATGACGCTGGCCATAGAGTGCGACGGCAAGCGGATAGAAACGGCTGAGGGGATAGCCGATGACGGGCACCCGTTGATCGAGAGCTATGTAAAACATCACTGCATGCAGTGCGGTTACTGTACGCCGGGTTTTGTCACAACAGCCAAGGCGCTCTTGGACAAAAACCCCAACCCACGGATGAAGAGATCATAGAGGCCCTTGGCGGTAACCTGTGCCGGTGCGGGACATACCCCCAGCACCCAAAGGCCATCCGTGAGGCTGCTCAACAAATGAAGGAGGGTGATTGAGATGGGAGACTATCAAAAATTAAAGGCTGAAGGCATGTATAAAATCGGCGCAGATATCCCGACGATCACCTTTAATGAGGTAGGGAAACGCGGTGTAACACGATATGACGGCTACGAAAAAGCAAGTGGAAAGGCAGTCTATACAAGAGATATTCAGATCCCGGGGATGCTGTACGCAAAGGTTCTGGCATCACCCTACGCACACGCCAAAATTCTCAACATGGATACCAGCAAAGCAGAAGCCCTTCCGGGTGTGAGAGCGATCCTTCGATATGATGATCCGGAAATAAAGGGGAGAACCCTTAACGGGAGCATTGTGGGTCCTGAAAGGATGGCGGCAGAGCAAGTGGGGTTTGGCCTGAAGCCGGTAAAGGACCTTATGGGGGATAAAGCGTTTTTTGAGGGGCAGATGGTTGGTGTGGCCGTGGCGGCTGATAATGAAGAAATCGCTGCAGAAGCCCTTAGGCTCGTCGAGATTGAATGGGAGGAGCTGCCATTTGTTTTGAGCGCCGAGGAGGCATTAAAGCCCGATGCACCTGTCCTGAGACCCGGCGCTGAAAGCAACAAGTTGGACGATGACAGAGAGCTTGTTGAAAAGGGTGATGTGAAAAAGGGTTTTGAAGAAGCAGATACGATCGTTGAGTTTGAGGCCAACCGGGACGCCCATCTTTGGGCAGGTGCCGAGATGGCATCTGTGGTGGCTAAATGGAGCGGTGACCGGTTGGAATTGTGGGCCCATGAACAGCAGCCCTATCTGAGCAAGCTGCTTTTGTGTGAACAACTAAACATCCCCATGAACAAAGTCAACGTCCATTCCCCTTACCACGGCTGTTCTTTTGGCGAACGATGCAACCCTGCCAACTGGCACCAGAATGGGATTACCACATTGGCTGTCTTGTTGGCCCAAAAGTCGGACAGGGCCGTCAAACTTGTATTCAGCAGGGCTGAGACGTTTTACGGTGAGTCCGGTGATATGATGACGAGTCGCTTTAAGGTTGGAGCGAAAAAGGATGGAACAATCATCGCCGTGGACATCAGAAGCAAATTTGATGTGTTTATGTGCACCCCCGGGGTCGAACACCTGATCGATAACACACGGATCCCCAATTTGAGATGTGAAGGGTTGACCGCCGATGTAAATAAGGCCAATGCCTGGTGGTGTCGGTGTGAGCAGCTTCCCAATGTCTTCTGCTTTACAATGGTGTTTGATCATGTGGCTGTTGCCCTGGGGCTTGACCCAACAGAAGTTGCCTTGAAAAATGATGGCTGTGATGGCAAAGGCATGGCGTATTTGGAAAAATATAAACGCGAACATGGTTTTCCCGACCGTGACAGCCTCAAGGAATGTATTGAAGGAGGTAAAAAGGTCATTGGATGGGATAAAAAATGGCATCCACCGGGGACAAAAAAACTCAAAAACGGGAAAATGCATGGCATTGCCTTTACATGGGATCATGATTGGGATGATGTGCGTGGCACGGGTTCCGCTGCCGTGTTGATACAAAACGATGGGTCTGTCAGCATCATAGCCCAGCATTCTGATATTGGGTTGAATCCATGGACGACTTATTGTCAGATTGTGGCTGATGAACTGGGAGTGAAGTATGAAGAGGTTGAGATCAATCCTTTTGATCTGAATCAGGGGTTTGCGCTCATGTCGCCGGATGGGTCCTGTAATTTGGGAAGCAATGGATATGTGGTTAAAAAGGCCGCCCAAAAGGCAAAAAAGATGCTTCTTGATTTGGCTTCTGAGAAATTTGGCAATGGCCTGAGCGAGGATGACCTCGATATCAAAGACAGCATTGTTTTTGAAAAGGCGAATCCGGACAATCGAAAACCCATCGCCGATGTGGTGAAAATGGCAACACCCATGTTGAACGCGGTGGTGGTCTGGACCGAGCCACCTGTGCTTGCCTGGGCATGGCATACGCAGGGGCTTTGGGGGGAATCTATTGAAACGGGTCGCCCCAGATTGTGCAGACAGGCCAATTTTATCGAGGTCGAGGTGGATACGGATACGGGGGAGGTCGAGGTAACAAAGGTTGTTAATGTCAATGATGTGGGAAAGGCCATTTCTCCGGAGACCGTTGAGGGGCAAATGTATGGCGGCACCTATATGGGTCTTGGCAGGGCATTTACTGAAGAAATGATCTGGGATCCGAAAACAGGTGTTCTTCTGAACCGAAATCTGCTGGATTATAAGGTCGCCACCATATGTGACTATCCACCTGCAGAATCCGTCGTCATTGAAACAGGGTTGGGACACGGGCCTTATGGGTCAACAGGGATCGGTGAAAATACGGCAACCATGATACCTGCCCTTTTGGGTCCGGCTGTGTATAACGCGATTGGTAAATGGGTTGACGATTTCCCCATAACGCCTTCTAAGATTTTGAAAGCCCTGGGTAAGATATAGAGTAAGATATTGGGAGAATGACAATGAAGAAATTTGCACATTTTAATGCTTCTACAATTGATGAGGCGGTTTCACTCCTGAGACGGTATGGGGGTAAGGCGCATCTCATTGCCGGTGGCACAGATCTGTTGGGAAAGATGAAGGACCGTATATTGCCAACCCATCCTGAGGCCTTGGTCAATCTCAAGACCGTTTCAGGTCTGGATAATATTACAGAAGATGAGGGCGTGCTAAAGATCGGTCCATTGGCGATCCTTGAGGACATCGCCCATAATCCCATTGTAAAGGCGAAATATGGGGCCCTTGCTGAGGCCGCCCGCAGGACGGCGTCCCCGCACCTGAGGGAAATGGGAACACTTGGGGGCAACATATGTCAGGATATCCGGTGCTGGTATTACCGGCATGCTGAAAACAGATTCCCCTGTCTCAGAAAGGGAGGTGGCCGGTGTTACGCCCTTGAAGGCGATACAAGGTATCACTCCATATTTGGCGGGAGTGTGGAAGAAGGGTGTATAGCCGTGCACCCGAGTGATACGGCACCCGCACTGATCGCGCTCAACAGTACGATAAGGACATCCAGGCGAACAATTAATGCAGAGGATTTTTTCAAGGTGGAGGTGTCAAAGACCACGGTTCTGGATTATGATGAAATAGTGATTGAAATCCAGGTGCCGGAACCTGTTAACGGGGCAAAAAGCAGTTTCTTTAAATTTGCCCTCAGAAAGTCCATAGATTTCCCAATCGTTAATTGTGCTGCAATGATAACGCGTTCAGCGGGAAAGGTGAGTGCTGCAAGGATTTGTTTGAACGCGTTGTATGTTAGACCATTTCGGGCTATAAAGGCCGAGGAGGCAATTATCGGCAAAAAGATAAATGAAACCAATGCCGAAACCGCGGGTGATGTAGCTGTTTCTGATGCAAAACCTTTGGCTGACAACGAGTATATGGTTCAAATCGCAAGAGTTTTGGTGAAAAGAAGTGTCCTGGGCTGCAAATAGATAATATCCAGCAGAAAAGGCAAAAAGAAATGGCAGTACGTATTGAATTGACAAGCCTTCTTCGAAAATTTGTACCGGATTACGATGCTGAGGCGGGCATTTTGCTTGAAGATGCGGAAGGCAAGGCAATCCAACAAATCATAGAGGAATTGGAGATTCCTCCCAAAAAAGTATTTACGATAATAGTAAACCACTATCCCGGTAACCGTAGCTACATAGCAAAAGACGGGGATCATATTGTGCTGGCCATGACAATTGGTGCTGGGTGAATACTTATTTTTTGGTAAGCGTTCACAGGTTCAACGTTCAGGGTTACTATAATTGTTAAAAAGGCAAGTTCTCAATAAGCTCAGTCACCGTGGGGTTCAGGCAGCCTATTATTTCTTCCGGACTTATTGAGAAGTTACCTAAAAAGAGTGTAATGTTGGGTGACACCCCATCCGGAAAAAATGGAAGGAACGTATGTATTTCCAACGCGAACTAAAGGATATTTTTGGGTGGCAAAACTTCATCAGGTGGAGAATATAATGGCTGAAATAAAGTTATTGATAGATGGTACTAAAGTGAGTGGTGCGGCAGGGACAACGATTCTTGATGCTGCAAAGGGGGCTGGTGTTGAGATACCGACCCTTTGTCACAGCCCGGATCTAAAACCGGAAGGGAACTGCCGGTTGTGCGTGGTTGAGGTGGAAGGGTCCCCAAGATTGGTTGCCTCGTGTCACACCCCCGATAAGTAAAGGGATGGTTATACAAACCCGGTCTCCAAAGGTTCTTGCAGCTCGCAAAGTCATTGTGGAACTCCTTCTGGCCGGCCACACAGGCCCCTGCGTGACCGATGAATGTGCAAAGGATTGTGAACTTCATAACATCGCAGCCGATCTTGAGGTGGCCCCCCCGAGATTTCAGGTAAGGGCCCCGCGCTTCTACCCCACGGAGGATGTGAGCCCCTATGTGCGGCGTGACATGTCCCGGTGCATCCTGTGCAGAAGATGCGTAAGGGCGTGTAGTGAGATTGCGAAGAAGGATGTGTTTGCTATTGCCTACCGGGGGTTTAAATCCAAGGTGGTGGTGGACTGTGATGAACCGCTCGATAAGGAAGTGTGCAAGGGGTGCGGGATCTGCATTGACTACTGTCCGACCAGTGCACTGAGAAAGCCGATGAAAGGGGTGGCCTGATATGGGGAAGAAACAACAAGACGCAAAAGAGCGTAAATCCCTTCTGTCAATGATCAAGGGGGAGCAGGAAACAGCAGGTTTTGTATCGGATGCGGCAATTTCCGGGATGGCCGAATCCCTATCCCTGCCTGTGAGCGATGTGTACGGGGTGGCCACCATTTATTCCTTTGTGTCGACCAGCGCCCTTGGAAGACATGTTATCCGGATATGCAAGAGTGTTCCCTGCCATCTTCAAGACGCAGAGATGATCATAAAGGCCATAGAGGAAACATTAAGCATTTCACCGGGTGAAACGACCAATGACGGGAGGTTCTCCTTTGAATTGACCAACTGCATCGGGGCCTGTGACCAGGCGCCGGCGATGCTTGTGGATGATGAGGTCCATGGTCATCTGACACCGGAGAAGATATCTGAGATATTGAGATCATATGACTGATTATCTGGAGGGTTAGCCGTGTCTGAGAAAAGAATTTTACTAAAAAACTGCAAGAAGATTGCCCCTGATAATATTGAGACCTATCTGAAGCATGACGGATTTAAGGCCCTTAAAAAGGCCCGGGAGAAGATGTCACCCAAAGAGGTGATTGAAGCAATAAAGACATCCGGTCTGAGGGGCAGGGGAGGGGCAGGGTTTCCCTGCGGATCAAAATGGGAACTGGCGAAAAAGAGCAAAGGGACCAAAAAGTTTCTTATCTGTAACGCCGATGAAGGTGAGGTGGGGACGTTTAAGGATAGATACGTGCTTCAGCATGACCCGTTTTCGGTGATTGAAGGGATGGCCATAGCGGCATATGCCATTGGCGCCAAAAAGGGGTATATCTATCTTCGGGGTGAATACCACTATCTTCTGGAAGGGTTAAAAAAGGCCATTGCCCAGACAAAAAAGAAGGGGTTTTTAAAAGGCCTCGATATTGAGATTGAGGAAGGGGCCGGGTCTTACATATGCGGTGAGGAATCTGCGCTTATGAATTCCATTGAGGGGAAAAGGGGAGAGGCCCGCTTCAGACCCCCGTTTCCGCCCACAAGCGGACTTTTTGAAAAGCCCACCATCATAAACAACGTAGAGACGCTTATGAATGTACCGCATATTATCCTAAAAGGGGCCAAGTGGTACAACAAACTGGGTACGGGGGAGAGCAAGGGGACAAAGCTTTTCTCTGTGAGCGGTGATGTGGCAAGACCCGGGGTGTATGAGATGGAACTGGGTTGCAGCCTAAAGGAGCTGGTTGAAGACCTGGCTGGTGCCAAAGAAGTAAAGATGGTGCAGATAGGGGGCTCGACCGGCGGGATTGTCCCCGGTTCAATGATAGACACTGCCCTATCCTATGAAACAGTCCTTGGCTCTGGTGCGGTGACGGTGTTTGATGAGACAAGAGACGTGATTGATTTCGTTTATCGGACCGTGGAATTTCTAAATGAAGAGTCGTGCGGCAAGTGTACGCCGTGTCGTGAGGGGACCGAAGTGATGGTTGAGGTGTTGGGGAGGTTGGCCAGGGGAGAAGGTGTTCAGACGGATATCGATACCCTGGAGGATCTGTCAGAGACAATGATGCTCTCTTCGATGTGTGGTCTTGGTCAGGGCGTCCCCATACCGGTTCTTGATACACTAAAGTATTTTAGAAATGATTATGAAACCCGGATCAACCAGTCGGTGTTTTTGAGAAGCCTAAAGACAATAAACGCATAACCCTGCTGTTAATATCCAGGCCGAGGAGGTTAGGGAAAGTGAAAGAGCAATCGAACAAACACTTGTGTCCCTATTGCGTGACCAAGTTTGACACATTTGAGGAGCTAAAGTCCCATGTCCTGTCAGCGCACAGGGACGAACCGGTTCCGTTGCCTGAGGGGATGATCAGGCTGACGGTGAACAGGGAGGAGTACCAGATTCATGTGGAGCCGGAGTGGACGCTGAATTATCTGATCCACGACAAGATGGGGCTTACATCTCCAAAGATGTTCTGCGACCGGGGGGCATGCGGGTCGTGTACGGTAATCATGGATGGGAGACCGATCCTCTCGTGTATGACGCTGGCCATAGAGTGCGACGGCAAGCGCATAGAAACGGCCGAGGGGATAGCCGATGACGGGCACCCGCTTATCGAGAGCTATGTAAAACATCACTGCATGCAGTGCGGTTACTGTACGCCGGGTTTTGTGACAACAGCCAAGGCACTCTTGGACAAAAACCCCAACCCTACGGATGAAGAGATCATAGAGGCCCTTGGCGGTAACCTGTGCCGGTGCGGGACATACCCCCAGCACCCAAAGGCCATCCGTGAGGCAGCTCAAAACTTAGAAAATCCAGCGGGAGGAGAACCAAAATGAGGGTGCAGGAAGAGTACGATCGAATGATCGAAATGCAGGATAACACCGGCGCGGACAAGTACCCTTTGAAGGAATTTAACAACATCGGCAAGGAAAATGTGCGCCGGTTGGACGGGTTGGAAAAGGCGAGCGGGCGGGCGCTTTATACCATGGATGTCCAGTTGCCCGGTATGCTTTATCAAAAGTTTCTTACATCCCCCTATGCACACGCCGAGATTAAGCGCATGGATACAAGCCGGGCTGAATCCCTGCCGGGTGTGAGGGGTGTCCTTAGATATGACGACCCCGAACTCCCGGAGGTGGCCGATCTCGGGGGGCACGGGCCTACGGCAATCCCTCCTGTTCCACATGTGGCCCATTTTGAGGGAGAGCCTGTGGGGGCCGCGATTGCTGCCGATACGGAATCTATCGCAGACGAGGCATTACGGTTGATACCGGTGGAGTGGGAGGAACGGCCGTTTCTTTTGGATCCCGAAGAGGCCCTGAAACCGGATGCGCCGCTGGCACACCCTGAGGATTTTCCTGAAGGCAATCTGGAAGTGGAGCACATTGAAGGTCATGGGGATACGGAAAAAGGATTTGCAGACGCTGACAGGGTTATCGAGTTTACGGCGAAAAGGACTCTTCATACCTATGTTTCTCCTGAACGCCCCTGTGGCGTCGTCAGATGGAATGGCGACTATCCTGAATTCTGGCTCAAACACCAGCGCCCCCATGAAAACAAACGTGCTATTTCCTCATGGTTTGGCCATATACCCATGAACAAGATCGAAATGCATATGCTGTATCAGGGGGCTACCTTTGGGGGGTGGACCCAATTCTACTGGAACCAGGGCCCCATGTATTGTGCAATGGTTCTTGCCAGACGAACAGGCAGACCAGTCAAATATGTCTTTAGTCGGCGTGATGATTTCTACGGCGGCTCGATGGATGAGGGAAATTATTATTACAAAGTTGGTTTTAAGAATGACGGGACCATAACCTCGGTTGAGGTGAAAGGACATTTTGCCAACCCTCAGTGGGAAGGGTTTGGTCCGGGTACTCACTTTGAGGACAATACCAGAATCCCAAATCTTCACGCCCCGAGAAAGGTGATCAAGGTAAACAAGGGACCCAACACGGCAGTGCGATGCGAACAACTTCCCAATACCATGTCCTTTACACTGGTTATGGATCGGGTTGCTGCCGAACTGGGTATGGACCCCATAGAGGTTGCGCTAAAAAACGATGGTGCCAAGGGACACGATCTTGAATGGCTGACGGAGCGGAAAAAGGAGATGGACTTTATCCCAAGAGATAGTCTGCGGGAGTGTCTGGAGAAGGGAAAACCGGCAATAGACTGGGATAACAAGTGGCACCCTCCAGGAAAAAAGAAACTTTCCAATGGAAAAATGCACGGAATAACCTTTACATGGACACATGAATGGGATGATTCCTGTGGTTCCGGCGAGATAGCCATGCGTCTTGAACGAAATGACGGCACCGTCAGCATTTTGGGGATGCGTTGCGACAATGGCGTCAATGCCGAGACCGGTTATTGTCAGATTGCAGCGGATGAGATAGGGCTGCGCACAGAGGACGTGTTTTACAGACCCCACACAGATACCGGTTTTTTCCCCATGTGCCCGGACTCTTCCACAAACACGGGTGTCAACGGGTGGGCTGTCAGACACTGCGCGAGACTTCTAAGGGCCAAAATCCTGGAAGCGGCCACAGGCCCAATTGCGGTCACCCAACGGGGGGTCTACCCGCCCCATTTCCCTGACATGGCGCCGGATGATTTGGATATAAAGGACGGCGTCATCTATGTGAAAAAAGATCCCTCCAAAAAAATGTCCGTGGCCGATCTTGTTGGCCCGTCCGCAGAGGCCGGTCCCTTGTCATTTCATGAATTGTATGGCGCTGAAAGACACCCCTTTAGCGCTCCCATTTTTGCCCACAGCTATCAGGCCCAGATCGGTTGTTATAAAGGCTTTCGACCCAAACTCTGTCGACAGGTCCACTTTATGGAGATCGAGGTGGATACGGAAACAGGGGCAATTGAAGTTACAAAGGTGGTGAATGTAAACGATGTGGGGAAAGTGATAAGCCCTGAGTCATGCGCCGGCCAGCAATACGGCGGAACTTATATGGGAGTGGGACGCGCCTTTTGGGAAGAAGTGGTTCACGACCCGAGTTCCGGTGTCATGTTAAACGGAAACCTTCTCGATTATAAGATTGCCACAATAGGGGACTGCGGGCCCATTGATACCTATCTGGTGGAGACCGAGCAGGGATATGGCCCATATGGCGCCACAGGAATCGGTGAAGACATTGCAACCGTCATCCCTGCAATGCTTGCGCCCGCCGTCTATAACGCCATAGGGGTCTGGATCTATGAGTTTCCGATTACGCCGGATAAGGTGCTGAAAGCGCTCGGGAAGATATAGGGAGAATGACGATGAAGAAATTTGCACATTTTAATGCATCCACGGTTGAAGAGGCGGTCACGCTGCTCAAACGGTATCAGGGGAGGGCGAACCTCATTGCAGGCGGAACAGATATCCTTGGTAAAATGAAAGACCGGATACTCCCTGTTCACCCGGAAGCCCCCATCTTCCTCTATGCGATCCAGACCGGGAACGGTTTTGAGGTTTATGAGGGCTTCCGGGTGAACAGGGAGTATCCGGTCTTTCATTTTACCAAG
>PVMK01130582.1_pt1 | contig 23000 bp, 24 predicted proteins | sample 1853481 | NCBI WGS metagenome assembly PVMK01 (sample SAMN08533507, study PRJNA380276) | Marine sediment metagenome, whole genome shotgun sequencing project. | reverse complement strand
ATTGTGCGAACAGTGGCCTCCTCGTCTTCCACCCATGAGGCGGCTGTACTCGACAGCATCGGCACTGAGGATAGCGGTGAGTTTACGTTTAAAACCTTCTTGAGTCATGGAAGCCCCCTTTTTCGAGGTTTTAAAACGAAAGAGGCGAGAATATTTTAGTCTGGTTGCAATTTATTAATCTCTGCACATCCGCCCCCGCTCCTTCAAATTTATTAACCGGGGCGCACAGGGTCGGGTAGCACTGGCGAAGGCCCCCAGATTTCGACGCGAATATTGGTTACGAAGGCACGAACCTCAGCTTCAAGTGTCCGCCATTCGTCAGAATCGGTATAATTGGCCCAATCGGCTAAAGTTTGCCACACAGACGTTGATCTAACTTGAGGTGTGCCTAATACGTTACGGTGGGCACGAAATTCAACAAGCCCAGGAGCTTTAAGCATTGTACCAACCGTTTTCGCGGCCCATTCACCGTACGCCTGCTGATCTATATTTGGTAAAAATTCCCAAGTTGTATTAACTTCAATCATCTGATTTACCTCCTTTCATTTGAGAGTTGTTGATTTCATGCCATCTCTTTGTAGGGAGAAGAAGGCGGGCGAATCTCGTGTGACGAACTTAGTTGAAATGATTAACCGCTCTCCCAACAGAGCAGACAAAATCCTGTCAGGAACTGGGTATGCATAATTTGAGGGGTTTCTCCATATTATTAGGTTAAGGGTACGTTAAAGTTTACTGGAAGTCAAAATCTATTTGAGCGGGAATAATGGTTTCAATTCAGCAGATAGGGGCAGAGGGGTTGGTTTATTCCTGTCCAAATAAGAAAGGATGTTTTCAAGTAACACAATGTGGCAATTCATGTCAAGCTAAATTTTTGGGTTTTTTTATTGATTTCAGCTTAGAGATAGTTTCGCGGAATATTTATGTTGGATATCAAAAAGTAGGATTTATTGATGAATCCATCTTTTATGATGAGTTTATCTCAAGTGCGGTGCCAACCTTCAGCGATTTTATCAGCGCTTTGCATCGTGATCCCTTTTTCTATTGCAAGCCCCCCTTTTGTCACCGAAGTGCGCAAGCCATTTACGCGTACCGCACAGTCGTATATTGCCTGTACCGGCGCCGATTTGCGAAAGATGGCGCACAGGCCTTCATCCTCGATCGCGGTCGCCATTTGCTCGACGGCGGCTTTGGCTCTGGCGTAAAGGACCGCGGATTCCTGCTCTTGCCCCGCCGTTTCGTACCACTGCCCCAGATCATAGGCAGTTCGGTAGAAGATCGCCGGGCTGTGCAACTGCTCAGCGAGTGTATGCGCTCTTTGGAGCTCTGCTCCCGCTGCATCACTATCTCCCAGCTTTGCCACAATCTTGCCACGCAAGGCCCAGCCTTTGGCGATATATTTCTGCGAGGACGTTGCCTGTGCTTCTTTGAGTCCATCTTCCACATAGCGCAACGCTTGCTCATACCCTGCTGTGGCATAGTGGATCTCTGCAAGCCCGATGAACAACCGTATCTTCCACCGCCACCTGTGAGCGCCGAACGCCTCGCGCTGGACACGATCAAGGGTTGGCTCGAGATAGGACAGGGCGCGCTCGTGCTGACCGAGCAAGAAATGGTCGAGTCCAAGGTTAATCAAGGCGCTGATTTCTACGTTGGAGATGCGATAGGTCCGGCCCAGCTCTGCACTCTCCTGATCGTACTCCATGGCGTGGGCGACATCGCCGAACTCACTGTGTAACCACCCGAGGGTGTTCATCATACGACCGGCTCCAAACCCATTATCCCGCTCTCTCGCGACCCTTATTCCGTCATGCAATATCCGAAAAGCCTCGCCGTAATCGCCTAGCCCCCAATGTGCGAACGCGTGGTTACCGACGGTCAGAAGCTCATGAAATCCATCATGGATGTCTCGGGAGACGGCCAAGCCCTCTCGGCAGAGGCTCACAGCACGCTCAAAATGCCCCTGCCAATATGCCTGTAAACCCAGAAATGACAAGCTCTGGGACGAAGCCTCTTTGAACCCTTCCCGCCGGCTGATCTCCACCGACGCTTCCAGGTTCCTGCTTGCTTCTACCAGATCCTCTGGACGTGCCTGCTGCGCAAGCCCAAGACTTGCGAGGCTCTTCGCAAGGAGTTTTTGGTCCCCAGTCTGTTCGGAGAGCCGCATCGCCTCCCGGGCATACTGTTCCACAAAGGGAAGGTGTTCTTCAGAGAATTTTTGTAGATGAGCAAGAGCCAGATGACTCAGACTCTCCCCCTCTTTGTCTCGGTTGCCGGATGTGCGTGCCATCTGGCGCATCACCTGAAAATCGGCAATGGCCTCATCGATGTTTGTCAGCAGCAACCACACGAGCCCTCGACCCTCGTAGACCGGTAGGAGTTCCTCCTCTTCCAGGGCAGGCGTGACTCGACCACTCACCTCAATGGCGTGCGTGTAGTGTGTGATTGCCTCTTGGCTGGCGTAGGCCAGGCGCGCTTTGTTTCCGGACCGAGACAGATAGAGAAACGCTTTCTCCCAAACTTCACCGTGGTCATAATGGTAAGCCAGCATTTCGTAGAACTCTTCCGGTCGCTCCGCGTAAATCTGCTCGATGGCCTCCCCGATCCGTTCGTGGATCTCCTTTCGTCGCGCTGCGAGCAGACTGTTGTAAGCCACCTCTTGCGTAAGGGCATGTTTGAAAATGTATTCCAGCTCAGGGAAAAGACTTTTTTCATAAATAAACTCTAATCCCTGAAGGTTGAGGAGGTAAGATTTGAGCTCCTCTTTCACCCCTGTGATGGTTTGAAGGATGCGAAAAGCGAAATCCCTCCCAATCACGGAGGCGACCTGCATCGTGCGCTTGAGGTTGTCTTCCAGGCGGTCCATCCGGGCTGCAATGATCCCCTGGATAGTATCGGGGATCTGAATATCTTTGGGTTCTATCGCAAGGAAACATTGATTTTGTTTTCTTTGAATCGATCCGTTTTCCAGCAAACTATGTGTCAATTCTTCAATATACAGAGGGGTTCCCGCAGAGCGGTTAAGAATGAGGGTTTCCAGCCCAGGCTCTATTTCACAATCATAAAGGATCGCCTGAATCAGTTCGGCGCTGGATTGTGATGTGAGTTGAGTTAACCCGATCTTGGTATAATGAGATTTGCTCCCCCATGTATGGGTGTATTCCGGACGATACAGGAGGACCAGCAGAATATGGGTGTTTGCCAGCCATTCGATCAGGTAGCTTAAAAACTCCTCCGAGGTCTTGTCGATCCAGTGCAAGTCCTCAACCACAAGGATAATGGGTCTATCCTGACTTTCTCTAACGAGCAGATCCCTGATGGCCTCGAAGGCCTTCTCACGTTTTTGCACCGGATCAAGTTTTTGATAGGCTTCGTCTTCGATTTGGAGCGATAAGAGATCGTGAAAAGGTGGCGGGACACCATGAAGCTCATTATCCAACCGGAGGATCTTTTCCTCCATCTTTTTCTTGATCAGAGACTCCTGATCTCCCTCTTTGATCTCAAAGTACGACCGTAAAATATCCAATATGGGCCAATAGGCCATGACACTGCCGAAATGAAGACACTGGCCCCCGAAAAGGGCGAATTCACCCTGCAGCAGTTGTTTTTTAAATTCGAGAAGAAGTCTTGATTTTCCCACGCCTGCGTCACCTACAACCCCCATGACATGCCCTGAACCCGATCGTGCTTTGTTGTATGCATCCATGAGAGTGGCAATTGAGTTTTTGCGACCAACGAACTGGGTCAGGCCTTTGGCCACTGAGGCACCTATTCGTGTATTCACCGCACCAGCTTTGATGAGCTCAAAAATCTCCTGCGGCTCTTCTTTTCCTTTTACCTGAACCTTGCCCAGTGCCTGGAACTCGAAAAAATCCCTGGTCAGCTTGTGGCTATGGCTGGAAACCAGGCTGGTCCCGGCTTTGGCCATGCCCTCAATCCTGGACGCCAGGTTGGTGGTGTCGCCGACGGCCGTGTAATCCATGCGCAGGTCATCACCGATAGTGCCCACAACTACCTGACCGGAGTTAAGACCGATGCGCATTTTGAAACCCGTTCCGTAATCTTTGTATACCTTTGCGCCAAAATCTTCGATGGCTTTTTGAATAGACAAAGCCGCATGACATGCCCGCTGGGCATGGTCTTCGTGTGCCACCGGAGCACCGAAAAGTGCCATTACACCATCGCCGGTAAACTGGTTGATGGTGCCTTCATACAGGTGGGTTTCATGCACCAGGATGTTGAAGAAACCGTCCATGATCTGGTGAACGGTTTCCGGATCCAGCTTTTCAGCCATGGCGGTGTAGTTGGCCACATCGGCAAACAGCACTGTGACCAGCTTGCGTTCACCTTCGATCGAACTGCGGGTGGTCAGAATCTTATCGGCTAAGAATTTAGGGGTGTAAGAATACGGTCTGGAGTGGTCGATGGAAATAGTTTCTTTTAAACTTTTTAAATCGGCACCACATTCATAGCAGAATTTAAAGGCCGAGGAATTACTGATCCCACATTTCGGGCAAATGGATTCAAATTTGTTTCCGCATTCGACGCAGAATTTAGCCAATTGTGGGTTATTTGATTGACAAATTGGGCATTCCATTTGTTATTCTCGGGGGAAGATAGGTTGGTAAAAAATACGATTCTTATTGATTCACAATACAATAAAAGCCCACACCAACACCTCCAACCTTATTACTTCAGCTCACTTAACACCTTCAGGACCTCATCGTTCTTGTCGAATTTACCGGGGCCGGTCGTCTTCGCATATCCTGTCAGAAGCAAGGCAGGCACAATTTGAGGGGTTTCTCCATATTATTAGGTTAAGGGTATGGTTAAAGTTTACGGGAAACCAGAATCTATTTGAGCAGGAATGGTCGTTTCAATTCAAAAGACAGCGCGGGCAGAGGGACAGGTTATTCCATTTCAAATTAGAAAGGATGTTCTCAAGTAACACAATGTGGCAATCCATGTCAAGCTAAATTTATGGGTTTTTATTGATTTCAGCTTAGAGAGAGAGATAGTTTTGCGGAATATTAAGGTTTAGGGGTTGTCAAATGCTGCAATACACAGCAGATAGCGCCCGCTATCCCCTGAATGCTGAGAGTGATGATATCACAAACGCTGAGAGCCACTATTTCCGGGGTATATGTTGGAGATACCTCAGGTTTCAATACGGATTAGAAACCTGTGGTACGTATTAGCTTCATTCCAAATAGAAACCGTGTGACTTGGAACCGTTTGATAATGATGTCGTAGAGTCCCATGATTGCAATAAAAGACAGGCTTGCAATAACTATGTATTTGACCAAAGCATTAATCTGCCACTGAACCACCCAATAACCGATCAATAGCAAGACAAATTGGTGTAATATATAAAATGGCAGCACTGCCTCATTGGCATATCCTAAAAATCGATTGTTGAAATTGAGATATTTTTCTCCAAATCCGATTATTGCAATAATCCACAGCAAGAGACGGAAACAACGAATGAAAGTTAAAATTAATACAATTATTGGAGTGTTTTCAGAGATTTCGACCTTTATTCCAAATTCAATCACTAAACTTGTTAAGGATAGAATGATTGCAAGTATTAAAGAAATGGAATGATTTTTTTTTATGGTTTCCAGTATTTTTTCATTGCAGAAAAATAGGTAACCATACACCAATATGAATAGATAAGAAAATAGATCCCATCCGCCGGTGCCTCTCATAAAACCAAGACCGTTATAGTCTATGAAGATATTTATAATAATTAAAGGAACAACCAGTGACATTAGACGCCAGGGACCTTCAAACCAGTATGAAAGACTGCTCAATATACTGGGCTTTTGGTTTTTTCTTAGTTTAAAGAGGGGAAAAAGGATTATTGAAAAAACAAATAAGTATACCAGGTACCAAAGATGGAATCCATGCCAAGGGAAGTTGCCTCCAAACATATCGACTCCTTGAAAATAGGCTGGAATAAAATCCCAAAAGGAGCCTTCAAATCTGTTGTGAGTTAAGCGTTCAAAATACATCTGAGGTGGGCTGGTTATAAAATATCCCACAATAGTTAGGGGGATTAAAATTCTTTTTACTCTCTCCCATAGAAAAGTAGAGCTGGATCTGAACCTTAAAGAATAGAAAACAGCTGCACCAGATAAAATAAAGAATAGAGGCATCATCCATTGCGAGAAAAAGGAGATGTGAATGGAAGAAATAATGTTGTGTTCCCCGTTTTTCACATGCCAGTCATAATAGTCAAAAAACCTGTCTGCATGAAAGAAAAAGAGTGAGAGCATGGCTAAAACCCTTAGCCAGTCTATGTAGTAAAGTCTCTGTGGATTGTTTTTCATGAGGTTCAGCTGCATTTTGGGCTAAAAATAATGGTTAGATCGTACCTTCATCAAAGCTGACGATGTCAAACCTCAGTCGCTCCCTTCAACAGATAGGTTGCCATAAGCCCAACTATCATTTTTTGCTCAAATAGTGTAGATACTATTTAAATACACGCACCCTAAACTTTTAAGCTCCTATCGGACAAGACAATTCACAAGCACGGCAATATTTAATCACCAAATTGCGTTTCCCATTTTCTCCGATTTCTCCATCGGGAACTTTATTCTCCACGTTAGCAATTATCTGCTTACGGCATATTGGCCGGCGATATTTTTCTTGAGGAAAAGCATTCATTGGACAGGCTTTTTGGCAAAACCCCTCACAGGTTTCACATGGGGAGAATCCTTCGAGTACTTTTGTCGCTTGGAAATCCCCTTCCAACAGAATAGAACGAAGTCTGATTCTTGGCCCCCACTCCGGATGTAATAACAGATTATTTCTACCTATGATACCAATTCCAGATAAAACAGCAGCGTCTTTCAGGAATAGTCCACCCTTTGCCACATGATATGGTAGAGGTTGAGCATCTAAACCGTATTCCTTTCGGAACCACTGTTTAAGCAACTCTGATATTTCCCTAAGACGTCTATTGCCCCAAGTATCGCCTCGTTCCAACCAGTCTAAACGAGGGTCTTTTTCTGGATGATTCAACCCCAATATCAATACTGTTCGGGCTTCCTTTGGCCAATCAACAATCTGGCCATCGTCCAACTGACCCTGACTTCCCGGATCATCTGGAGCAGCTTGATATGAATAACCTTTCAAAACGTCTTTTAAACGGACAATTCCGGCTCGGATTCCATCATACGATTGAGCTTGCGAGATGATTTCAGTAGTTAGTGAAGATTTTAGTGTCATAATTATTGATTCCTTAAATTCACATAAATTGACTATCCGGACTTCGTTTGAGGTTGTGATATGCTCTAAATTCGCCCCAAATTTAACGGGTTTAGATTACAGTTTTCTTACCTTATATTGAATTCGCCATCATTTTTTTCCTTTTTCATCTGGTATAACGCTTCATCCGCACTTTTGAACAGCATGTCGGGGCTGTGAATACTTTTATCTTCTGTGGAAGATATTCCGAAGCTGATAGAAACTGGGATTTTATTCTTTCCCCATACCAGCGGATGGTCGAACAAATAGTTCTGTAAACGTTTCAACATTTTTTCAGCGCTTTTTGCGGTCGTTTCCGGCAGGATATGTACAAATTCGTCGCCGGCAAAGCGAGCAGCCACATCAGATTCCCTGCTCATTTCAAGCAGGAGCGCAGCCAGATATTTCAGTAACTCATCGCCTGCATCATGGCCGAATGTGTCATTAACTAGATCCATGAACAGATCACGGTCAACGACACTTATTCGCGGCCGAAGGATGTCTGAATCTTCTATGCATTTTTTTGTAAGCGGTCTATGAGTTCCTTGTAACTTATCATAATGCTAGATATCGTTGATTGGTTAAGTGGCTGTAAATTTTGATTTATGCCATATTTGCAAAATAAAAAGAGCTGTTTTCAAAGTAAATTATGAGGTCTGAATGCTGTACTATTCAAATAAAGGTATCAGACGAGCAATAATTTAAATGCGATAATAATCAGAATCAGGCCGCCAATAATTTCCATACGGTGAGCAAATCTTTGTGACAGTCGATTTCCGATTTTCATAGCTGTCCAGGTCATGGCGGCCGCCGTAATCCCGATCCAGACCGCCACTAAAAATAAGTTCTGCTTTAAAACCCCCAGGCTGAAACCCACTCCCAGCGCATCGATGCTGGTTGCCAAAGACAGCATTACCAGGCTGAAACCTTTGGTCGGGTCCGGGCACTCTGTTTCTTCTTCAGCGGAAAATGCACCTTGGCGCACCATGCGGGCACCGATAAACAAAAGCAGGCCGAACGCTATCCAGGAACCCCAGGTTTGAGCCCAGACCAGAATATACCGGCCCGACAACCAGCCGATAAGCGGCATCATAAACTGAAAAAAGCCGAAGTGAAATGACAGGCGAAAGACCTGCCTGGGAGTATAGCATGTCGTCCCGACCCCCAGACCCACCGCAAAAGCGTCACAGCCGAGAGCTACGGCAATTAAACAAATTTCAAAAATATTTAAACTCAACGGATTTCACCTACCTGCAGGACAACGTCAAAGTCAGCTCCAGCTGATTCAGAAAGAAGCGAGTTTTCTTTTCCGGATACGGTACTAAAATCCCAATACCCAAATCCAGATATCGTTTATTGGGTGATTGGTTAAGTGGTTATAAATATGGATTTATCCCACTATTTGCAAAATAAAAAGAGCTGTTTTCATAGTAAATTATGAGGTCTGAAATCTGAAAAACCAATTTCCGAAACATACCGATCAATTTAAATAGAAAAGACAGAGCGACCTGTCGGGTCGTAGCCGAAGGCGAAGCCTGAAGCGATACCACAAATCTTCAATCTTCAATTCCCCGATAAAGCGGGATTTACGCTTCACTACAACCGGCTTGTCCGGGTTGGGACTGAGGTGGTAAAAAAACTCATACTGGAGCCCTTAACTTTTATCCTATTTTCATTCCTATTTTGAGTGTAAGGTTGTCAGTGTTCAGGATATGCGATTGCGTCTACCTTTCCTGACACCTGAACACTGACACCTGAAACCATATTCGCGGAACAAAAACAGTGTAAATAGTCACGTCTATGTGCATAAGTTACAGGTGAATTTTCATCACACTAGGTTAGGACTCAGTAACTTTAGCGACAACAAGCGTTACATCATCTTCCTGTTTTTCTGATCCCTGGAATGCTTTTAAAGAATCGATTATAGCGGTGAGTATCTCTTTCGCAGAGGATTGAGCGTGCTCCCGAATGAGTACTTTCAGGCGTTCTTTGCCGAACATTTCGCCCGATTTATTCTGGGTCTCCCATAAACCATCGGTCCCGATCACAATGATTTGGCCCCCGGATAATTCGGTTTTGACATTCTCCTGGTATTTAATTTCTCCGTCAATCCCGAGGGCTACCCCCTCACCTTCCAATTGATTAAATCTATCTATTGCCGGATCGTAAAAAATAGCCGGATCGTGACCGGCTCTGACCCAGCTCATGGTTTTTTTAGCGGGATCGATTTCTGCATAAAAAAGTGTCATAAACTGGCAGGTTTCGCGCGTATCATAGGCTGCCAGGCGATTGACATCACCGATAATCTCAGCAATACCGCCGGGTTGCGTCACCCTGCATCGTAAAAAAGCTCTCACGGTAGCCATTAGCAAGGCCGCCGATATTCCATGGCCGGAGACATCACCGACCGCGATACCGAGCTGATCTGAGTTTCGACCGCGTACCTCAAGGAAATCATAAAGATCGCCGCCGGTTTCATCGCAGTAAATGCTCTCACCGGCAATATCGAGGCCCTTTGACCTGTGGCATTTCAGTTGGCAGAAGATTTTGCTGCACTTCCATGGCCACATCCAGCGCTTCTTTCAGCCGGATGCGCTCTTCAAGTTGAAGTACCATAGTATTGAAGCTGCGGGTTAATTCTCCAACTTCATCCCGGGTCTTTACCGGAAGTGGATCGCCATAGTCACCCCGGGCGACCCTGTCCGCCGCCCGGGAAATATCCCTGATCGAGGAAACCGTCCCTCCCGTAACCAATCTGATTAATAATAAAATTAAAACAATAAATCCAGTACCGATCATAAAGTAATAGAATCGTAAACGCACGACAGGAGCAAGGATATCCTTGCCGGGAGCAATCATTACCAGACTCCACGGCGCTTCCTGCAACTTATAAAATCCGCTTACCTCGGAAGGAGGGTGCCCTTGCCCGCGAACAGTTCCGAACGGCATGGTTTTCATGGCTTGCAGCGTTTTTTGCTCCAAAGCATCTTTACTATCAGCAAAACTCTCACGTTCTTCCGGAACGGTTCCGGCAAGTATTTTACCGGCATCGTTCACCAGAAAGGCCTTGTGGCTTTGCCACCAGCCGGAAGCCACAACATTTTCAATGAGGTAGTCAAAATCCAGCACCACCTCGAGTCGGCCAATGGTTTGACCGCTTTCATCGTTCAGCTCGGATATCAGTGAAACTGTTTCATGCTCTATGAGTGAATCGTACCGCGGGGGTGTAATTTTTCTTATCCTGGCTCCGTGAAAAGGCCTCATGTGCATTCTTCTGCCGCCTGCCATCATTTGCCGCCTCCCACCCATATTTCCCATTTTAGGAAAAGAGTCGGAAGGCCCAGCTTGATCCGGCTGCTCATTTTTCCAGGTCAAATTCACCCGGGTAGCGCCTCGCAGCTCTTTTAGCTGAGAGACAATCCATGTGTTGATTAAATCGGAATATTCTTCACCGGCTGTTTCATTAAACACCCGAATCCATTCTTTGACGTGGCTCAAACGCATGTCCACGTTGTGGGCCGCCCGCTGCAGTTTGAGGATGGAGGCTTCTTTCCATTGAGCGAGTAAGCTGTTTCTGGCATAGACGAAGCTGGCAACCCCCATGCCAATTAATAACAACGCTACAGGAAGGAATAAAAAAAGGGATAGGCGTTGTTGCAGACTCTTCGGCCAGGTCATGAAAAAATCCTCCTAAGTCCATCGATTTAAAATCCCCTCGATCCTGCTTTACAAAAGGGGGATCGAGGGGGATTTTATCAAATAGGGAAGTTATTTCAACCGTGTTCCTGATTTTGGCTGAACTTGTATATTATCCAAACAACTGATCCAAGTATATCACCGACGATTAATAGGGCAAGAGCGCGACCATTAAATTAGGCATCCATTTTACGTTCAGCAAGTCTTATACCAAAACCGGATACTTTTTACCCACCTGCTCATCCGTTATAGAGTCGAAACTGTAATGTTTTTTCGCACTTAACGCGTGATAACTTCAATATTATATTTTTTGGGCCATCGATTATTTGAAAATAAACCATAAAATCAATATGTTATTAATTTCTAAGAATGGTTGGCATAGCCATTGCAGAATTAATGTCGTAGATCCGCCCTTGGAGGGAAAAAATAATTTTTAAGGTACTAAGCTTTTTCCGAGACTACGCTCGGAAAAAGTGGCCCCTGCGGGGCAACAAGCACGCTGATAATTTAATGTCGCAAATTATAGGTTTCAGGTGTCAGGAAGTTGAGGTGCTAAATCCTGAAACCTGAACACTGACACCTGAAACCTTAAGTCCTTTACAACATGTTGTCAGATAAAGCTCGATAAGGGCCTAATCAACCCCACGTTGGGGCAGGAGTGAAAATGGCGCAAAAAAAGGGCAGAGTCAGCAGCATTAGCGGGGACGGCTGGGCCATGGTGGTCACCGAAAAAGGTGATGCCTGCAACAATTGCGGATCGTCGCAATTCTGCCATTCCCTGGTGGACTGTTCCAGGATGGAGACCCGAGTCATAAACCAGGCCGGCGCCGGGGTGGGTGATCTGGTATCCATAAACCTCAGTTCCATGGCAGTCCTTAAAAGCGCCCTGATTCTTTATATACTGCCGACGATAAGCTTGCTGTTCGGTGCGGTGGCCGGTGCAGAATTACGCATTCTACTGGGCATCAGCGAGACCGCTGCAGCGATCCTTTTCGGCTTTGCCGGACTCATTTTAGGATTTGCAATCGCCAAATTCATTTCAAAGCGGCAGGAGGGCGGCAATAAACTCACACCGGTTATCACCCGTATCATAAAACCGACGACGGGGTTTGACCTGTCGAGGATTCCGGCCGGATATGAGTACAAATAGCACTGTCTGCTGCTAGTAAGGTAGCCGTTCAGGGGTTCTGAGGTTCAAGGTTCAGCCCCGCCGCTGTTCGCCGAAGCGGCCAGTTTAATCGAAAAAGAAACTAATGGTAAATTACCATGACTAAAACCCAGATAAAATTCATTTTGTTTACCATATGGAGCATATTTGTCGGTCTGGCAATCTATATTTACTTCAACAAAGGGCTTTCGATTACCGGGGTTACGGAAGAGCTCCGGGGAATTATCCAGCAATCCGGGGTTTGGGGACCGGTGCTTTATGTCATCATTTATTCATTCCGGTCTCTTATCTTTTTTCCGGCCAGCGTTTTAACAATTATCGCCGGGATTTTGTTCGGTCCATGGATCGGTCTTCTGTTGACCTTGATCGGTGAAAACATCAGTGCCAATCTTTCATTTGTCGTCGGTCGATATTTTACCGCAGATTTGCTGAAGTACCTTAACACTACGAAGCATTTTTTACCGCGGCTTACCTGCAGGATCCAGGACAACGGATTTCTGACCGTACTGATCATGCGACTGACATTTCTGCCGTTTGACCTGGTTGGGTACAGCTCAGGCATGTGTAATATCAGACAAAAAGATTTTGCCCTGGCAACAGTGATCGGAACAATTCCGGGACTCGCCACTTTTGTATTCCTGGGTGGTTCATTCACCGATTTGCGTTATCTCGTTCTAGCTGCTGTTTTTCTTGCTTTCGGTTTAACGGTATCCGTATTTCTGAAGAATTCTTTCCTCTCACAAACCCTGACAGAAAAAGGATAAAGCACAATGAAAGACACAAAGTGCATACTCATCGTTGATGATGATATCGCCCATCGCACCATGGTGCGCATTCTTTTAAACCAGGAATATGAGATTTTCGAAGCTGATGATGGATCCACGGCCATTGAGGAAGTACACAAACAGAATTTCGATCTGATATTAATGGATATCCGCATGACCGATGTCTCCGGAATCGAAGCAATGGAAGTGATTAAATCCTTTAAGCCGGATATTCCGATTGTAATGATGACGGCTTATTTCTCAGACGAAATGGCCGCACAGACGCGGGCAAGAGGGGCTTCCGACTGTCTCGGCAAACCTTTCGATTTTGATGAACTCAGGCGGGCCATAGCTTGTGCAATCGCGCAACAAAATGCAAAAAGGGCCCTGGTCATTCAGCGTGGGAAAATAGCTGTGACTCTTTAACTGTCACGGGATTGCATGAAAATTGGACATGGGTCTAATTTAGGAATTAAAGGATTGAGGAATTTAGGAATTGAAAGAATTCTATCTGTTTTTATTTATTTTATACTTATAATCCCTCAATGCCTCAATTCCTGAATCCCTCAATTTGGCGCTAATAAATATAAATAGTGTCCAAAAAATTGACTCACTTTTAGAGTTAATTTCGAGATCTGAAAATGGAGGTAGTTCGATGAGCACACAAAAAATTTCAACCCAAAAGGCTATCGACCCGGTTTGCGGCATGGCGGTAGTCGCCAATGTGACCGACATCTTAACCACTATCAAAGGACAAAAATACTACTTTTGCGCCGAGGGCTGTCGCCAAGCCTTTGAGGAAAATCCTCAAAAGTTTTTGGATCCCAAACCCCAAAAGCGCAAAGGCGTCTGGGGCCGTTATATGGATCGGTTGCAAAAAGCCACCGGGGGTAAGGCGCAGAAATGTCATTGAGCCTATGAAATGAGATCAAACCGGGAAAACCGGGTGCGTGTGGATGTTAAGCCGGTCCAGCTTACGCCGGGGCAACCCGTAAACTTTGAAGTACGAATGAATACGCATTCGGTGGGTCTTAATCAGGATTTGCTTACGGTCAGCACACTTACGGATGATCAGGGCAATGAGTACCAACCGACAAATTGGGAAGAGTCACCGCCCGGCGGCCACCATCGTACCGGGGTTCTGGAATTTCCGGCCCTGGAAGGGGATCCCGGTTCGGTCATCCTTGTCATTCGTAATATTGCAAACGTGCCGGCCAGGAAGTTTGAATGGACGGTGGATCGCTGATTTGAAAACCAATATTCCATCGTTCTCTCCGAGGCGTAGGCGCTACCCTACGAGCCGGAGGCCACGATTCCATTATTCCATTTCCGAGGAAAATTTAGAAGCCCCAAAAAACCTTTATATTCTCAGTAGGTTGTAGAAATTCAGAGGCGTTTAGTATTGAGTTAACAAATAAACTAATAACATAACATGAGGAGGAACCTCTAATGACAGAAGAAAAAGCAAAAGTGGCAAGACCGGTCAAAGCCAAAAAACTGGCTGATCCTGTTGCATCAAGCATCGATGCGGCGTCACAGCAGATGATAGCCCGGGCACAGGAATTGGGCGTTGAAACGATTTTTGATCGCGCCATGAATATGAAACCGTGTAATATCGGTATTCAGGGGATCTGCTGTAAAAATTGCTCCATGGGTCCCTGCCGGCTGCCACTTCCCAAAGGCGGCATCGAGGGTGAAGACACCCGTAAGGGCCTGTGCGGTGCAACCGCCAATACCATAGCGGCGCGTAACTTTGTTCGGATGATCGCCGGCGGTGCTGCCGCTCATTCCGATCATGGACGCAGTGTGGCCGAGGTCTTTTTGTCGGCGGCCAGAAAAAAGACCGATGACTATAAGATAAAGGATGTCGACAAGCTTTTGGATGTCGCCCCTCATCTGGGTGTGGCCACCACGGTTGAAGTGGACGGCGAAGAAGTGGACAGGGATATCGACGAAATCGCCGTTGAATTTGCCGAAAAAGCCATGGCTGAATGGGGCAAACCGGAAGGTGAGTTGCTCTATGCCAAAAGGGCGCCGGCAGCCCTGTATAAGAAATGGAAAGACGCCGGTGTTATTCCCAGAAATATCGACCGGGAGATCGTAGAGCTCATGCATCGCACCCACATGGGCGTTGACCAGGATTACAAGAACCTGATGAAGCAGGGCACCCGTGCAGCGATCGGAGACGGCTGGGGGGGCTCCATGCTGGCGACTGACATGCAGGATATTCTTTTCGGAACGCCTTATCCCCTTCAAGCGGAGTCCAATATCGGGATCATGAAGGAAGATCATGTAAATGTGATCATTCACGGTCATGAGCCGGTGCTTTCAGAGATGATCGTGGCGGCCTCCCAGACCCCGGAAATGCTTGAGTATGCCAAATCAAAGGGCGCCAACGGAATCCAACTGAGCGGTATCTGCTGCACGGCCAATGAGATGTTACAGCGTCACGGCGTGCCGCCGGCAGGCAACTTTCTACAGCAGGAGCTTGTCATTGTCACCGGCGCCTGTGATGCCATGGTGGTGGATATCCAGTGTGTCATGCAGAACCTGGCCAATGTGGCCAAGTGCTTCCATACCAAGCTGATCACCACCCATCCTATTGCCAAGATGGAGCAGGACAACGTGATCCACATCGAATTCGATGAACACCATGCCATGGAAGACGCCATTCGGATTCTAAAAATTGCTTGCGACAATTTTAAAAATCGCGGCGCTGATATTATGATCCCGAAACAAACGGCCACTCAGATTGCGGGCTTTGGGGTTGAATCGATTAAGTATCACCTGGGTGGAACTTTCCGCGGTTCCTATTACACCTTAAACGACAATATCATCAACGGCCGCATCAGAGGCGGCGCGGGTGTGGTCGGATGCAATAATGCCAGGCAGAAACATAATGACGGCTGCATTACCATGATCAAAGAATTGATCAAAAACGACGTTATTGTTCTGACCACCGGGTGTAACGCCATTGCCTGCGCCACGGAAGGACTGTTGACACCGGAATCCGCAGCGGTTCACTGCGGTGCAGGTCTGGCTGAAGTATGCGAGACCGTGGGTATCCCGCCGGTGCTGCATTTAGGCTCCTGTGTGGACAACAGCCGTATTTTGTTGGCCTTGACTGAAATGGTTAAAGCCGGCGGACTTGGCAATGATATCTCGGAATTGCCGGCAGCCGGCAGCGCCCCTGAATGGATGAGTGAAAAAGCGATATCCATCGGGCATTATTTTGTTGTTTCCGGTGTCTACACCGTATTCGGCGGCATGTTGCCGACCACGGGCGCTCCCGTGTTTCAGGACTATCTGTTTAAGGAGTTTGAAAATATGTTTGGGGGAATGTGGGACATGGTGGAAGATCCCATAGCTCATGCCCATGCGATCATCGCCCATATCGACAAGAAGCGCAAAGCGCTCGGCATTGACAAGGCCCGGGAACGGGTCATGATGGATTTTGCTGCTCGTCAGGCTCTTTAGTGCCTTAGTTCTAAAGTTAAGGATCAGTAGGGATACAACCCGGGGTGGTGGTGTGAAACTTCATGAAATTCGATGCCATTCCAAGGAGTATCTCACCGCAGAGACCGCTGAGTACGCAGAGATTATTTTAAATTTTCTTTCTCAGCGTTCTCTGCGAGCTCCGCGGTGAACTATTAGTTTCTTTTTCGATCTGACCGGCCGTTTTTTTTGGCCGGCGGCTGGGCTGACACCTGAAACCAAATTCGAGGAACAAAAACGGTATCGAAAGTTAAGTCTATAGGTATCAAGTTATAGGTGGAGTTTCATCACCCTAGATACAACCTAGGTGATCTATATAAGAAAGGAAAATCCATGTTCAATTCACTATTTGAAAAAATTAAAGCAAATCATGCTTTGGCTATGGTCCTTTGCTGCGGAATCCCGCTAGTTGGGGTACTGGTCCTCTCAACATCTGGCCTACTGGGATCCTGGGGCTATTATGCCCTCCTTGCAATTTGTCCTGTCGGACATCTATTGATGATGCGGGCAATGCATTCAAATTCAGAAGAAACCATGGTTCCGCTGCAGATCGAACATAAAAATGACGAATCCTGAAATGTAAAAGTTCAGCCACTAAGACACGAAGGCACAAAGAATGAAAAGGGGACAAAGTCATAATTCATGGATTTAGTTGGGGATTGAGAGTGTTGGTGCAAGAAACGCCTGTTAAAATTGACAGAATGCCTTAATATCACCGAGCCAAATAAAATCCTTGATTTTATGCCACAATGTAGATATAAAGGAGAAACTTTATTTGTGAATAAATGCACCAAGGAAGGCGATCTTGCTGTGAGCGGAATAAACCAAAGAAATGCATTAAGTATTTTGAGCAAAAAAAATCTCATACTGCTTATCATCATCGGCATTCTTGTGTCCGGCATTCCGGCTATCACATTGTGCTCATCTTATTGTGTCTCAAGCGATCTCGACCTCGATTCACCCCTGGACGGAAGCTGCCCCTTTTCAGACCATTCATTTGTCCAGATTGCCATTGTGTTGTCAGCTCTTTTTGTTTTGCCTCTTGCGGGACTTTTTCTTGCCCGGGACAGGCAATTCATACCACCGGGAGTCTATTTGCCCCTCTTTAAGCCCCCTCGATTTTCCCACTAAATAATCATTACCCATTCAATTCATTGAAATAATTTTGCATAGTCTGAATATAGTCCCGCCGATTAAAAGCGTTTTGCACGGTGTTGCCAGCGGAGGCGAGGAATGACTGAAATCGGTTATTATTCTATTTTAATTTCATTATTTTTGTCTGCTTATTGCGGCTTAGCGTTGATTATCGGCATTAAAAACCACCGGGCCGAAGTGATTGCCAGCGCTGAGAACGCTGCCATGGCTGTTTTTGTTTTTTTGACCCTTGTCCGCGACAGCCATGATTTATGCTCTGATAACGAGAAATTTTCAAATTGAATACGTCGCCAGATATACGAGTCGGAGTCTTTCGCTTCTTTATACGTTGAGCGCTTTTTACGCCGGGCAGGAAGGCTCGCTGCTGTTCTGGAGCTGGATTCTTTCGATATTTACGGCAGTTGTAATTTTCCAAAACAAAAATAAAAATCGCGAACTCATGCCGCATGTACTCTTGGTTTTGACAACAGTTATCTTCTTTTTCACATTCCTGATGATCGTTGCAACCAATCCGTTTAAAACGTTTAATTACACGCCGTTTGACGGCCAGGGGTTTAAACCCGTTGCTGCAAAATCCCGGCATGATTTTTCATCCACCGACCTTATTAATAGGCTACGTTGGATTTACGGTTCCTTTTGCCTTTGCTCTGGCGGCTCTTATGACCGGCAAGCTCGGCAGCACATGGATTAAAACCACCCGTAAGTGGACCCTAACCTCCTGGGCTTTTCTAACCGCCGGGAATCTGCTGGGAATGGAATGGGCTTATGTCGAACTGGGTTGGGGGGGGTACTGGGCTTGGGATCCCTGTTGAAAACGCTTCATTTATGCCCGTGGATATTGGCTACCGCCTACCTGCATTCGGTAATGATTCAAGAAAAAAGAGATATGTTAAAGGTCTGGAATATGGTCTTGATCATCTTTACATTTCTAATGACCATCTTTGGGACCTTTATCACTCGAAGTGGGCTGATTGCTTCTGTCCACTCCTTTGGGGAATCTACTTTGGGCTGGTTCTTTTTATTCTTTTTACTGCTTGCGCTTATCGTTTCACTATCACTACTCATTTTTCGCCTACCCCATCTGAAAAGCAAGAATCAGCTGGACTCCTTACTTTCCAGAGAAAGCAGTTTTCTGATCAACAACCTGCTTTTTGTCGGTATCGCTTTTACGGTCCTGTGGGGCACTCTTTTTCCCATTATTTCGGAAGCCGTTCGCGGCATTAAAATTACGGTTGGCCCGCCATTTTACAACGGTGTCGTTACTCCCATCGGGTTAACATTGCTTTTGTTGACCGGGTATCTGCCCCATCATTGGCTGGCGTAAAACGACACTTAAAAAGTTTGTCGGCAAACTTCTATTACCATTAATTGTTTCGGGTTTTGCGGCGGCCGGGTTATATCTTTACGGCATTCGATCACTTTATGCTTTCATAACATTCATATTTTGCATCTTTGTAGCCATAAACCTTTTTATGGAGTTTTTTACCGGCACCCGCACCCGCCACGCTGTTTTTGCCGAGAACTATCCAAAAGCATTTTGGAAACTTGTGACAAAAACAAACGACGATACGGCGGCCATATTGTTCATTTCGGGAGTTGTTCTGATTTTCATGGCCTTTGCGGGAAGCGCTTTTAACATGGAAAAACAGGTCTCCTTGAAAAAAGGAGATTCGTTTAAAATCAAAAACTACACCTTACGATTCGATGCGCTTTCCAATTATCCCACGGCCAGTAAACAAAAGGTTGTTGCGACGTTAACAGTCCTGAACGACGCCCATAAAGTGGGGATCGTTTCACCCGAAAAAAGTCTTTACCACGGGCAGAATCAACCCACAACTGATGTGGCTATCCACACGAATTTTAAAGAAGATCTTTATGTTATCCTTGCCGGTTACGACAAGGATTTCGCCACCTTTAAGGTACTGGTGAATCCCCTTGTTGTTTGGCTTTGGATTGGTGGTGGTATCATGGTTTTAGGAACGATAGTCGTTGTATTGCCGGATCGCCGCAGACAGGTGTAGCCAAATATTCACGGGTTTCAGGTGTCAGGTTTCAGTGTCAGGGAGTTGAGCGCTGCCAACATCTGAAACCTGAACACTGACACCTGACAAACCTTCAGTTTCGAACCATAGGAGTACACCATGTTGGGATATGTTATCATTTTTGGGCTACTGATTGGGGCATGCTACTGGATCATAAATCCGCTGCTTCAGGAAGACGGTCGCCAAAACGGCTTCACACCGAAACCGGAGGATATCCTGGAAAGAGTTAAAGAACAAAAAGAGATGGCGCTTATGCCACCATCCGAGAGCTGGAATTTGATTTAAGCATGGGCAAACTGTCTGAAGAAGATTTTCAAATTCTTAAGCGGCAATACCTACAGGAAGCCGCCGGCTATATGAAAGAAATGGATAAATTAGAATCGCTGCAAGCAACGATTTCAAAGCCTGTGGATAAGGATCTAAGGAAGAAATTGAGCAAGATGTTACGGCGATCCGCACACTTGAATCCACCCAAAGAAAATACAGTTACTGCACTTCTTGTGGCGGGAAGGCTGCTGTTGAGAGTCGATTCTGTGCCGCTTGCGGGTCAAATTTACACAAACACGCAAGAATGGATCCCGTACAGGAGATCCGGAGAGGGGAGATGGAAAAATTGAAAAAAAGAATAAAGTATAAACCGATTATCATTTCTGCCGTTATTCTTATGGTTATCGGGATATCTAATTTATACCGGTCTGCGGGATACCATGATTTTTTACTTAACGGTTTCTGAAGTGTTGGCAAAACCGCCGGAGGATTTGACGGAAACCCAGAAGGTTGGGGGCATGGTGACCGCCGGGTCGGTTCAATGGGATCCCGAAGACGCTAAAGCTGTCTTTCAAATTAGAAGACCAACAGGCCAATCTAATAGTCAATTACTCTGGCGTTGTGCCGGATTCCTTTAAACCCGGAACGGAGGTAATCGTAGAAGGGACTTACCGCGGAGATGGTAATTTTTGGGCGACGACCATCATGCCGAAATGTGCGTCAAAATACGAATAAGGGCCTTTGGAAAAGTGGGGTATGAATCAAGACTGTTGGTTATTGGAATATCCGTGGTAATTGGAAAAGAACAAGGACTGGAGTGGTGGAGTGATGGAGTATTGGAGTGGTGGAAAAGAATAAGGACAATTAACCTCCTCCTTTGATAAAGAGGGGATGACTGCCGTTTACCAACGACGGTGATTTACACTCGGCAAAGAGGAGTGCTGCCGGTATGAATTCAGAACACTATATTGAGGCCAGGGGATTGAACTAAAAAATTCGGTTATAAAACCGCTCTGCGGAACGTTGATATTTTTTTGAAGGAAGGTGATTCCCTTGCCCTTTTCGGTCCCAACGGAGCCGGCAAATCGACCTGATTCAAGTTCTGTGCTCCCTGCTGCAACCGACTTCGGGCAGCGTTAGGATTGCCGGATATGAAGCGCGACGTGATCGCGAAGCGTTGCATCAAATTATTGGTCTCATCGGTCATCAGACGTTTCTATATCCTCACCTAACCGCTTATGAAAATCTTAAATTCTACGGAGCCATGTACGGGTGGCCCGAATTAATGACCCGGATTACAGAAGTTCTGGATCTCGTTGGATTGAGTGACTACAGAAATGACGCCGTTCAAAACTTTTCACGCGGAATGCAACAGCGTCTCTCAATTGGGCGGGCCATTATTCACGATCCGATGATAATGTTTTTGGACGAACCTTTTACCGGCCTGGACCAGCAGGGTAGTGAGGATTTTATAAAATTGATTTTGCAATTTCGCGATCAAGGGAAAACCGTGATCATGGCATCGCATCAATTACATTGGGCCTAGAACTGTGCGACCGGGCAGCGATACTAAAATCAGGTAAGATTGTGTACCTGCAGGATGTTGCCCACATCTCGAAAAATGATTTTAAACAGATCTATTCCCAACAAGTCGGAGAAAATGCGCCGCGATTAAAGGTGGCCTATGAATTTTGTCCATAAACTGGGGGCCATTATTTGGAAAGATTTTATTTCCGAGTTCAGAACCAAGGAGATGATTCTTTCCATGTGTCTATTTTCTTTTTTGGTCCTTATCATTTTTAACTTCGCCTTTGGTTCATCACTCAAGTTTGACCGGGGGATGGTTGCAGGGATTCTCTGGGTTGCGTTTGTCTTCTCCGGGTTAACGGGACTCGGCCGGTCTTTTAGCATGGAGCGGGATAGAGGGACGCTTCAGGGCCTCATTTTATGTCCGGTCAGCCCCTGGACAATTTTTCTGGCAAAACTCATTGGTGTATTCTTATTTACAACCGTTATGGAAATTATCACTATTTTTATTTTTGCGATTCTATATAACACCACCGTCCTTCCCTTTCTCGTTCCGCTGGGGCTGATTACTTTCCTGGGAACCTTGGGATTTACGGCTATCGGGACCATTTTTTCCGCTATTTCAGCAACCGCAAAATCCCAGAGATGTCCTTCTGTCAATTCTTTTTTTTCCGATTTCGGTTCCCGTGATTATTGCCTCGGTTAAGGCAACCGGGATAATCTTAAACGGCCAATCTCTTCAGATGGTATTTCCCTGGCTAAAAATCCTGGTCGCTTTTGATCTTATTTTTCTGCTCGTTTCGTATTTAACTTTCGAGTATATCATGGAGGAATAATCTTGAAGCGCATGCAAACTCTTTTGATACCTTTTCAGCTTCTAACCTATGTGTTGATGCTGCTCGCGCTGTATACTATCTTTATCTATGCGCCCGTTGAAAAAACAATGGGCGTCATTCAAAAAATATTCTATATCCATGTCCCCTCCGCTTTTCTGGCATATTTGGCCTTTTTTATCACTTTCATAGCCAGCATCTTCTATTTATACCGCAAGGATCCCAAGTGGGATACCGTTGCTCATTGTGCGGTTGAAACAGGGGTCATATTTTGTACCATCGTATTGATTACCGGCCCCATTTGGGCAAAACCTATTTGGAATGTTTGGTGGACATGGGACCCGAGGTTAACGACGACTTTGATTTTATGGTTTACTTATGTTGCTTATCTGATGCTGCGAAGGTCGGTAAAAGAAAACCAGCGGGCGAATCTAGCGGCCGTCTTCGGTATCATCGGTTTTATTAACGTCCCGATTACATTTTTCTCCATCAGATTGTGGCGAACGATCCACCCGGTCATTATCACCAGCCGAGGCCTCAACATGTCCTGGCCGATGAAATTCTCTTTAATAATCACGTTATCGCTTTCTGTTTTTTGTTTTTCTCTCTGCTTATAAGCAGAATTAGATTAGAGCGGTTAAAGATGAATATCGAAGAAATCAAAGAAATCATGGACGACATGAATATAATTACTCCGCCCTGAAAAATAGCGATATCAGGGTTAGGTAAAATATTTTTGTGCATTGAAATCTTATTAGGCTATTTTGACGCTGATCCAGGCGGATTAATTAATTAATCCGCCGGA
>PVMK01152793.1_pt1 | contig 23008 bp, 17 predicted proteins | sample 1853481 | NCBI WGS metagenome assembly PVMK01 (sample SAMN08533507, study PRJNA380276) | Marine sediment metagenome, whole genome shotgun sequencing project. | reverse complement strand
ATCTCTTACACTCAAAAATGCCTGTCCAGGTCTCGGAATACCGTATTGCGCCGCTTTCATGGCCCGTGCGCAGGCCTCACCAAAGCTTTCTCCCACGCCCATTACCTCACCGGTCGAACGCATTTCAGGCCCCAGGATAGGATCGACACCCGGGAACTTCAGGAATGGGAATATGGCTTCTTTCACAGAATAGTATTTAGGTATTATTTCTTCTGTAACACCTTGTTCTTTAAGTGTTTTGCCTGACATACAACGTGCTGCAATCGATGCCAGTGGCCGCCCTGTAGCCTTGGATACAAAGGGCACGGTGCGCGAAGCACGGGGGTTAACCTCAAGGATATAGATATCATCACCACGCAAGGCAAACTGACAATTCATCAGGCCCACCACGCCCAACTCCAGACCCATCATTTTCATCTGCGCGCGCATATCATCCTGTATCTCTTTCGACAGGCTATGCGGGGGAATGGAACAGGCCGAGTCGCCGGAATGTACACCAGCCTGCTCAATATGCTCCATGATGCCGCCGATCAACACATCGGTACCATCACAGATCGCATCCACATCCACTTCGATGGCGTGATCGAGGAAACGGTCCAGCAACACCGGTGAATCATTGGAAACCTTGACCGCATCACGCATATAGCGACGCAAATCCTTTTCACCATGCACCACGTCCATGGCGCGTCCACCCAGCACATATGATGGCCTGACAACCAGCGGGTAACCGATCTCTTCGGCCAGCACAACGGCCTGGTCAACGCTGGTCGCAGTCCGGTTGGGTGGCTGGCGCAAACCCAGCTTGTGTAACATCTGCTGAAAACGTTCCCGGTCTTCAGCCAGATCGATGGAATCAGGGGAAGTACCGATTATCGGTACACCGGCCGCCTCGAGCGGGCGCGCCAGGTTTAAAGGTGTTTGCCCGCCGTATTGGACAATAACGCCCTCGGGGTTCTCACGATGAACAATTTCCAGCACATCTTCCAGCGTCAGCGGTTCAAAATACAAGCGGTCGGAGGTATCGTAATCCGTTGACACTGTTTCCGGGTTGCAGTTGACCATGATGGTTTCATAACCATCCTCGCGTAAGGCCAGGGCCGCATGCACACAGCAATAATCAAATTCAATACCCTGCCCAATGCGATTGGGTCCACCACCCAGCACCATGATCTTACGATTATCGGTTGGCTCCGATTCACACTCTTCTTCATAGGTGGAATACAGGTAGGCAGTGGTGGTAGCAAATTCTGCCGCACAGGTATCGACCCGCTTGTAGACCGGGCGTATACCCAGTTGGTGCCGATGCTGACGTAATTCCTGCTCGCTACAAAACACCAGGCTTGCCAGGCGGGAATCCGAGAAACCTTTTTGTTTGAGACCATATAAACGCTGCCGGTCAAGCGCCGCCAGACCCTGTTGTTGCACCTCCAACTCGGTGCTGATCAAATCCTCGATTTGCGCCAGGAACCATGGATCAATTTTTGTCCAGGCATAAACCTCTTCAGCACTAAAACCTTCACGGAAGGCGTCGGCGACATAGAGCAAGCGCTCGGCACCCGCTTCACTCAATTCGCGTTTCAATTCTGCAATACGATCATCCGGATCTGTAGCGGTCAAAACCGGGTTAAAGCCATCACGGCCTGTCTCCAGGCTGCGCAGGGCCTTTTGCAAAGATTCCTGAAAAGTACGGCCGATGGCCATGGCTTCGCCTACCGACTTCATTTGCGTGGTCAGACGATCATCGGCCGCCGGGAATTTCTCAAATGCAAAACGCGGAATCTTGGTTACGACATAATCGATGGAGGGCTCAAATGAGGCCGGAGTCGCACCACCGGTAATGTCATTGCGTAATTCATCCAGCGTGAACCCAACCGCCAGCTTGGCCGCAACCTTGGCAATTGGAAAACCCGTCGCCTTGGAAGCCAGCGCCGATGAGCGGGAAACCCTGGGGTTCATCTCGATAATGATGACCTTGCCATCTTCAGGATTGATCGCAAACTGCACATTGGAACCACCGGTATCCACGCCAATTTTGCGCAGCACGGCAATCGATGCATCCCGCAGACGCTGGTATTCCTTATCGGTCAGAGTCAGGGCCGGTGCAACGGTGATTGAATCACCCGTGTGGATGCCCATGGGGTCCAGGTTTTCAATCGAGCAGATGATGATGACGTTATCCGTGTGATCACGCACCACTTCCATTTCATATTCTTTCCAGCCCAGTACAGAAACTTCGAGCAATACCTCGGTGGTCGGCGACTGCTCCAGCCCGCGTTTGACGATTTCGACAAATTCCTCACGGTTGTAAGCGATACCGCCACCCTGAACCACCCATCGTGAACGAAGGCCGGATGATGGTCGGAAAACCGATGATTTCCAGCGCCTCCAGCGCATCCTCCATACTGTGGGCAAGCTCTGCTTTCGGTGTGTCCAGGCCAATTTCTGCCATCGCCTGGCGAAATAAATCGCGATCTTCCGCCATATCAATGGCTTCACGCGAGGCACCGATCATTTCCACATCGTATTTTTCAAGCACGCCCTTACGCACCAGGTCCAGCGCACAGTTCAGCGCCGTCTGACCGCCCATGGTCGGCAGCAAGGCATCGGGGCGTTCTTTTTCGATAATCCTTGAAACCGTGCGCCACTCAACCGGTTCGATATAGATCGCATCCGCCATTTCCGGATCGGTCATGATTGTGGCCGGATTGGAGTTCACCAACACCACCCGGTAGCCCTCTTCCCGCAAAGCCTTGCAAGCCTGGGCACCGGAATAATCAAACTCGCAGGCCTGGCCGATGACGATCGGACCGGCACCGATGATCAATATGGTTTTGATGTCAGTTCTTTTTGGCATATCTCATCAATTCCCGGTGTTCATCAAAGAAACAAAGCGGTCGAACAAATGTGCTACATCATGCGGGCCGGGGCTTGCTTCAGGGTGCCCCTGGAAACCGAAAGCACGGCCACCACTCAATTCAATCCCCTGCAAACTGTCGTCAAACAGGGATCGATGGGTGGCCCGGATATTATCCGGCAGGCTTTCCTCGTTGAGTGCAAAGCCATGGTTCTGGCTGGTTATCAAAACCTGCTTCGTATCCAGATCCTGTACCGGGTGGTTGGCACCGTGATGGCCAAACTTCATCTTGATGGTACTGGCGCCGGCGGCCAGACCCAGCAACTGCACGCCTAAGCAAATCCCAAATACCGGTAGATCGGTGCGCAAAATTTCCTGGATAGCCTCAACGGCGTAATCACACGGCTCGGGATCGCCCGGCCCATTGGATAAAAACACACCATCAGGCTGCATGGCCAACACCTCGCTGGCCGGGGTTGTAGCCGGAACCACTGTGACCCGACAACCACGATCACTCAACATACGCAGGATATTGCGTTTGATACCAAAATCGTAGGCGACGACGTGATATTTCGGAGCAGTTACCTTCCAATCAACTGAATCCAGTTCATAGCTGCCTTGCGACCACTCATACGCCTCGGCCGTGGTCACTACACTGGCAAGATCCTGCCCCTGCATGCCGGGAAAATTCCGGGCATTGGCCAAAGCCAGTTCATCATCAACCTGATCGCCGGCAACAATACAACCACCCTGGGCACCCTTCTCTCTCAGTATCCGCGTCAGGCGACGTGTATCAATACCGGCTATTGCGACAATGCCATGGCGTTGCAGATACTCATGCAACGACTCTTTGCTGCGCCAGTTACTGTGCAACATCGATGCATCACGCACGATCAAACCGGCGGCCATCGGCTGCGGAGATTCTTCATCAATAGCATTGCAGCCGGTATTGCCAATATGGGGAAATGTCAGGGTGACAATCTGTTTTGCATAGGAGGGGTCGGTCAGGATTTCCTGGTATCCGGTCATCGAGGTATTGAAGACCACTTCACCGGTCGTCTCACCCGCAGCGCCAATGCTTTGGCCATAAAACAGACTTCCGTCTTCGAGTGCCAGCACTGCCCGCTGTGTCAATTTCCTGCCTCCGGATACACAAAACGGGAACACTGTTGACAGCTATTCCCGCTTAGATTTGATGTTTATTAGCCGCGCCAGCCGGAGCACTCCGATACAGGCGCAAATGTTGCTCTAAGCGACAGAATTTTACTGGAACGATAAGCGAGTGTCTAACATATTTCTGTATAGAAGCAATCAGTCGAAGCCACATCTTTCAGACTCGCACAATTCGTCGGGGGTTGGGTAGTCCTTCTGAGACCGTGAGCCGACAGGACGTCGGCGCCCGAGCGATCACATGGATGTGCTTGTAGCGTGTCTCAGAAGGACTACCCAACTGCCGACGAATCCCCAATCGAATCCTGAAAGACCAGTGCCAGCCGAACGCCGCGACACGGGTACCTCATGCCTGGGACACGCTTCAAGGCCATCCATGGCTCGCTCGGGCGCCGACATCCCTGTCGGCTCACGGTCCCAAGCATGAGGTACCCATATCCCGGCTTGGGTTTGTGGATTCTTTCAGAATTTGTTCGTCTCAGCGCTGTGTGGCTATGACTCCCGGTGCATAGGCTCTTTAGTCTAAACCGAGCCAATCTCCGGTGGAATAATATCCAGGCCCCTGCTCTACCAGCCACTCACCCGCCTTCAATGCACCCTTTGCAAATACTCCACGCTCAAGTGCCTTATGGGTGATTTCAATCACTTCATCTGCCAATACCAAGCTGACCGTATGCTCACCAATGATTTCGCCTTCGCGTACACTGGAAAAGGTCAGGTCCCCTTCGTTACTGTTGGACATACTCTCCAGACGTCCCGGTTCAAGCAGGTCTTCCAGGCGTTCCGAGCGCCCTTCCATCACGGCAGTTGCCAGCGCCAGGGCTGTACCGGACGGTGCATCGACCTTGTGCTTGTGATGTATATCGTTAATCGTGATGTTGGCAGTTGCACCCAGCGCACCGGCAGCCTGGCGTACCAGTGAAGCCATCAAGGCGACCCCGAAACTCAGGTTGGGTGCCCATAATACCGGCACAGTTTGTGCTGCGGTTTTTAATGCTTTGATGTCCTCATCGACCAAACCCGTGGTACCGCTAAGCAGTGCCACACCGTTATGTGCGCACCAGTCGGCTGCTGTCCGGGTACCGCCCGGCAAGGTGAAATCAATCAGCAGGTCTGCCGATTGCTTGAAATCTTCCAGTGATGCAAACCAGTCAATCGTGGGCAGATCTTCTGGCTGTGTTCTCGACACTACGCCGGCCAATTCATAATTTTCAAATTCCGGCAAATGTGCCAGCACTCTTCGGGCCATCCGGCCCGCCCCGTGTACGAGGACTCGGGTCATGAAGTCATCCGGTCAAAAAATTCCCGCACGCCGTTCAACCAGGAGCTGGACTTTGGATTGTGCTCGGTTTTACTGGATTCATAGGAATCCTGGAATTCCTTTAACAGCTTTTTCTGATCTTTAGAGAGCCTGACAGGTGTTTCAATGACCACTTTGCACATCAGGTCGCCCTGACGGTGACTGCGTACCGATTTGACCCCTTTGCCCCTGAGCCGGAACATCCGACCGGTTTGGGTTTCGTGGGGTATTTTCAGTTTCACCTGGCCGTTGAGCGTAGGAATTTCCAGCTCGCCACCGATGGCTGCCGTGGTGAAATGTATGGGTACTTCACAATACAGATCGTCTCCGTCACGTTCAAACAGTCGATGTGCCCGGACCCTGACCTCTACATAGAGATCACCCGCCAGCGCACCCGACATACCGGCTTCGCCTTCACCAGCCAGCCTGATCCTGTCACCGGTATCCACGCCGGAAGGGATCTTGACCGACAAGGTTTTGGTTTCACGAATACGACCCTGGCCGTGACATGAAGAACATGGATTCTTGATCACCTGCCCCAAACCCTTACAGGCTGGACAGGTTTGCTGAACTGAGAAAATCCCCTGCTGCATCCGCACCTGGCCAACGCCACCGCAAGTCGTACAGGAAGTTTTTTGACCATCATCGGCACCGCTGCCATTGCATTTTTTGCAACTACCCAGTGTTGGGATACGAATTTCACGGGTTATGCCGGCTACGGCTTCTTCGAGGCCAAGATCCATCGCGAAACGCAGGTCAGAACCGCGCTGTTGCTGCCGCGCACCACCACGTCCGCCCCTGCCGCCAAAAATATCACCGAAGATATCTCCAAAGATATCGCCGACATCACCATGAAAACCGGCAGGCCCGTTAGCACCGGGACCAGTTGCTGCATGCCCGAACTGGTCGTAGGCAGAACGCTTCTTCTCATCACTGAGAACGCTGTAAGCTTCCTGTGCTTCTTTGAAATGCTCCTGCGTATCAGCGTCATCCGGATTGCGGTCCGGATGGTACTTCATCGCCAGTTTGCGATAAGCCTTTTTGAGCTCAGCCTTGTCAACGTTCCGTTGAACTCCAAGCACTTCGTAGTAATCACGTTTAGCCATATTCTAAAATCTGTGCACATTGTATTTTGTCTGCAAAAACCCCGGTATTTAGCCGGGGCTCAATCACTACTGGACGTCACACAAATAAATTATTTGTCTTCTTCCTTGTTGTCATCGACTTCTTCAAACTCGGCATCAACCACATCATCGGTTGCAGCTTCAGCAGTTGGCCCGGCTTCCGCCGCACCGGCCTGTGCTTCGGCTTCTGCCGCTGCCTGCTGGTAGATAACCTGGGCCGCCTCGGTCAGCTTGGTGGTTGCTGCATCGATGGCTTCCTTGTCGTCTTCCTTCATGGCTGCCTCGACACCTTCGATCGCGGTTTCGATGTTCTTGCGATCGTCATCACCGATCTTGTCGCCCAATTCCTTCAGGCTTGAACGGGTGGCGTGAATCATCGCGTCCGCGTTGTTGCGTGCTGTGACGGTTTCATGGAACTTGCGATCTTCCTCGGCATGCGCCTCGGCGTCCTGAACCATTTCTTCGATCTCTGCATCGGAAAGACCTGAACCGGACTTGATTTCGATCTTCTGTTCCTTGCCGGTAGCATTGTCTTTAGCACTCACATGCATGATGGCGTTGGCGTCGATATCGAAAGTCACTTCGATCTGTGGCATTCCGCGCATGGCCGGGGCAATGCCCGCCAGGTCGAAACGGGCCAGTGATTTGTTGGCACTGGCGATTTCGCGCTCACCCTGCATCACGTGCACAGTAACTGCGGTCTGGTTATCTTCTGCAGTTGAGAAAATCTGTGATGCCTTGGTTGGAATCGTGGTGTTTTTCTCGATCAGCTTGGTCATCACGCCACCCATGGTTTCAATACCGAGGGATAACGGTGTGACATCAAGCAACAACACGTCTTTGACTTCACCTGACAACACGCCACCCTGAACAGCAGCACCAAGGGCAACAGCTTCATCAGGATTAATATCTCTGCGCGGCGCCTGGCCAAACAGCTCACTCACCGCTGCCTGTACCATGGGCATACGGGTCTGACCACCCACCAGGATGACATCTTCGATTTCATCAATCTTAAGCCCGGCATCATCCAGGGCCATGCGGCAAGGACCCAGGGTCTTTTTGACCAGGTCTTCAACCAGTGACTCCAGCTTGGCACGGGTCAACTTGATATTCAGATGTTTCGGTCCACTCGCATCGGCCGTGATATACGGCAGGTTAATCTCGGTCTGCTCAGCGGTAGACAATTCGATCTTGGCACGCTCGGCACCTTCTTTCAGGCGCTGCAGGGCCAGCGGATCATTACGCAGGTTAACGCCCTGGTCTTTCTTGAATTCAGATACCAGGTAATCAATGACGCGCTTGTCAAAATCCTCACCACCTAAAAAGGTGTCGCCTGAGGTAGACAGTACTTCGATCTGGTGCTCACCGTCGACATCGGCAATTTCAATGATAGACACGTCAAATGTGCCGCCACCAAGGTCATAAACCGCGATTTTGCGCTCACCACCCTTCTTGTCCATACCAAAAGCCAGTGCTGCCGCGGTTGGCTCGGAAATGACACGACGAACCTTAAGACCGGCAATTTTACCTGCATCTTCGGTGGCCTGGCGCTGGTGGTTATTGAAGTAGGCTGGAACCGTAATCACCGCTTCGATCACATCTTCACCGAGATAGTCTTCGGCGGTTTTCTTCATTTTCATCAGGATACGCGCGGCAATTTCCGGCGGTGCCATTTTCTTTCCACCCGCCTCTACCCATGCATCACCATTTTCGGCTTTGACGATGGTGTAAGGCACCAGGTCCATATCTTTCTGCACCACGTCTTCATCAAACTTACGTCCGATCAGACGTTTGATCGCAAACAGGGTGTTGGTCGGGTTGGTGACAGCCTGGCGTTTGGCCGACTGGCCCACCAATACTTCGTTGTCTTTTGTAAATGCAACAATGGATGGCGTAGTACGGTCACCCTCTGCATTTTCAATTACCCTGGGCTCACCACCTTCCATCACCGCAACGCAGCTGTTGGTGGTACCCAGATCGATTCCTATGATCTTAGCCATTTAAATTCTCCAAAAAATTTACTAATAATTTGATGTTCTGAAACATGGGGTCAGGCCCACACAATTCAATTGTTTGTTGTTCAGGGTTTAGGGTTTCCGTGACACCACAACCTTGGCCGGTCTGATCAGGCGGTCATGCAACTGGTAGCCTTTCTCCAATACATCGATGACCGTATTTTCATCATGATCCGGTGAGGGCAACATGGTCATTGCTTCGTGCTTCTCAGGGTCAAATGCTTCTCCGGCCGGGTCAATGGTCTGCAGACCGTGGTCACCCATGACCTTGCTCAGCATCTTCATGATCAGCTGTTTACCTTCCCTGAGCGCTTCAACGCTGGCAGCAGGATCCGATGCGGCTTCCAGACCCCGTTCAAGGCTGTCCCGTACCGGTAGCAGGTCACCCATAAACCGTTCCAGCGTCCTGCGACGGGCTTTTTCCTGTTCACGCACCAGCCGTTTACGCAGGTTTTCCATATCAGCCTGCATCCGTAACATGTCCTGCCTTGCTTCAATCGCTTCCATTTGGGCCGCTGCTAACATATCAACCGGATCGTCTGAGACCTGCTCTGATTCAGCTTCACCAGCCGATGCTACGGACTCCTCCAGCACCTCTTCCTCGGTAACGTCGGTATTATTTTCGTTGTCGATGTTTTGTGCGGTCACTTGTCTCTTCTCCTGGTTGCGGGAAGCTATTCTTCCTACACTTGCCTTCACGCCCTGATATGGGGATTGGCAACAGCGATTCAAGCGGCGATACTAGCACCATGCTGAATCACCTCCACATCCGTAACTTTGCCATCGTGCCCACGCTTGATCTGGATATCCGCGATGGCTTCACCGCGATCACGGGTGAAACCGGCGCCGGCAAATCCATACTGGTTGATGCGCTGGGTTTATTACTTGGTGATCGCTCTGATGCCGGCTGGGTACGCTCCGGGGCTGAACGGGCCGAATTAACAGCTGAGTTTTCACTAAAAAACAATGACGAAGCCCGCTTATGGCTGGATGAATCTGAATTATCAGCGGATGGTTATTGCCTGTTACGGCGCACCATCAATGCCAGCGGTCGCTCACGCGCCTTTATAAACGGCTCGCCGGTAACAGTTGCGCAAATACAGGCGCTCGGTCATTTGCTGGTTGAGATACATGGCCAGAACGAACATCTGCGCCTGACCCGAACTGCAGAACAATTTAAATTACTCGACCGCAGCGGCAACTATGCTAAAGACCTGGCCCGGGTGAAATCTGTCCATGCTGACTGGAAACAGCTCAGCGAAGAGCTGAACACACTGGAACAGGAAACCTCGTTATCGGCGACCGAACTGGAATTCCTGGAATTCCAGCTTGCCGAATTACAACAACACGACCTGGCAACAGATTCCATCGCATCAATGCAGACCGAACACGACCGCCTTGCCGCTGGAGACAGCCTGCTGGATGCGCTGACATCCAGCATTGAACTGCTGGAACCTGAAACAGCAACGGACAATTCGGGAATCAACTCGGGTCTCAATACCGCGCTGGGCCATTTGCAGCGATTCATTCCACTGGATGCTGGAATCAACGAGGCCTGCGAAATGTTGCAGGAAGCTGCCGTTAACACCGCCGAAGCACTTAACTCGCTGCGTATCGCGCGTGACCGGGTTGATTTGAACCCGTCCCGTTTTGAAGCCGTCGCCAATACGCTGGGGCAACTGCATGATCTGGCACGCAAGCACCGCGTACGTATGGACGGGCTTGAAGAAGTGCAAAACAAACTGCTGACACGCATTGAACGTGCCAGTGGTTCAGAGCAACGTCGACGTGAACTCGAGGGAGAGGTAGAAAACCACCTGGACAATTACCGTAAATCAGCAAAAAGCCTGCACCAAAAACGTAAGCAACACGCAACTGAACTTTCAAAACGGGTCAGTGAGTTGATGGGGGAACTGGGCATGGCTGGCGGTACTTTTGAATTGGCTGTTGTGCTGAACCCACAACCCGCACCCTCCTCCCGTGGTGATGACGAGGTGCAAATCAATATTAGCGCCAACCCGGGCGCAGCCCCTGGCCCGTTGAGTAAAATAGCATCCGGTGGTGAATTGTCCAGGATCAGTCTCGCCATCAAAGTCGACAGCAGCGAGTGGCGACGAAACGGTTACACAAATTTTTGATGAGGTCGATGCAGGTATCGGCGGTGAGACGGCCAATGCCGTTGGCCGCCTGATCAAACGGCTTTCCGGCAACGGACAAGCCCTGGGTGTCACCCACCGGGCACAGGTCGCCGTATGGGCAACGCATCAGTTGCAGGTTCGCAAAGCCTCGGAAGGGAAATCCACGGTCGTGGATACCAGCCTGCTGGATGACAAAAACAGGGTGGATGAAATTGCCCGCATGTTAAGCGGGAAAATCTCGGCCCAAAGTCGCGCCCATGCGCGTGAATTACTCAGTGCGGCAAATCAGGACTTTTTGGGGCGAACGTAAATAACCAGGCTGTGGTCTTCAATGTCATAACCGTGCTCAGTGGCTATCTCAGCCTGCAACCTTTCAATTTCGTCGTTGGAAAACTCTATGACTTTGCCGGTTTCAATACAGACCATGTGATCATGGTGAATACCTGAATCCAGTTCATAATATGCCTGTCCGCCTTCAAAGTTGTGTTTGACCACCAGACCGGCCGCCTCAAACTGGTTGAGTACGCGATAAACTGTTGCCAGACCGATGTCATCACCCGCCTGCATCAGGACGCGATAAATATCATCCGCCGTCATATGTTTATTGACCGTTTCTTCCAGCAAATCAAGAATGCGTTTCCTGGGCTGGGTGACTTTTAATCCAACTTTACGAAGATTTCCGCTGCTCACTGTTTTATCCTGTGATTATTAATTTCAAAGACCTGTTTTTCAAGACTGCGTACTATTGTATCATTCACCGCCTTGATCGATGTATCAGTAATCACCGAAGGAACCAAATGACCAGGTATTTGTTTATTGCCCTGCTAGCTGTCCTTACATTAAATACGGGCTGCAAGCTGATCTACAAGCAAAATGTTCAACAGGGCAACGCCCATGAACAGGATGACTTGGACCAGGTAGAGCTTGGCATGAGTAAGAAACAGGTTTCTTACCTGCTTGGTACACCCGCTATCCACGACCCGTTTCACCAGGATCGCTGGGATTATATTTCAATGTTGAGTCGCCGTGGTGGTGAACCGGTGCGCCGCCTGGTGACACTGACCTTTGAGAATGACCTGTTGGTCGCAACCGATGGAATCGGCGATTCAAAAGGTGGCGATATCAAGGCACTGCAAGAGACCAAAGCGGCTGTCGCCGGTCTTGATGATGTCGAAACTGCGAAAAGAACGCAGTTGGTCACCGATGATGGTGTGATCGACTGGACTTTACAGCTTGGCGCTTTCAATACGAACGAAGAGGCGAAGGAATTCCTTGCGCGTGTCCAGTCGAAAGGATACACGGCCAGCCTCTCCCAACAGATCGTGCCCGGCCTTGGCACCCGCCACCAGGTCCGCTCCGGTAATTACGACACATTCAACGAAGCCCAGGCTGCACTACGGAAAATGGAAAAAGACCTGAACATAGTGGGCATCACCGTACCGATTGATGTACCACACGAAACCCAGGACTAGGACTGGAACTCAGCTCAGCTTTTTGCTTGCTTGAGTGCACGCTGCCGGCGCGATTCTTTAGGATCCGCGATCAGTGGCCGGTAAATCTCTACCCGGTCACCTTCGCGGAGAACCCGGTCCGGACTGGCTTTAAGACCGAAAATACCGACTTTAGCGGTATCCAGTTCAAAACCTTCAAACATCTCAGCCACCCCGGACTGCGCAATTGCGTCAGCCAGTGTTGAGCCGACGGTCACTTCCAGTGCTATAAGTTCCTGCCGCTCGGGCATGGCCAGCACGACTTCAACATGAATGGTTTTCTGATCGTCTTGAGCCGTCACTGTTGATATACCTTCTCGGCACGTTTACAGAAATCCTCAACCAGGCGATTTGCGACCTTACCAAAACCCTTGCCGAACACGGTCGCCATCGGCCCCCTGTTCATCTCAAAATCCAGCTCCAGGCTGATTTTGCAACCATCTTCACCCAGCTGAACAAAACTCCATTCACCATGCAAATTTTTAAATGGCCCTTCGAGCAATCTCATTTCAACCCGCTCACCGCGATGCAATGCATTCATCGTTGTGAAATGTTGCCTGATACCTGCAACTACCACGGTTAATGAAGCTCTTTGCATCTCGCTATCCTGCTCGTGAACAACGGTGGCAGCGCACCAGCTCAAAAATTGCGGATAGGCTGGAACATCTGCGACCAGGTGATACATTTCCATGGCACTGTGTGCAACCAGCGCTGAGCGTTCTATTTTCATTCGGAAAATTTTACACCAATAAGGTCACAGGCAGTAAACTAGGAAGTCTCTGAACAAGTCTATGGCGTCTCTGGCCTGCTGACAGGAAGGCGGAAATGAACAAAAAGACTAAAAAAGGCCTCAAGACAAAAGGCAGCAAAACGATTGCGCTCAACAAACGTGCCCGTTTTGAATATCACATTGAGGAACGACTTGAGGCCGGAGTGTCCCTGGAGGGATGGGAGGTCAAGTCCCTGCGTGAATCACGCGTACAGTTTGCGGACAGCTATATCCTGTTGAAAGACAACGAGGCATTCCTGTTCGGCTGCCGGATAGATCCACTGCCGACAGCCTCCAAACATATCACCCCGGACCCTACACGAACCCGCAAGCTGCTATTGCACCGGCGCGAAATCGATCGCATCACCGGCCTGGTTGAGCGCAAGGGTTTTACCATGATCCCCACTGCCATGTACTGGTCACACGGTAAAGTTAAAGTAGAAATAGGCACTGCCAAGGGCAAAAAAGCGCACGATAAACGCGCGGACCAGAAAGACCGTGACTGGCAGCGGCAAAAAGCCCGCATCATGAAACATGGCTGAAGCTTGAGGTTAATGTGACCGTCACCCTGATCTACCTTGACCCCGACAGCAAACTCAATCTGCAAAGTCAGATTCGGCAAAAATTGGTTGAGGCCATACTCAACGGTAGCTACCCGCCCGGCTCAAAACTTACTTCTTCACGCAAACTGGCGGAACAACTCGGCGTTGCGCGAAATACCGTGGTGCTCGCCTACGAGCAGTTGATCGAAGAGGGTTACCTGGAAAGCCGCCAGCGCAGCGGGATTTTTGTTAACGAACACATCCTGGAAGGCAGGGTCGGCTTCCAGGGGAAACCATCTGCCAAAACAGTACAGGATCCACACTGGCTCAAACGTATCCGTCTGAACAACTTGCAGGAGAATCAGTTCCACTGGCCGGCGAACTGGCAACAATACCCTTACCCGTTTATCGATGGCCATTTTGATTCATCACTGTATCCCGCCGCCCAATGGCGTGAGGCGGGCCGTCTTGCCTTGGGCACCCGTATCATTGACGAAGGTGAAGGTGAGGACGGCCACGCAGACCACCCTGCCCTGATTGAAGAAATCCGCACGAAAATGCTACCCAGACGCGGGATAACTGCAAAAGCGAATGAAATTCTTATTACATTGGGCGGACAGAATGCACTTTACCTGCTTTCGCGCCTGCTGGTAGACAGCACAACATCCGTTGCCCTGGAAGAACCCGGAAACCCGAAAGTGCGTCAATTGCTAAACCAGGCAGATGCAAAAATTATCAATTGCCCCGTTGATGAACACGGCATGGTCATCAACAACCGGCTGAATGATGCGCAGGTGATTTATGTAACACCCAGCCACCAGATCCCGACCGCTGTTACGATGCCAAATCAACGTCGCAGAGGTCTGCTGAGGCAGGCGTCCATGAACAATCAGTTGATCATCGAGGATGACGTGGAGCATGAAAACAATTATCTCGGTCAGCCACATACTGCCTTGCGTGGCATGGACAAGGATAACCGGGTCATCTATGTCTCCGCCCTGCCCAAGGTGCTCGCTCCGGGTTTGCGTATCGGTTTTATTGTTGCCGCACCAGAACTCATTCGCCAGGCACGGCAATTACGTCAAATCGTTATTGGACGCCCAAGAATGATGACACAACGCACGGCGGCGTTTTTTCTCTCCCTGGGCCACTACGATGCTTTCATGGCCCGTCTTCACAAGATCATGGGAGAACGTTGGGAGGCCTTGCGACAGGCACTGAATCACTACCTTAGGGATATCGAAATCGAGTTACCCACCCAGGGTGGTACCGCATTATGGGTGCAATGCCCCGCCGAAATTACCGTCAATAAACTTGTCACAGAAGCCGCCAAACACGGCATCCTGATTGAACCGGACAGCCATTACTACAGCGCAAGCCAACACCCCAGAAACTACTTTCGCCTCGGTGTTACCAGTATGCCGGAAGAAAACATACGCGAAGGCATTAACCAGCTTACGCGGCTTTTAAGGGAGCTGTGTGCCGACCAGATTCAGTACCTGGACCCTGATGATCCAGCACTGCTCGGAGCCGAAGAACTGCGCGAGGTCATGGGTGGTGCAATCATCACGACGCGCACATTTTACAGTGACCCATGCACCATCGAGCTGCATGAGGATGGAAGCATGTCCGGCCGTTCCGGCCACGCCGATGAGGACTGTGACACCGGCAAATGGTGGCTGGAAGATGATGTGTGGTGCCGCCAGTGGAAACAGTGGGGATATGGTGATATCAGTAAGCTACGAGTCAGCCTGGATGGTGATCATGTTCGTTGGTGGCGCCCCGGTGGCCGACTGGTAGATTCCGGGATCTTACATCGCAAAAATTCCGGACTGGACTCATAAATACTTCAAATCTGGTTCTACACGCCTTGTTTCACAATGGCTAACCTGCAGTACAACATCTAAAAACATAGGTGTAATGACAATGAACGGAGTCAGGCATGAGTTATTTATCCATCGCAGGCTTACAGTTAGAACTGGGCTCTGAAGACAACCTGTCAATAATAGAACAGGAAATTGATCTGGTTAAAAAGCGCTTCCCATGGATTCAAATGGTAGTGCTACCGGAACTCTGCACCTATGGCGCCAATACTTCAATGGCTGTTCAACTCCCGGGTGAAGTTGAAAATTGTTTCCGTGAATCGGCTAAAAAAAATGACGTCTGGTTGATACCAGGCTCTATTTATGAACGTCGCGGCGATGATGTTTTCAATACGGCCCCGGTTATCAATCCTGACGGTGAGGTCATTGCCCGTTACCGCAAGCAGTATCCTTTTTGTCCCTACGAAAAGAATGTTACCCAGAGTGACAATTTTGTGGTTTTTGAAGTGCCCGGTGTAGGAAAAATCGGACTTATCATCTGTTACGACGTCTGGTTTCCAGAAATTATTCGACAACTGGCATGGATGGGTGCCGAAGCAATCATCGCTCCTACCCTCACCAATACCATTGACCGGGATGTTGAGCTTGCCATCTCTCGCGCCAATGCCGTCACTAATCAATTGTATTTCTTTGGCTTGAACAGTGCTGGACGCCTTGGTTATGGTAAATCGATCGTTGTAGGTCCCGATGGGACCATCATTCATCAGGGATCTACAGGTCGGGACATTATTACCATTGAAATGGACTTTAACCATGTCCGTCGTGTCCGTGAGCGGGGCCTACACGGACTTGGGCAACCCCTGAAGAGCTTCCGCGATGCGAACATAAGCTACCCGGTGTACCAGAACAATGCCGGCGCAGGTGCATTCGCAGAACTAGGTGCCTTACAAGTACCTGAAAAGAACTAGCCTGCAAATAGGTTATAGTCTCTGGTATCAGGTATCAATCGGGATACCAGCATCTTGAAGCACTTTGATTAACGGCACGAGTTGCTCCTCATACCGCCGCCACTTCGCCACGGAACTCTGATAGACAGGTTGTCTGATCTGTACTGTGCTGGCCGTGGTGGATGCCTCTTTATTTTCGTAAAACCTCAGACAACGCGACTGCCATTCAAGACCACAAAATTCTAACAAGCGGCGTGACTCACCCTCCACATCAGCAACCAGCTTTTCGTAAGAAACCGTGTGAATAACCCCCGGCATGGCCTGCTGCCAATGCTTCATCAGTTGATGGTAGGCAACATAGTACCGGCCCAACTCTTCAAGCTGGTACGAAAATGGATAGGCATCCACGAACAGTTGCTTGTAGATGGCGTAACAAGTATCCAGCGGGTGTCGTTGCAGGTTGATGATCTTTGCGTTGGGCAAACCAAGGTGGATTAAGCCCGCATACAGGAAATTGAGTGGCAGTTTGTCAATAAACCGTGCCGTATGCCCCGTTAAGGGCCGTGTGCTGTTGATGTACGCCTCGCCCAATTTTACAAAATCCAACCGCGCCGTGGATGCCACCATGTCATCCCGTGACTTCCCACTTGCAACCTGTCCCGCACCAAGCAACTTCATCATCTCGTCAGTAAAATTACTCAATTCCCCAGCTGAAAATACCGCTGAATGACTGGCAATAATACGCTCAACCAGGGTTGTGCCGGTTCTTGGCAGGCCCAGAATAAATATCGGCTCACCACTCGGGCATCCAGGAATACTGCCGCTAAACATTTCGGCTGGATAGGTATTAATAATGGTCGACATGGTCTGCAAGTCGCGCTGGATATCATATTGCATGTAACCGCGGCGCGTATCTGCACCGGTTTTCAGGTAATGAAAAGAACGCTCCCAGTCCTCCATGTCCTCCAGTTCCTTGGCCAGCGCATAGCAGATATTGACCTTACCGCGCGGGTCTTCAATCCCTCTTTTTAGTAGTTTCACCAGTGGTTTGACGTGATTATTCTGTTGCGTTTGTGTGCGCAATTCCGAACGGACCTTGTAGGCCTCATAATCCGTCGGATTCAGAGAAATGGCCTGGTTAAAATCATCTTCTGCAACTTCGATATTTCCAAGTGATCGATGCAGGATTGCAATGTTGTAGAAATGCTGGGACTGACCAGGTTTTAACCTGGATGCCTTCTGGTACCAAACGATAGCCTGTTCACGCTTCTCCAATTGGGTCAGTAACATGGCTAGCGTGGAGCACTGATAGGCTGTTTGCATGGTCCGACTGGCCAGCTTTTCTACCAACACAAGCAACGGTTCCATCTCCCTTAATTGAGCCAGACACACGGCTTTTTGCAGCAGCCACTGGGTTTGATCAGGTTCGATTTTGAGAGCACACTCTATGGCCTTAAGTGCCACGGGTGCATTTTTGATTTTCAGTGCAAGCTGACTTGCCGTATGCCAACCGGATGCATACCCAGAATATTGCCGGTTCAATTGTTGGCAAGTAGCAATGGCCTGTTTGACATCCTTTTTATCCAGGCACTGCCAAACCCGGGCCTCGAGCCTCCTGGCATCATGGTCTTTGGCAGTGTCGGTATGTGTCATGTCTTTGACGTCATCAGCAGTAATTGAAGAGTATAACGGTCAACACGGGCTGCCGCTAAATTAACGAAAGCACAAAAAACCCGGCGTAAAGGCCGGGTTTATTGCTACTGCTATTATGTTAAATCAGAAGGTATAGCCAATCTTCAGGCCAATAGTGCGCGGCTGAACGATAAACTGCCGGTTGCCATTGCCATACCAGCTTTCAAAGATACCAGTGTCATAACTATAGTAACTGGAAGGGAAACTACCTGTTACGCCAGCCTCATCGCCAATATTCTTGACATAAAGGGAGGCGCGCCAGTTGTCAGAAACAAGTGTTGCACTGGCGCCCACCAACCAGAAACCATCAAAGGTTTCACTCAGCTGATTATCATCACTGATGAAGTTTTCAGATTCACTCTGATAGTAGCTGTTTGCACCTATGACAAGATCCATGCCGCCGCTGATATTCCAGCTCTTGTCCAGACTCATGCTCAGCACACTACTGGGTGAGGCGGGCAAGGTGGAACCCGAGGTTGCGATAATGGCACCGGTTTGCGTGCTGATGAAGTCTTTGTCCAGCTCCGCTTTTACATAGGTATAACCCGCCCGGTAATGTAGGCTTTCGTTAAAATAACCCTCAATTTCCAGTTCAACGCCCTGTGTGGAGGCAGCGTCACCATTGGAAGCCACGTAAAAGCCATACCATGCTGAAGTTGTATTGAGCTGAGGATTGTCCCAATCGACATGGAACAGGGAAACCGTATACATCAAGTTATGCCCGCTTCCCTTCAGACCAATTTCATAATTGGTCACGGTATCGGCCTCGAAAGTACGCAGGGCTTCAGCATTCGGTTCACCGAACGGGTCACCGTTTTCATAGCTTGGAACCGCCTGGGCCCCACCGTGACGATAACCTTCCGAGTAGGTGCCGTAGAGCATCTTGTCGTCTGAAAAGTCCCATGAAGCATTCAGTTTCACCAGCACATCGCTGTCGCTGTCTTTTGACTGGGGCGCACTGGGCGATGTCCAACCTACTACGAGTGGAAAACCGAGGATAGTGTCATTCACGACGTCGTTATCAAACCAGCGTAGTCCACCCGTCACACGTACCGTATCGGAAAAATGATAGGTCAACTCACCGTAAATAGCTTTTTCTTCGTACTTGGTATCACGAATGTATTCAAAATCGATTTCTGTCAAATCGGAATACCAACGCGGCCAAAATCCCTCACATACCGGGTCAGCGGTATTGCGACAAGCCTGGTTGAAGCGGTTCATGCCCGGGTTATGACTCAACTGCCAGACATTGGTCTCCTGATCCATGTAGAAAGCACCAACCAACCAATCGATGTTAGCTTTGCGTTCATTTGATACCAGGCGAAATTCCTGGATAAAAGACTCATCATCATAACCACGTTCTGCACGCTGGGCAGGACGTGGCCAGGCACCGCCGTAAAACCAAAAATTCCAGTCCCTGCCACCACTGGCCCATAAACCGCCATTATCACTTTCACTAATACCTTCGTGATCTAACGAGGACGTGCTGGATGTAAATGTTGCAAAACCAAAGTCCCATTCCAGATCCAGATTGATCAACTCCACTTCGCGTGATGAAGGCTCAAGAAGTACCTGTCCACTGTCATCATCGCCGTAAGAGAAATAATATGGAGATGATGTGGACTGATTGTTATCGCCCAGCGTGACTGCCCGTCGCGCGCCAATCTCGTCTTCCTGCATACTGTAAGACAACTGGATGGCCAGGTTGTCAGTTGGCTCTATGAGTGCGGATATCCGCGCGTAGTCAATTTCAACGGTATCAGCATCTTCCACATTATGAAAACAGCCTTTATTGAAGAGCACATCGGTATCCGATGCACCTTGTGGGTCGACACAACTGCCATCGGAACCTACCAGGGGCTCACCCTGGTCATTGAGCTGATAAGCATTGACATAGTCAATCACCCCGTCATTGTCGATGCGGCTGAAATTAGCACGCAAAGCGGCACGCTCACCCAATGGAATATTGATCATGACATCGCCCGCGAGGTTGTTACCCTCTGAACCGGAAGTCTGGCCGTAATCCAGTGTCAGTTTTGCTTCGAATTCTTCCGGGTTGGGCCGGTTGCTTATATAGCGAACGGTACCACCCAGCGATCCTGAGCCATAAAGTGTGCCCTGTGGTCCACGCAGCACTTCCACCCGCTCAATATCCTTGAGAAGGAAATTGGCAAACATTGGTGTGTTATCAACGTAGGTAGAAACGGTCGGCACCGCATTCAGCATAATGTCACCGTTGGCACCGTTATCCACGTTCAGACCACGAATAACGATACTGTTCACGGTTCCTGAATTGCGATAGCCGCGGTCAATCACCGAAACACCGTACATCGATCTCATCAGATCTGTTTGATTAACAATATGCTGAGCTTCCATGGCATCGCCGGTCATCGCGGAAATATTGTATGGAATATCCTGGATACTTGATTCGCGGCGTGTCGCCGTGACAATGACCTCCTCAAGCAGTGAATCGTTAGCATCCTGAGCCTGCGTAGTTGTGACCATTGAAATACAGGCTGCGGTAACAGCTGCGGCAAGAGCTTTCTTTTGATAGCGTTGATTTTTAAACATTACGGATTTCCCACATCATGACGTACGATGAAAAGTACAGCAGACTGAATTCGGCCAGTAGTACCAGATAAAGATTGGCGTCTAGTCCAGATGGCAAAAGCCAGGTCTTTTTTGATCGGGACTTTCGCCCGGCCATCTTTTCGTTACAATACGCCGGCGATGAATTCTCTCAAGCAAAAAATTACCATCCGGTTTGCCCGTTTAACAACAAATGGCTTTGACAGTGCTGTGTCTTACGTCGCAAAACTGGCATTGATGATCATGATGCTGGTCTCCTGCGGGCCGGGCCCAGCCACACATTCCAGCGATTCAGAACCCGGGTTGAAGCTCGAGTTCTTGCTCGGCAGTACAGCGCTTGAAACACCACTACCCACCCGTGATTTCACACCCCCGGAGTCAAGCTCCTCACCGCTAACTGGATTTACCGGTGTACTTAAACTGGACCCCGGTGCCGGTGAAAGCCATTTTGAAGTAGTGACTGATGTATTTTCGGTGAGCGATCAATCGCAATGGAAGTTGACGGAACTGCCGCCGTTTGATTTTGAATTTGTCAGTGATGGTTCAGCAATTATCCCCTTAAAACAAACACCACAGCGATCAGACCACCCTTACTGGGAAATCATCTTAGGCCCAGGTTCCGCCTGGAGTGCAGCCGGTGATGGCGATTGGTCCCGTGCCGCCTTACCATTTGCCCTAAAGGAAAAAAATCAGAATTGCACACATAACGGCATGATGACCTTTGCCTACAAAGCCGATGGGGCCATATCACGGGTGGTCTGGCAAATCAGTTCGGAAACCTGTCTGTATCTGAAGATCAACCTGTGGGGTAGCCTGCCGGCAAGTTACCGGCCCATGCTCATTGAAGGCGCCAAAGACATCGTCAGATCGCACCGCAGAAGCGTATCTTCGCGTCTGCCGGTCCGTCCGGTTTCGATGCTCGCACAGGACTACCCGGGTCTTGATCAGACTGCATTCGAGCCACCCGGGATTGACGATACAAGTGTTTATGGATTGCTTATGGATGGTGTTCATTACCGAAGCGATTGCCAGACGCGCCTGGGTCCCTATCCCTTCTGTGACGAGCTTGAGCTTCCCTCATACTCACTGGCCAAGAGCCTGGTTGGCAGCCTCGCTTACCAGTTACTGGTCAGTCGCTGGCCCGGATTTGCAAGCATCCCGGTATCCAATCTGATACCGGAATGCAAACTGCCTGATGGGCGCTGGGATGATGTGTATCCGGCTCATTTACTGGATATGACCTCGGGGAATTATGACTCTGCGCTCAACAATGCAGATGAGGGCAGTAGCAAAATTGATACATTTTTCATAGCCAAAACCCACGATGGCAAAGTCCGTTTCAGCTGTGAAGCCTGGCCAAGGAAATCAACACCGGGAACCCAATGGGTGTATCACACCACGGACACCTACCTGCTTGGCGTGGCAATGAATGTCTTTCTAAAGCAAAAACTCGGCTCCGGGGCTGATATCTATCGCGACCTGTTGTACCCACAATTCTTCGAACCCCTGGATCTAAGCCCTGCTCTGCGCTGGACACAACGCACTTACGATGAAACAGCGCAAGCATTCACCGGGTTCGGCCTGATGTTCAATCCGGATGACATCGCCAGGCTCGCACAGGCTTTAAATACTGAACAGATATCCGGGTCCCGTGAGCTTTCCATGCTCCCGCAAGACTTCGTGACAAACACGACTTCCGGCTCCAAGGGAGTCGCTTACAAGGCGGGGATTCTGGGCCGTAGATGCTTCAGCATTGCTAGACTGCGCCGACAAGACATGGTTACCTTTTATGGTAGGCTACGGCGGCATCACCGTCGTAATGTTCCCTGCCGGGGGCGTTTATTACTACTTTACTGACAGCAACCAGTTCGGCTTTCAAAAGGCGGCGATGGAAGCCAATAAAACTCTTAATTACTGCGAGTAATAATAATAATGTTCAATAACTTACCAAAAGTATCTCCAAATAGCATGAAGGCGAGAATATTCCTTGCTTTTCTCGCCTCCGCCGGTCTTTTCTACGTCAATATCATGCCTGCCATCGTCAGTGGTCTGATCGAAGCACTTGGCTTCACAAACCAGCAGGCCGGTAATGTGGCCTCGGCCAATATGTATGGGGCCGCAGCTGGTGCACTATCTATCGTCTTTCTGATCAAGCGGATAAACTGGCGTATAGCTTCTACGATATTCCTCAGCACACTGATCGTTATAGATCTGCTTTCAATCAAATTATCAGATCCTACAACCCTGCTATTTGTACGATTCCTGCATGGCTTTGTTGGCGGCATGCTCGTTGGCACGGGTTTTTCACTGATCGCCCGCACCCTGCAACCCGACCGCACCTTTGGCGTCCTGTTATTCGTGCAGTTCGGCTTTGGGGGGCTTGGCATCATGTTCATCCCGGGATTGGTACCGGAATTTGGAACACAGGTGCTTTTCTACTCATTGGTGGCCTTCAGTGTAGCGACCTTCCTGATGATGCCCTTCCTGCCGGATTACGCTGTGCTACCTGAAAAAGAAGAACAGAAACAAACCGCTGGTAATGGTATACAAAAACT
>PVMK01120130.1_pt1 | contig 23008 bp, 14 predicted proteins | sample 1853481 | NCBI WGS metagenome assembly PVMK01 (sample SAMN08533507, study PRJNA380276) | Marine sediment metagenome, whole genome shotgun sequencing project. | reverse complement strand
ACGAACACTTCTTGCACTCAACCTTGAGGAACTTCTCCACCGCAGGGTCGTGTTTGGTTTTGAAATGGACGGTCTGGAGCTTCATCTGATCCGGAACGTAGATGGCCGGACAAACCTGGAACATTTTCTTTCGCAACTGCCTCATGTCCAAAAACAGGCCCAAAAGCCAGAAGCAAAACCTGCCCCCGCTGATCAAAAAGGCCTACCCCTCTGGTTTCCAACAGATGTCAGCGGCCAAATCCAGTTAAAACGGGTTTCCTTTTCAATTGAGGATAAATCCCAAAACCGATCTTTTTCTTCCCGCAATACATCGCTCTCTATTAAAATCCCCTCCCTGATCCGGGAACCCGTCACCTTGGACCTATCTTCAGCGCTGGTGATGGATGGTATCCAACTCCCGCCCCTCCACCTCTCACTCGAAGTTAAAGACCTGGTCAACCCTGAAGCCCCCCTGGACCTTTCAAAGGCTTCCGGCAAAATCAAAGGCGCGCTTCCTGGGCTGAATTTTTCGGCAAATGGGGGCCTTTCCGAGCGGGGTATAAGCGCACAGTTGGCCCTTGACCTTGCCCCCCTTTCACGTGTGACACGACAATTCTTTCCAGGCACCTTCCCAAATCCTTCGGGAAAACTCAACATGACCCTAAAGGCATTGCTTACTCCCGAACATGCCATCGATTTCACGCTGGCAATAAAGGGAACCCAACTGGCTGCATCGGGCGGGCAACTCAAGACAAACCGTGTGGGGCCAATCCGCCTTGTCTTTTCAGAGAAAGGCGTCATAGACTTGAAAAATAGGGTCCTTCACATCAAATCCGGAGACATCCGGATCCAGCAAAACAGCCGGCTGCATTTTCAAGGGACCGTAAACAGCATGGGCGACCTTCAGCCTCGAGTAGATCTGACAATAAGTTCCCTTTTCTTTGACTTGAGGGAACTACTCCATCTGGGAAAACCATTCCTCCCCAAAGGGGTTGTCCTAGACACCAAAGACGGGGCAGCCTCCCCACCCGAGCTAAAGATAAAAAACTTGCGTTTCACCGGCTCTTCCTCAAAAGGCCCGAACCTTGTGAATTTAAAGGGGTTTTCTTTGTCGCTCCCCATCATCCGGCTAAAAACCCGGAACGGAACCCTTTCGGCCAACGCCCTAAACTTTCAGATTCAATCCGGTGACGTGCACTTGGAGTCAAATTTTCCCACCCAGGCCAATCTCCAGGCCAGTTTAGAGCTGGGAAATATCCGCGTCACAGGAAAAAAAGAGATACAGCTAAGACGCCTGGCTTTCCCGACACTCCAGGTAACTGCCAGGGATATGAACCGATTTCCCCCGTCATTTTTTGGCCTCAAGGGAAACATCTCAATCCGGGAGTCAGGGACACTTGAAGGACTGGTTGTGGGCAAAGACGTCCAGGTTCCCCTGCTCCGACACTCTCTGGAAACCAATATTGTTTTTGAACCAAAACGCTCCCTCACCATCAACGACACTCGGGTTGTTGTTTCGGCACCTGAATTTCACCTGGAAACCCTGCCTCATGGCCCCCTTGACTCAGGCCTGGATCTGGATGTTGACCTTTCCCGTCTTCACCTTACGGACCTCAATCCTCTCCGTGTAAATATTAAAAATCTGAAGTTACGTCTCGCGTTGAAGGGCCTTTTGGACGCCCAAATAAAAACATCCACTCGTAACACAGGTAGAAAATTTATAAAAACAGATGGGAAGGTCGCCCTGAATCTAAACAACCTTTTCCCGCTTCTGGCAAACCGCTTCCCTCGCCACACAGGCCTCAAAGGGATTGTTGATCTGGAGTGGCATTTTGGTGGAAGATTGCCAACGCCCAAAGAAAAAAAGGTATTCTTCGATACCGGAACCTCTCTTTATAAAAAGCTTAAAATCACCCCCTTTATTGAACATGTTCAGGTAAAGGCCTATCTGAAGGATGTGGAGACGACGGTTCCCCTTTCAAAAAATCACTTGTTCAAAGCTTCTCAAATTCGTACTGACGCCCCGCTGACCCTAGCATTGTCAAAAAACATGAAGGAGGGGTCCGTGACCGGAAAAGTTTTTCTCGGCAGCATCAAAGAACTTCCATCTCTCGGAATACTTAAGCCCCCGGTGCAGGTTTCACTTACAATTTCAGGTGCCCAGGAGGGCCTCCGGTCGATTCGATTCTCTGAGACCATGGAGCTGGCCCCCCTGGGACTCAAGCAATCCCTTGACATTTCACTAAACAGGATCGATCAGTTGCTCAAGAAGGGAGTCACCCCTCCCCTTCCAGCGTTTCTCAAAGTTGGAGAGGGATCAGTCACCGCAACGTTAAGCGCCCGTTCAGTTGAAAAACTTCCCGTTGTCATAAAGGACGTGGGCCTCAAGGGGTCCCTTGAAGCAGGGACTCAAATCCAGTTGACCGGCGACAGCCGCGTCACCGCAAAGGGCTGGATAAAAAGCCCCGGTCTTGATGTCACTTACGGCCCAAAAATAAGGATTACCGGCCTAAAGACACATCTCGAATTAAAAAAGAGCCTCCGGATAGGCGACCCCACGCAGGACTATCCTCTCAAGGGTGCCCCCCCTTCCCTGTTATCAAAAAAAGTGCTTCAGACCGAGGCCAAGACACAGGCCCTCACTGAGGCCCGAAAGACAATGTCACGAAGGCTCATGGATGATATCCGGGGCCGATTGGCCTCCCGCCCAACGCTAACATTCCGGTCCGCCAGGATTGAGGCAGGGACCCTGCCTGTGGAGATATCAAACTATGAACTGGACCTTCGCCTTGTAGAATCTCTCCCCTCCTTTGATCATTTTCAGTTTGATGTCATGGGGGGCAGTGTTGTGGGGGAGCTCCACGTCAGAAAAACTCCAAAAGGGTTTGAGATGGAAACAAAGTGCTCCTTCTCCGGACTGAACCCAAACTTCCTGCTCCCCCGCCCTGCCCGGGAGGTTTCAGACAACCGGCCGGAACCGCTTGACAATGCAGATCTCTCGGGACAGCTCTCTCTCCAGATCCCGTTGACCAACGACCCGGACCGGTTGCTTTACGGCACGCGTCTCACCATACGGTTGACGCAAATCGGCGCCCGGGCCTTTGAGCGATTCCTGTACGCACTCGACCCCTATGAAAGCAACGAAAACATTGTAAAACAACGGGAACTGCTCCGCATGGGCACCCCCCTCTGGATCACTCTCCAGGTGCGTTACGGGAACCTATCCCTATCAGGGGAGGTGGAGGTAAAAGGTGTCCGCATCAGGCTGCCGCGAATTGAACGGCTCAACATTGCGGCCCTGCCAATCCACGCCCAGCTCGAGGATCGCCTCTCAGCCATCGGACCCATCGTAAATATATTGAAAAGCATCTCTGCCGATAGTATTATCCTGGAAAAAAATGGCACCTTTCGCATGGTATCGTCAGGTCGTGAATAAGGATCAGATAGGTTCTGTTTTTATCCCTTTATTATTTGAACCTTGTGAGGAACAAAGATGAAACAGATATGTCTTTTCGGGCTAATTCTTATTGTTCTCTCCGGATGTACCCTGGCCGAGGTGCAGGTCAACGTGGTCAGCGAACGGACCGCCCTCGAAAACCAGGTGCTCGGATCTTACAACTCCTTGGGTCAGGAAATGCTGCTGGTGGCCTCGGTTCGCGGGGTTGACCCCTTGGGAAAGATCAAGACCCCCCCGCAACAGAGCCAGGGATACAAGGACGCCATCGAGGCCATGCAGACCCTGGCCTTCCATGCCGACGACGTGGAAGCGTTTAAACGTCTCGGATGGACCGGGGAAAACAACCAGGGGTTTTTGACCCCTTTCCCCATAAAAAAAGCCTTCCTTATAAAGGGTCCCCTTCAAGACCTCAAGGAGTTCGCTGCCCGCTATCCCGAAAAGGAATTTGTCACTGTTATTCAACAGGTAAATACTGCAAGAGACGTAGTGATGAAACGAGTTGTGGAGATCAATGAGGATTTCACCACCAATGACCTTCCCAAGATCCGCCGGGTCTTTGGAAACATAAACAGGGAAAATGCCCTCCCCGGTGAAAAAATTCAAAAAGAAGACGGTTCATGGATGGTAAAGAAGTGACTAAAAAAGTGACCTTTCCCAATCAACCTATCCAACGTCTTTGGCTGCTTGTCCTTTGCACCCTTTTGGCACTTCCGATCGGATGTTCAAAACTGGGCGCTCCAAAAGGATTTTTCAGCAAAAATTCCGCCGCCATAACCCCCACTGTGGTTCGTCTGCGCCCCTCAAAACCCGAGAAAACTTCTCCCCTGCCCTTGCCAATAAATCGCCCGATGCAAGTGACGTTTCAGTCTGACACGGTTCTTTATGCTGCAGTATCTGGCAATGGGGCACGGATGGGATTCATAATCATAGATAACGGTTTTTCCCACATCTGGATAGGATCCCCGGATCCGGACCGACCGGTCTTACCCAGATCAATTTACCGCACCGCAGGCACCCTCTCCTCACCTGCCCTTTCTAAAGACGGAAAGTGGCTGGCGTTTGTGGGAACCGATCATGATGCCAAAGGGGACATCTATGTGATCGAGACAGACAATAATAAGGCACGACCCCGACGGCTTACCGGGAGAGAGACAGCCGACAATGCACCCTGTTTTTCGCCGGACGGACGGACGCTCTATTTCCAGCAAATGAGACCCGGACAACCCCTGTGGCACTTGGTCTCATTGAGCCTGGAAAGCGGCTCGTCCCAACCCGTTCACCCCCAACCTGTTCATTTGGAGACAGCCGGCGACGGTTCCTTTCCCGCCATATCACCTGACGGGAGACGGGTTGTCTTTGTGTCCGTCCGGGACGACCCCAGCGGAGACATCTTTCTGACCCACATGGAGACCGGTAAGACCGTACCCCTCACAACAGGCAGTGACAGGGATCTCTTCCCCATGTGGTCGCGGGATGGTCAATACGTATATTTTTCCCGGTTTGCCTTGGACACAAACATGGACGGGTCAATCACCCCTGATGATAACGGTGTGATTTACAGGGTGAGTGTGCAAACGGGGGATCACCCCCCTACCCCCTACCCCGTAACCCGCGGCTCTTACCCTGCGTATAACCCCATGACCACCGAATCCCGCCTCTATTTTCTCTCCACCCGTAAAGGCGCCGGAAACGTGTGGACGCTTCCGCTTGAGGGCGAAATCCCTCGCCAAAATAACGGTCAGGACCAGATTGAACTAGCCAAGAGGCTCGCCTCTCTGGTTCCCCGGGATGACCATCTGGCCATCCTCGGCTACTACAAGGTACTGGAGGCCTTTTCCAGGGAAAATTCCTTTGGCGGAAAGGCTGCTTATGCCATTGCCGACCTTTATGAACGGATGGGAAGACCAAACCTGGCCAAGAAGGCCTATTTGCTGACCAGCACATCATTTGGAGCAACCCTCCCGGAAGCACCCCTTTCCCAAATACGCCTTATTGGCATAAATGCCCGCCAAGATTGGCGGAAAACCCGAACCACCCGACAACGCCGTTCTAAACTCAAGGAGGCGCAACGGCAGCTGGAGTCCATATCGGCCAAATACCCGGCGCGCCCCCGGGTGAATGCTCAAAGCAGAATAGAAACGGCTCACCTCCTGATGGATCTGGGGAGGAACTCCGATTCACTCCTTGAGGCGATTCGACTTTTAGACCAAGTCATAAAGGCCAAGACCACACCTCCGGACCAGGTGGCAGAGGCCATGGTCCTGCGTACGGATCTCTTTGCCCGGGTAAGAAGCCCGGAGAACCTGCTTGCAGGCTACGCAAGGGTTGTCAAGGAATTTCCAGGTGTTGAACAGTGGGCTGATCTGGCTGTTGAGCGGATTCTGAACCTGAGCCTGAAAAACGTTCGCACTTCAAAGCCCGAAGATCAGACCCGTTTGCTGTCCCGCATTGCCGAAACTTACCGCCTGACAATCCCCAGGCTGGCCATGGGGGCCTGGAACCGTATCGGGGATATCTATTTTGCCGCGGATGAGTGGCTCCGGGCCAAGAATGCCTACAGACAGGTCCTGGAGCGATTCCCCGCTATCTCCACCCAGACAGCCGCGGCCCGGCTGGCCCTGGCAGAAATCCTCTACCGCGAAGAACGATTCCGCCAGGCCTTGGATCTCTATGAAAAGGAGATGAACACGCGACCTTATGAAGATCACTTGTATCTCCTGGCCAAGGCGGCATATTCCAGAAAATCCATTGCCGCGGCCGAGTTCCTTTTTGGTTTGGGGGAAGTACCCTCTGCACAGAAAATTTTTCTCGATCTGATTCGTGATGACTATTCAAATGTCCAAGCGCATCGGGGGTATATCAAATCCGCTGCAGCCCGAAAACAGATATTGGAAGTTCTGACAGACTACCGCAAAATCCTCGAACAGCGTCCCAATGACCCCATAACACTTTATGCGGTGGGGTTGTGTCTCACCTACACGGAAGGGAAAAAGGAGCTGAAAGAGGCACGATCCTTGATCCAAGCCGCCATTCAAAAACAAGGGCAGATTGAATATTTTCACCAGACCATGGGGTATGTCCTTGAGGTTCTGGAAACAATCCATAGAGAACCGGGACGATTGGAAGAAGCCCTCCGATCTTACCAAAAGGCATTTTTCCTGAATAACCCCCAAAATGATCCGGAAAATGGCGCTCATCTGCTCTTGAATCTCGGTAACATCTACTTTCTTCTGGGTCAATACGGAAAGGCCTTTGAAAGCTACACCAAGAGGTTTGATTCCCCTGTTCCGTTTGATAACAAAGATACGGAAATCCAGTTCTATCGGCGTTTTGGCGCCTCAGCCTTTCAGATCAGGGAACGCGCCCAACCCATCGAGGCATATTCCAAGGCCGTTGATCTCATTGAAACCCGCATTCAACCCAAGGCGGCATCTGAAGTCCTGGGCAAGATAAACAGCCATATTTTTGACCGGATCCTCCATCCTGTGCTTTCCCCCCTGACAGAGGCACCATTTAGCCAGGGACAGGTTGCCCAAAACATTAAAAAGGCAAGACCCGTCGCAGAGAGATTGGCCAAGACTCAGGCAGCTTTAAATCGTAAGCTGTTTGAAGTCAGCACTCGCCCGGTGGCGCCGCCGCCCGACCCTTCGTGGGAAACCTATCATAAGGCCATGGAGACCCTTATCTCGGAGCAAAAAAGGATAATCAACAATCTTGACCCTCTGCTCGGCCGGGGACGGGGAAATGAACTCCAGACACTTCTATATATGCTGACCCGGGCCAGCAAAGCACTTGATTTTCCAAAACGGCTGATCCATTTGAAGGCTGAAATGCTTGACCGCCTGGGTCTTGCATTCCAGGAAGCTCAGGAATGGCAAAAGGCCCGAAGCGCCTTTGAACAAGCCTATTTTCTAAACGACTCACTTGGGCTTTTCCTCAACCTGGCCGGCAACCAGCGCTCCATTGCCTTTAATGCCTACATGGAGGCCGGGGACCTTTCGGGCCCGGAAAGAAATCGACTGCTCAAGATTGCTTTGAAGGGATTTAATCGGGTCACGCCGCTTGTCCGCAGATACGGTGTGACAAACCGCGGCAGTGCAAAAGGCGAGGCGGAAAAACGTGGCAGTAAGGCTGTCATGAGTTTGACGCTTGATGTGTCTCTGGATAAGACCACTGCCTCCCAGGCCATGCACGGGTTTTCCCCGGAGCAGGAGGAGAGGCTAGCCCAGGCCTTTATTTCTCGTATCCAGATTGAATTGGGTCGCCTTGCCCCGGCCCAAAAGGCCCTGGAACAGCAGCTGATCCAATACCCCTCTGGAGGCCCTTTGCCTGACAAGGATCTTTACGGCGTAGCCCTCCTTTACCACCGGGCAGGCCTTTTGTCCTACGCAAGACAGGACCCCCTCTCAGCATTCAACCGTTTCCGTGACTCAGCCCGGTTGTCGCACCAATTAAAAAATCCGGTCAGCGCGGCAATCAATGTTGCCAATATGGCCGAGATACTGGCACAGATGGATCCCGAGAACCCTGAAACAGTTCCCAGTCGTTCGGTGCTGGCGGGTCTGGACCGTCAGACTACCCGGCTGCTGGATCAGTTTTCCAATGTCCTGGACCCCCTTGTTATTCCCTCTTATCACAATGCCTTAGGTGTCTTCTCTTTACGGATTTCCCAAAAAATCATGGCCCCTGCCTTGGTAAAGGCCGCACAAAAAATGGCGGCCCTGGAGACGGCAGGCATGCATTTTGCCCGCGGCCTCAAACAGATCCCGGAAACAGTGAAAGCACTGGATAGAAAAACACTGGGGCTTTCTGCAGCCCTTCATCTAAACATGGCCGCGGTGGCCCTTCAATGCGCGGAACCTCTTATTGCACAGAAACATTTTGAAGCAGCCCTCGGGGTTGCTAAGCAGGGCCTTCTCCCTGAGTACCAGTGGCGTGCCCTTGCCGGTCTGGGTCGGTTGGACGAGGCCCTCGAGGTCCTTGAGTCTGTCACGTTGCTGCGGGCAAGTTCCGGCCCGGGCGAAATCATCGGGATATTCTCACCCCTTGTGGCAAACCTTCTCAAAGAAGAAAAACTGGAAGAGGCCTTTAATCTGCTTGAGTATCTCTCCGAGATTGAACGGGTCCATCGGATGACCCCGCTTTTCTTGGGTCCCGTGTCTCTGCGGGAGAAAAGCGTGATTAACCGCGTCTATAAACGACTGCTCTTGATAGACAATCTGGAATCGCAGTTTGCCAGGGCAAAAGAGGATAATAAGGACTATCTTTCAACACGGCTAAAACAAGAGCATAAACTCCTTTCCCAGGATCTTGGGAAAAACAGGGAAAGGCTGCCTTCATTTGTCAGTCTCGTCGGATCAGAGGCAAAACAGGATCGACTTCTGATCCTCCTGGGGCTTGCCCTCCACGCGGAAGAGGTTGCCGATACCGCGGTCAAAGAAAAAGCCGCCTCCCGAGCCCACGTATTGAGACAGCAATACGACCAACTGGTGGACCAATATCTTGAAGCCCTGGACAAGACGGAGAAAGGAACCGCGCGGGAAGACCCTCCCGGCATCATTGGGGTTTTTAAACCAAACCCGGTTGAGGCCATCGATGTGATGGAGGCCCTACCCGAAAAAACCACGTGTTTTCGCCTCTTCGCTCTCCCTGATTCCAATAAAGGATGGATGGCATTTGTGGTGACCCCCGATGACATCCTGGTCAGGAAATTTGACCCCGAGCGTGCCATGGCATTGTCTGACGGGGGATCTGTGATTGTCGTCTATGAAGATCCTGCCGCATTTACGGGTCTCATCAGCGGTCCGACAGCCCTCAATGCCACCCATCTGGTTCGCTCGATCCGGTATCGGAAACCTTTTCGAAAAACCGTTCTTGCCGTTGGAACCGGTTATCCGCTTCCCCATATGTTTAATGCCAGGGTTTTGCCCCCCGGGACCTCTGATCAGGAGATCCTGGAGGCATTGCCCGGAGTCAACGGGCTGCTGTTAAACACCTCTGTCCACATGGCCAGCACCGTGCCTACCCGCCCTGGAGAAACCTCCCGCCATTTCCCGGCCATGGACCTTGATCAGGGAAGGGTCCTTTCCCTGAGCCGTATTTTGGAAAACCTTTCAAACGCATCCCTTGCAGTGCTCCCAAAAACCTCCATAGAAAACGCCTATGATCTTGGCCACCTGTTTTCCCTTTTTGGGGTTCCCACGCTCCTGCTTTCGAGACAACCACAGAAAGATTCGGGCTTTTTGGTCTCATTTTTTGAGGCATACACCGCCACCTCGGTTGAAAAGGCGTTTCAAACGGCACGAAATGTCACCCGGTCTGCCACACCCCCCAAAAGTGACGGGAACACGTCAGGCGAAGAGTGGCTTCTTATGGGTTACTGGGGCATGACACCTGAGGAGGCCCAAGGATTTGCTCAAAAACAGTTTTCCCGTTACGTTCGAAGCGGGGCAGCGGCATTCAAAAAAAACAACCTCCACCAGGCCCTGACATTATTTGAAAACGCACTGCAGGTGGCTGTTGAAACCAGAAAATTGAACCGTTTTTTGCCAAATCTTTACAAATACGCACGTGAAAGCGCCTACGCATCGGGTGAGATACAAAAAGCCATCACATATGCCAGGGCACTGGTGAAAATTATCGAGAAGAAACAACCCGATTCCCAGGCCCATGCAGAAGCGCTTCTCAAGCTTGGGCTTGTTCTGGCCCGGGCAGAACAGTATGAACAGGCCGTTCCCCCTCTTAACACGGCCGTGGAAATCCTTGCAAACCTGGAGTTGGAACCCGAACAGATATCGGCTCTGGCCGACCTGGGGGTGGTCCTCGAAAACGCCACAGAATATGACCGCGCACTGGTCAAACTGGAGACAGCCGCCTCCCTGAGCAAATCTCTCAATAAGAAAGAGCTCCTGGCCAAACAGGCCATGAGAATCGGTCGAATCCTTGATCTTCGCCTCAGCCAGTATGCTCAGGCCAAAAAAAATTACCAGGAGGCTTATGCCATTTATCGGGAGCTGGGTCAGAAAAAACATATGGCTCAATCCCTTCTGGACATGGGCCGCTGCGATCGTCTTATGGGAAATTTCAGTGAGGCCCAAAACCATTATGACAAGGCCATGGATTTGGTACAGGGGGATGGGAGAGACCCGCGCCTGGAAACAAAGATCTTGATGGAAGTAGCAAATAACGCTTGGTACCAGGCCAGGTATCAGGAGGCATTTGAGCTTCAGAAAAAGGTCTTTGATCTGGCCAGACGAAACGGGTGGCTTCTGGAGAAGGTGATGGCCTTGAACACATCGGACTCATCTGGTGGACCCTTGGGGACTACAAACGTGCCTTGAGCCAGCTTGATGAAGCACTTTCGCTTGCACGCGCATTGAGAACCAGACAGGACGAGGTGGCTACAACACTCAATAACATGGGGCTCGTGTATAGAGAAATGGGACAGTTTTCCAAGGCCCTGGATGCGCTTGACAAGGCCCTTGCCATTGACCGAAAAATCAAATCCCGCTGGGCCATTGCCTATGACCTCAAAAACAAGGCGCTCACCTATTCGCGGATGGGGAAAGCAAAAACGGCAGTCCCGCTTTTTGAGGAAGCCCTGGCCACGGCAGCAAACATCGGGAACCGGATCAACGAGGCCAAGGTCCTGCTGGGGTACGGGGATGCACTTGCCGTGCTTAATAAGGATCAAGAGGCTGAAAAGGCCTACAACAGAGCCCTTGCGCTCTCCAGCCAGATGGCCCTTCGGGAGACCTTGTGGCGTGCCCTTTACGGCCTGGGCCGCTTGAGGCTGAAATCGGGGGAAAAACAGCAGGCCAAAGAGTTTTTGTACCAATCCGCCCGGGTCATCGAAGGCATGAGAGCGGAAATCAAACTGGATCAGCTAAAGGATGGGTTTATTGCCAACAAGATGGCCGTCTACGAGACCCTGGTGTCACTCCTGGTTGAGCTGGATCAATCCACCGAGGCATTTAATGTCTCCGAACGTTCCCGGGCCAGAAACCTGATCGACCTGTTGGGGAACCAGCGTTTGACCCTACACGGGGCCGTTGATCAGGACCTCTACAACCGTCAACGGACACTCAGGGCAAGAATCAGCGAACAGGAAGCGCTCCTGGCCCAGACAGCCCGGAAAACCGAAAAATTAATTTACACCAGGGTTTTGGAGCAATTGAAAGGTGAATACAAAGATCTCATGCTGGAGATACAGGCCAAAAACCCGGAATTGGCAACCCTTGTTTCCGTAAACCCGCTTCGCCTCCCTCAAGTACAGGCCCTTCTGGATCCGGGCGTGGCCCTTATGGCCTTCTATGTGACCCCCAAAGAGATTCTGTGCTGGATCATAACCCCTGAATCGGCTGATCTCCTGCGTACCTCCTTTGACCGCAAAACTCTGGGCAGATTGGTACTCGACTACCGTCGGATGATCCAGAATCTCGAACCCCTTGAACTTCAGTCAAAAAAACTCCACTCCCTGCTCTTTGCAAACACAGCAGGCAAGCTTGAAAAGATCCGGGTCCTGGGCATCATACCCCATGGCACCCTTCACTATCTTTCATTTGCCACCCTTTTTAATGGACAGCACTATCTGGCTGACAGTCATTCCCTTTTTTATCTCCCCAGCGCCAGTGTCTTCCGTTACACTCTCAAAAGACGGAAGGCGGAAAAGAACAAACGCGTACTGGCCATCGGTAACCCCGACCTGAGAAATCCGGCCCTGGATCTCCCCTTTGCCGTACACGAAGTAGAGTCCATTGGTTGGAATTTTCCCGATATCACGGTGCTCACGGGAGAAAAGGCAACCGAGAGCTGGGTGATCGACCATATTGCTGAGTTTGGTATCATTCATCTGGCCTCCCACGGCGAATTTGACCCCATCAACCCGCTTTTTTCATCTATAAAACTCACCAGAGACGTACAAGCCGACGGGAACCTTGAGGCCTCTGAGATTTTCGGGCTCCAGATAAACGCAGATCTTGTGGTGTTGAGTGCGTGTCAAACAGGACTTGGAAAAGTGACCGGGGGAGACGATGTAATCGGTATGAACAGGTCCTTTTTGTATGCAGGCACCCATGCCATGATATCAAGTCTCTGGCGTGTAAGCGATGTTTCCACGGCCATGCTTGTAAAACAGTTTTACAGAAGCTACAGGACCTCGGACAAAGCAAAGAGTCTGAGGAAGGCCATCCTGCATGTAAAAAACCGCTATCCTCATCCCGGTTACTGGGGCGCCTTTGTTCTGGTAGGGGACTATAAATAGAATTGAAACAGAAAAAAAAAGATGTTAGAGTGTGAAACGCTGAATCAATAACTGCCGGTTCTTATAATCACCTGTAAACCCCATTTGGAAATGAGGTGTGTTTCCATGAAAAAAATTCCCCTGATCCTGTTCCTTCTTCTCGTATTTCCGTGTTTTTTGATCCCTGCGGCCCTGGCCTGGGATACCCTATGGGTAACTTCAGAGGGCTCCAAGCTTAAGTCAAGCAACAAGGCTTCATCACGGACTATCGAGATCGTCCCCATTGGCACAGAAGTGAGCGTCCTGACCAGCAAAAGGCGGTGGCACAAAGTCCGTATCCCTTCGGGGGAGGAAGGGTGGATGTATCGTGGCAGGCTTTCAGAGGCCCCCCCTCAAAAAGAGGCTGCGGGTGAAACCGACGATCTCTTTGCCTCTCTGAGCGGGAGTAAAATAGAGGTACAGGAAGCGGATACCGGCCGGAGCATTCGCGGGCTTTCAAGTGAAACCGAGCAATATGCCAAACTCCGAGGCACCCCGGTCATATACGAACGGGCACTTGATCGTGTGCTTGCCATGGGGGTCACCGAGAAGGAGTTGGATACATTTCTCAAACAAGGCCAAATCGGAGAATACGCGCCATAGCAGTTATTTTCAGGAGAAAACGCATGAAGGTCCAAAACACAGGGTTTGGGATTTTGTTTTGTCTTCTATTTATTATTTTCACCCTGACCATATCCTGGGCAAATCAGGAAATCAGCCCCGTCTCCTCAACACCACTGACGCCCCGGGAACCCGGCAAAAACAGCCATTCGGAAATTCGTCTGACAAGCAACTTCTTTGACATACTAAAAGAAATCACAAAAGAAGGTTCAAAGGAAAGAAAGCTGCTGGAGGGTGCAAGTTCCATTTTAGAGAGTACCGCGGAGATCGATTTCGAATCCGAGCGGACCATAGGAGAAAGCCTGGCATTGGAGGGATTTGCACGTTATGGGATGCCAGTCAAAGACAAGGCCCTTCAAAAATATGTTAACCTGGTTGGCGTGGCCGTAGCCCGCAATTCTCTCCGCCCGGGTCTTCCTTATGTTTTCGTGGTGGTCAAAAGCCCGCTTCAGAATGCATTCAGCTGTCCCGGAGGGATCATTTTTCTCAGCGCCGGGCTGCTTAAAACAATCCGGACAGAGGCTCAGCTTGCCTCCATTCTGGCCCACGAAGTTGCCCATGTGGGGCACAAAGATGCCCTCAAATCAATCCAAAGGGCCCGTTTTTTCCAGGGTGTCGGAAAAATAACGGCTGCAACCATGGATGGCGACAAGGGCGAACAGTTTGAAAATATGATTGGAGACCTTCAGAATATCCTTTTCGATAAGGGGTTGGATCAGGGCATGGAATTTGAAGCCGATCTCGCGGCAATGGAAACGGCCTACCGAACCGGTTATAGTCCTGATGGCATTATTAAGGTCCTTGAGGCACTAAAAAAGATCGAGATGTCATCAAAAAAGAGGGGATCCTGGTTCTCCACCCACCCACCCCTCAGCGAAAGGATCAGAAGGTGCAAAGAACGGTTGAGCCGATATCCCGACTGGAAACGTATGGCACAGTTGCCAAAGCGTTTTAAGAAATATACCAGAGGAATCCCGAGATAGTTATCACCTCCTTTCCTTTCCAACCGCGTCGAAAAACGGGAAATTCAACTCCATTTATTCCCATCTGTCATCATCCCTTTTTTTCAAATCCAAATACTCTACCCTCCCCCTTTCATTTACAAGCGAATGTAAAATCCAGTTAAAGGCGCTAATCACCAAGGCGCCAAACACGGCAGACCAGAAACCATGGACCTCAAACCCTGAAATGACACCCGAGGCCATCTTTAACATCAGCGCGTTTATAACAAATGTAAAAAGGCCCAGCGTCAATATGTTGATGGGAAGGGTCAGGATAATCAGGATCGGTCGAAAAGAGACGTTCAATATCCCCAGGATAGCGGCAGCGAAAAGCGCACTAAAAAACCCCTTCACCTGTATTCCACTGATCAGATAAGAAGAAAAAACAATGGCAGCTGTCAGCACCAGCCACCTCACCAGAATTCCCTTCATTTTTCTCCCTCCATTTTCATAAGGGTCTTTGGCAAAACATTTCTTAACTTCTCAATAGGTTCGAGAACCGTGGAGTTCAGCTGTTTCTTGCAGGCGCTCTCTAAACCAGTCGTCGTAGCGTGGCTGCAAGAAACACCCGAACCCCACTCCAGACATCCTCTTATTTCTCCCTAACTTATTGAGAAGTTACGACATTTCACGCCAAAAAAATCGATCGGATGGTGGGCAAATTGTTTCAGGGACAATCATTGTGTCTTCTCCACATGGCAGGATCGTGCCCTTTTGGGACATTTTTACATGGATCATCGGATGAATATCCTCGTAATTTATTATATTTTTCGATCTGAGATGGACTGAGGACATCGGGGGTTTTTAAATGGGCAGATAAATGAACAAAACGCAGTTTTTTGTAAACATCACCAATCTTATCAAGGAGGGCTCTTAGTTTTTCCTTATCGATGGTTTTGTTGGCAAAACCATGGTCTAATTCATTTTCAAGTTTAATTAATTGGTGTCCCAATCTGACAGCCTGTTCTTTCATGTGATTATATAATTCCACCACTCGTTTTTCCTGATTGGATGTGAGCCCTATCTCATTTTTCATTTCCAATATGTGCTTCGGACCCGGCAGACCGTTTAATTCCGCCGTCTTTGCAAACCCCCATCCGCCCCCTGCTTTTAGCTCTTTGATATCCTGGGCCGACAAGCTTTTGATCTCCCTTTTTTCCTGACCGATATATTTGGATTTATATTTTGGTTCCGAACCGGCCATGCTATAGATGGGGCTTGACCCAAATACAACGAACATCATGAACATAATGATATTCTTCTTATTTACTACCTTGCCTGTATATCCCATAACTCACCCCCGTTCTTGATGTTAACCGATCATAAGGCCGACAATACATCAAATCTCTTTATTGGAAAATATGTCATTTTTTGTTGTTCGTCAAAAGAATTTCCAAACCGGATTCCAATTCACTCCAATGACTCTTTTTTTGTGACTACTCACGTAGTCAGGCTGAAGCTGTTTAGGCTGAAGGCTGAAGGACTCCGAAAAGAACGATTGCCGCACTTTGGCGGAGAAACAACAGATTTCCGCATCAAACATGGCTTCAAAGTGCGCACTATTCTCGCTTTTCCTAACAGTCTTCAGCCTTTAGCCTACCCACCTGAGTAATGACTCTTTTTTTTTGTAAACAAAATCATTATGATCTTCGTCTTAGATGATAAAGGCCCTACGTTTATGAAATGGTGTCGGAAACAGAACAAGGACAGGCGTAAGTGACAAGAAAAAAGCCGGATCAAAAACTTACACTATTAATTGATGGTGCCAAATCAGGTGACAGGACATGTATGGAAGAATTGGTCATCCTTCACCATAAAGATATCTTTCGCATGGTCTACTATCGGACCGGTTCTAAAATGGATGCTGAAGATATGACCCAAGAAATCTTTGTCAAAATGTCAAAAAAGCTACGGCAGTTAAGAGACCCCGACCGTTTTAGAGGGTGGCTCCATCTGATCGCTTTGAACCAAATAAAAGACTTTCATAGAAAAAGACGTCTGCTTTTCTTTTTTTCAGACCCAAATGAATTTGAGGAAAATGAACTTACGTCAAAAAACGATAATCCCGAAAAACGAGTTTTGGAAAAGCAATTCTGGCACTTCTTTTTTGAGTTGAGACAAAAAATGCCCCGCATGGAACAAGAGGTTTTCACCCTCCGGTATCTGGATCAGTTGAGTATAAGAGAAATCGCTGAAACATTAAAACGAAACGAAAGCACCATTAAAACGCATCTGTACAGGGCTCTCAAGAAGTTCAGAAAATCCTCAGACCTTCGGGCGCTCTTGAAAGGAAATGAGTTATGAAAAACATTCATTTAAAAGAGGAACAGATATTTCACTGTGTCGTGGATGAAGATAGCTTGTCCAAAGAAATAAGACGACACATTGAAAAGTGTCCGGTCTGCCAAAAGAAGAAAGCCTCTCTGGCATCAGAGCTCGAACATCTTGGGAAAATGGCAGGTGATTTTGTCCCCACGCCCATAAAAAAACCTGTTCTCTCCCTTAAAGAACCCGGCGTAAAAAGATTCCGTCTTCCGGTGTTTGCGACTGGGCTCGCGACGGGCTTGCTGGTTGCCTTTCTGGTTGGTGTTCCCCTGTATTTGACAATGCAGAAACAGGCAAAGACCGATTTGACCTTTAGCAAAGAAGTGCACTTTAATATCGTAGAAGACGTGCTGGTTGAACCGGCCTTATCCGAACACTATCTGGATATCACAGCGCCGTCGTACAGTTTTTTTGATGATGAGTTTCTGGACTTTGTGGCTCCTGTTGAGGAACAGATAGATTCCTCGGAGGGACTGTTGCATTTAACCTTTAGAGCATAGAACATTAAGGAGGGTCATATGAAAAAATCAATTCTTTTTATTTTTATGGTTATATTTGCGATGGTGATGATTTCCTTTCCCGCTCACGCGCGGTTTGGCATGAAGGAAGGGGGGTTTGGTAAAGGAGGCATTGGCATCCCGCCGGGAAAGTGGTGGAAAACCGCGCGAGTCAAGGAAGCGTTGCCGCTCACCATAGAAGAGATTGAGAAGATGGATGTCATGTATCTGAAACACCGGCGTGAAATGATCGACCTCAGGGGTGAGATGGCCAAAGAGCGTCTTGAAATCGAATACCTTCTTGACACCAGCCCATTTAATGCACCCGCCTCGATGGAACGTTTTAAAAAGCTTCAGGAGGCGACACGTAAAATGGCCTTCACCAGGTTCGGATTTCTTGTCAAGATCCGGGAATTGTTGGGGCTTGAACGCTTTCAGAAACTCAAAGAGGAATTCAGACGCTACAAAACAAAGTGGAAGCAAGGGAAATCAAGGGGTCGCCGCGATAAAACGCCTGCCGGTTAAAAGCCCCACTCAACAGAAAAATGGGCAGAGGGGAAAACCCTCTGTCCTCTCCTGCCATACAGACAACGACAAAATTTTAGGGCCTGCGCAGGAATAACTTCACAGAGTTGGCGCCCGGATTTGGGTCAGATTTGGTTGTGCCGATTGAGCAAAACCACAGGAATAGTGATACTATTTCTAGGATTTTGCGATTGAGGTGCAACCAAAGATGGCCTGAAGCAGGGATGCGAAAATGTGAAGTTGTTCTTGCGCAGGCCCTTAGAGGCATCTTGTTTCGGTGATCTTTCCCCGATCCAGTTTCAATCTGTGGGTAATACAGGGAAGAACCTCGTTTTCACGATGGGTCACATAAATGAGGTTTGTATCTGTGTGGCGACCGATATACTCTGTGATCTCCAGAAGTCGGGTCCTATTGACCGTATCAAGCCCGTCACAGGGCTCATCCAGAATAAGCAGCACCGGAGATTTCACCATTGCCCGGGCAATGAGGACCAGCTGCCGCTGACCGTACGAAAGCTGTTCAAAGCTCTGATCGACCAGGTTTTCAATGGCCAGCATCTTGATCCATTTGGTCGCTGTCACGTCCTGATCGGCACTGCAGGACCGATATAATCCGATAGAATCATGGAATCCGGAACAGACAACGTCGATGGCCCTAACATTTTTTCGGTACTGGAATTGCAATTCCGGTGAGACAATTCCGATCATTTTTTTTATCTCCCAGATACTCTCCCCGGAACCCCTCTTTCTTCCAAAAATAAAAACTTCGTTTGAATAGGATTGAAGATTGTCACCTATTATCATTTTTAAAACAGTCGATTTCCCAGCGCCATTTGGCCCCAGAATCACCCAATTCTCACCATGTCTTACCTGCCAGTTAAACCCGTCGAGAACTATTGTGTCCCCATAGCTCACTGTCACATTCTTCATTTCAACCAAGATGCGACCATTTCGTAAAGCATCATTTCGCTCGTCTGGTAAACCTTCTTTGCGACTCGATTCATTGCCATTCACGTCCTGAAAAAAATTTGTGAGCTCGTGTTTTTCCCTCTCATTTGGGCGTTGTATGGCTTTATGGTGCAGCATATGTTTTTTACGTCCACTCGCTCGTATTCTTCCATCCGCCATATGCAGGATATGTGTAATATTCTGCACGATCTCCTCAGGCCTGTGCGTGATCAGCACCAGATTTACCTCGGATTTGGTTAGATCATTTATGCTGTCGACCAGTGATTTACGCGACTTATTATCCAACCCGTCAAAGGGTTCATCCAAAATCAAGAGTCTTGGTCCTTTCATAAGGGCTCGGGAAATCATGGCCTTGCGAATTTCCCCCGTGGATACAGAAGTGATGTCCCTTTCGAGCAGGGTTTCGATCCCCATTCTGCCTGCAACAGCAGTCAGTCTTTCCTCATGCCCGGATCCGTTTTGGCCATTTTTTGTCAGATCTCGCAAAATGACATCCTTCACCGTAGTGATCTCGTGGATCTTCCCGCTGAAATCCCGAAAACTCGCCTCCAGCTCCTCTCTTTCATTGATGTCACGGAGCAATTCAGGAGAAACATAACCGATAGACTCCCAATCTGAAGAAGGGGTGTACCTGCTGTTTGGAAGATAGTGATGAATGACTTTCCCCCTGACAACCGGTACAGCCCCAAAAAGGGCCTTTGCAAAAGTTGTTTTTCCGGAACCATTGGGGCCCAGGATAGCCCAATGTTCATTATCTCTTATTTCCCAGGACATGTTTTCAAGATAGAGTTTGTCATAAAGACGGACAGAGATGCTGTCCAGTGTTATAAGTGGATTATCTGTCAATGGGTCGGTCCTCCTTATATGCAAAACAATCTGTGGTCTTTAATTCAAATGGGTCCGCCGGTTTTTAACACTCGCCCCGATAAACCACATCGCGGATATCACCTGCAGCACAAGCATCAGAGCAAAACCTGCCTGATAGGAAACCGGCTCATACCTTCCATCGGCAGCAGTGGGCCACAGGTTTATGATCTCCCCTATACCCCATTGTCCGCCAAAAGCAACCACAAACACCATCATATTGAGGCTTGTGTTTACCCTGCCTGCAAGATTCGTCGGAAAACTCTGGGACAACACTGCATATGTAATCATGCCGCCGGATCCAAAAAATCCAAATAGTATCCAGATCAATAATGTAAAAGACGTCCATTCAAAGATAATCAATGTCTGCACAACCATAAAGACGCTCATGCTGAAAATCGCTACATACAACGATTTTATCCCCACCCTGTTCAACCGATCCGCCACTGCACCCAGCAGCACAAACCCAACCGTCATTGCCACTGCAATCATTAAAAGCCCTTTGGCCACGTTTGTCCGATCAAAGTCCGCTACGTCGCGCAACCATGGACCTGCCCACAATGTTTGAACAGCCATAAAGGTAGCTTGAGACATCACAGCCCAAGGCGTAATCCGCCAAAAAACGGGGCTTGTAAACACCTTGACAATACCCCCCAACTGATCCTTCAGACTGCTTCCCGTTCCCTTGGCCGTCCGGTCCGGAATCACAAAGTATATGACGGCGGCTGTTATCAGCGTGAGCGCAGCCAAAACCGTGAATACACCCCTCCAGTCAGTGACCTGCAAAGCAGTCTCTACCGGCGCCGTTCCCGCAAGAGCACCAAGCCCCCCCACCGACACTTGAATACCATTTATAAGGGGCAATCGATTTTTTGGGAACCAGACCACAAATGCGGTGAACGCTGCCATCAAACAAGCCGAGACACCAAAGCCGATGAGCGCACGACCAACGATGAGACCAGCCACGCTCTCCGCCCTTGCAAAGACAAACGCACCAGTAGCCGCAAAAACAAGCAAAAAAGCCTCGGTTTTTCGCGACCCGAAACGATCGAGCAAAATTCCCAGCGGGAGTTGAAAAGCGGCAAAGGTGAGAAAATAAACCGAGGTGAGAAGACCCAGATCCCCAGGATTGAGCCCCAGATCTGTCACCAGGTTGGGTGCTATAACCGCGTTAACGACACGGTAAAGATAGGAAAAAAAATATCCTATGGCAAAAGGGATAAAGATACGCAGCACGTTTGCAGTTGAAACAGCCAATGGCTTAAAACCTTTCCGCGGAGATCAGTTATTTTCTGTTTGTTTGATAGAGAAGCCCTTTTTGAACAGACCCTCTTCTTCCAGGGTGGAGGTACCACCTCTGAGCAGGTTGAGTCCCCTCGCCTTTAAGAGTCTCCCCAGCGTTTTCCACTTCCGGTCTTGGATGGCCCGGAAAGAAATTCTATCTCCCACGGACAAGCCACAACGTACAGCCTCTTTCTTGCGAATTCCCCTTTTCTCCCTCCGTGATTTTAAAGACCCACGTTAAAGCAGTCAAAATCCAGTTCTTCTATGGGTTGATGACCAGGAACAATTGGAAAAACCTTGATAGACGCGGGAGTTTCGTAATATTATCAACGAAATTTTATTTTTGACTCATGATCGGCATAAGCTTTTTCTGCACATCTTGTACGTTCCGGACGGCGTTATCTTTGTCCAAGAGTGACCCAATGACAATGATGGTGATTCTATTTGATAATGCACTAAAATGTCAAGAAACAAGATTGATGAAACAGGAAAGCTTGATTTCCATAACTATCTGAAATTACATAACATACATAGTCTGTTCTCTTTATTATTTCTTTACTCCCTCTAAGGTCCTCGGTGCCTTGCTTGGAATATGATTTTTTTCTTGAAGAGACTGCTTAATGGGGATACATTATCACAATAATTTCACAAACCTGAAGTGTGCAGGAGAAAGAGTATCATGTTGCGTATAGCCTTTGTGGGGTGGCGAGGTATGGTCGGGTCTGTCCTTATGGAACGAATGGGGGAAGAAGATGACTTCAGGGGGTTTGACCCTGTGTTCTTCACCACATCCAACATTGGCGGAAAAGGACCGGATGTGGGTCTCGATACCCCCCCATTGAAAGACGCATATGACATTGATCTGCTGTCTTCCACGGATATTGTTGTCACCTGTCAGGGTGGGGACTACACCAGAAAAGTATACCCTGAAATCCGCAATCTCGGCTGGGATGGCTATTGGGTGGACGCGGCCTCGGCCCTGCGTCTGGACGACGACAGCATCATCGTCCTGGACCCTGTAAACAGAGATGTAATCGACGTCGGTCTATCCTCGGGTATCAAGACCTATGTGGGGGGAAATTGTACTGTCAGCCTGATGCTGATGGCCCTCTCAGGGCTTTTTGCATCAGGGCATATTGAATGGATCTCTTCGATGACCTATCAGTCCGCCTCAGGGGCGGGTGCAAAAAACATGAAAGAGCTGATCGCGCAAATGGGTGTCCTGGGGAGTGCCTCAAAGGCCTTGTTGGACAACCCCGGATCCACGGCCATTGCCATTGACGAGGTGGTGACACAAAATCTCAGAAGCAGGGCTTTTCCCACTGATAATTTTGGGGCACCCCTTGCAGGGAGTCTTATCCCATGGATTGATGCGCCCATGGATTCAGGCCAGACCAAAGAAGAGTGGAAGGGCTATGTTGAAACAAATAAGATCCTTCAGACCGCCAACCCCATCCCTGTCGACGGGGTTTGTGTCCGAGTGGGCGCCATGCGTTGTCACAGCCAGGGTCTGACCATTAAGTTGGATGCAGATATACCCATTGAAGAAATCTCTGATATTTTAGAACAGGGCAATCAGTGGGTAAAAATGGTCCCCAATGACCAAAAGTCAACCCTCCAACACCTAACCCCGGCAGCGGTAAATGGCACCCTGACCATTCCCGTTGGCAGGCTGCGAAAAATGATCATGGGGCCTGAATATGTGGCAGCATTCACTGTGGGAGATCAGCTTCTCTGGGGTGCGGCAGAGCCTATACGCAGGATACTGAACATCATAATTGAGCATTTGAAAAATTAAGGGCCTGCGACGGTATGGCCGGCAATGTTGTTCGTGGAAATTATTGACAATCTTTGGTTGTATATCTAGGATACCCTTGGAATTTTATCTATTCTGAGCGGAAGTGGAAAGCTCACTGGTGGGGCTCCCGGACTTCAAATCCGGTGTATCGGGCTAAAACCTCGATAGGTGGGTTCGATTCCCATGCACTTCCGCCATTTTTTTGTTGTATTTTCAGCATTTTAACCCTCCCCAGAGACCCCATACTTAACGCTTTGGGTAACATTTTGGAAAAATATCTCTAGCTTTTTGATGGCTTCGTGCTGGTCCTGAAGGTCAACTCTATTGTATCTGTCATCCATGTCTTTAGGCGCATGACCTGTGATTGACATTCTCACAGACTTCGATACACCCGCCTTTCTCATGTTG
>PVMK01130873.1_pt1 | contig 23015 bp, 35 predicted proteins | sample 1853481 | NCBI WGS metagenome assembly PVMK01 (sample SAMN08533507, study PRJNA380276) | Marine sediment metagenome, whole genome shotgun sequencing project. | reverse complement strand
ATGTTCTAATCGTATTTCGAGACCGATTCCCATCTGCATTCCAGGATATCCAAGATTGTAACGTATCATAAATGGTCTCCTCATTAGTAATTTTTAGTTCAGATATCACATCATCAAAGTCTGAATCTAGTTTATCGATGCAAAATTTGCCAAAATTAGTAAATGCATCATGGTACACTGCCTGAGTGTTTTTTGATTTTAATTCCAGCTTTGTCTTGAATGTTTGAAGGCTCCTTTGATTTTGTACTATTCCCATCTTGAGTAATTTACGCCTAGCAATTCTATTAAGGATATAGTTTGATAAATCCTAGACTTAGTTAGGATAGGATTTAATTTCATAGAGAAAAGTTCTAAATCATGGGAAAGCAATCAGAAAGACAACACAGGAAAGCTGATTGTTTTTGGATTTGTAATAATTACAATTTTGTTTTTGCTTTATCACAGATATCAAGATCCAGAGCTGCTCACGCCTAGTGCACTTGAATCCATACAGAGAATTGCATACGGATTTTACATTACGCTTGTTGCAGCATTTGGCGCTATTGCTTTTGGCATGTATAGATATCACAAGGAAAAAGTTGAAAGTAAAGGAAGCGACCTATCAACGATAATTGCACTAGCAACATGGAATTCAAAGTCACGCAAAATCTTTGTTGCCACATTTATTGGATACGGAATATTCTTTTCACTAATATCAGGTACATTGGTGTATCAACCTGAAGTTAATTTTGCAATTCATTATGGTGCAACAATTCCATCAGGCTTTATTGCACCATGTTGCGATAGTCCAGGATACATGCCAAAGATAATTATCTATCTAACAGAGCATGTAGGTTTGCAGATAATTCCAATAAATTTGGTATTACAAATAATTGTATCATATCTAGTTGCATTAAATGCTTCAATTGCTATTAATGCTTATAGAATTTCAAAAAAAGGAAGTGGTGCAAGTACAATTGGTGCAGCCACAGGTCTATTCATTGCATGTCCAACTTGTGCGGGAACATTTCTCTCAATATTTATTGGAACTGCAAGCGGAATCGCATTATCAATTGCATTAACACAATTGCAGACATTATTCATTGCAATATCAATTCCAGTGTTAATTGTCATACCATATGTAATGGCAAAAAAATTACGAAATGCTGATGGTAGTTGTAAAATAGATCCTACTTCGTAAATTTTTTGACTTCTGGAATCTTGTGATTTCCTATATCATAACCGTCTCGCCTTAGAAACTTTAGAGTAAGCTTGTAGATTATCTCATCATGATCAACTTGCGTAATATTTCAGTCCACAGAACTTTTCCTTTACTTTCAATTTGTTTTTTAAAATCTGGATTCATGGATTCGGCAATGTCTCTGCATTGATCAAAAGTTTTCCCATTTTTATAGGCCCGAACACGCCTATCACAGCTATCCATGATCAAATGTTGTTCAAATTGTAAATAAACCTAGTTTGTAGGTTTCAAACAAATACTAGAGAAGAAAATTAGGAACAATGGGAATACAATCAGCCTTAGAATATGTGGATTTTTTTATTAATCTTAACATGGGAGAAAATGTAAGCCTACTAAGTTTTGTTAACAATGAAAAAATAGTTCTCAAACAAAAACTAGAACATAAAAATTTAGAAAAAGAGCCAATTAAAAAAGGGATAGAAATTTTAGAGCAATTAGTAAGAGAGATTAATGTGATTGGAGAAAAGGCAGTACTAGAAAAATATCAAAAATAATCTCAAGGAGAAGGAAATGAATAAAAATTTAGAAATTATCAGAACAGAAATAATTAGAATCCTCCATGAAAATGGAAAAATTCGTGGAAATGAACTTGCCAAAAGAGTAATAGAAAAAGTCGGCAATGAAAAAATTGTTTACAGAGAAATCAGTGCACTAGTTGAAGCAGGTGAGATAGAAAAGAAGGTTCACGATAGATCCCACATAGAATATGAGTTGATCAATTTATCTGAATCAGTAAACAAGCAACTCAAAAACCTCCACAAGGAAATTAACATAATTTTCGATGAAATTGTTAATTTTGACATTGCTAGTAAGGAAGAGAAATATTCCATCCATGAAAGATTAAGATCAGTCATTCATAGCATACACATAGTACAATCAACTGCAGGAGTGATGAAACTGTTGTCTTATTACCCTGCATTCAAAAAAGACAAAATGTTCTCACAGATTAACAGGAAAATTAACGATTGTTGGGAAACAATCATGAATACAATTGCACATCAACCAGAAGATAATTTTCTAAATGAAATTCTTGCAAACTTGAGAATATTGCAATTTGATTCAAAGAATGTAAACTAGTACTTTTTTAATTTCTCAACAATAACCTTTAGAATTTCTTCATCATCAAGAAGAATAAGCGGAAAGTCATTTTCTTCACTTGCTTTACGAAATTCTGTATCTTTTGTGACTATGATCATGTTATTTTCACGAGCATAATTAATTATGGAATAATCAGACCGAGTTTTTTTCCTGCGAGTTGCAGTTTTCGTACGCTGTAAGCATCATAACCTTGTTCTTTAAGCCGTTCATCCATACCATCTAGATTTTCATCGACTAGAATTTTCATATTATTTCATGATTTTATTTCAATATTAGTGTAAACTAAAATACAAATGATCAAGTACTTATTTTCAATAAAATCATTAATTTTTGATGGATGTTAAAGAAGAAGACAAATCAGAAGAATCAAAAAAGAATCATATTTCATATTATAAATCACTAACCAAAGTAATCTCCAACATTCAAGAAGAAATGAATTTGGGAACAGACCCCACAATGAAAAATCATCTTGATGAAAGATTAGGTGCATTAGAAAAAGACAGAAAACGGATTAGAGATATGTTTCCAGACATTACTGAAGAGGAATGGAATGGTAACACCAACTGAGAAAAATCACAACAAGTACCTAGACTTACTTCATGACTATAAGATGCACTTGGTAGAATATATCCAAGTATTAGAAAAGATGGACAAACAATCTGAATTTGCAAAAGAAATGGAATGAGACTGCCATCAAAGAAAGAAAGGAAGAACTTCAAGTAATTGACAGGATTCTAAAAAACCTGATTAGATTCTAATTGTGATATTTTTGAGTCAAATCATAAAGACTTGTACAAAATTCATCTACATGTTCATGAGAGATTCCATCAAACCAGGCAAGTTCTTTGTTAATGTTATAGTCTTGAAAATCAGGCCGAATAAATTTCACTTCATTTTTGACTAGTTTTTTGATTTCTTCTTGTTCTTGGATTGATAATTCATAATTACATGTCATCAAATCAATCTGAACATAATAATTGCCATGTTTAGGATTGACTCTTTGCTTTGATAAACGGCTTGTTTTGTTCTTTACATTCCCGATAGTGTTTGTCATACTCAAACATCTTAGAATCTCCAAGATATTTGTGAAATACCATAATGTTTAGAAAAAAACTAGATTATCTAAATATTCTCTATAGGTAGCCGTGATTTTCTTTATTTTTGTAATTAATCGAATTTTTGTGTTAATTGGCATCTCAGGTTCCATTGCAAAGTAGACAATGTTTCTTTTTGTATAAATTACCATTTGTGACACTTTTTCTCTTTCTACATGGACATATCTTACTTTACCAAGAGTTCTATCAAATTCTTTTCTCATTGTTCTTCTTTGTGCAACTTGTTTACAGAAATGCTCTTCTTCTTTTTGGGATTCAAGACTTGTTTTTCCGGTCTTCATAATAGCTTCTCGGATCTTACCCTTTGGATCAATTATTGCTGCAAATCTCATTTGGGAATCTAATTTGAGAATTTTCTGTACAATATCTATCAAGTCAACTTTTTTCTTTGATGTCATGTCTGAGTTCAAAAATTTCTTTACTAAATATAAGCCATTGAAAATGTTTCATAAATAGAGAAGTTATGGTTAAATCATTTTAAAAATACACAGACTGTATGATAGATTCAATATCCAAGGTACTTGATGAATTAGAAGCACAGTCAATTCTAGAGAAATCAAAAAAAACTGAGATTCCACCTGATGATAGAATGCTTGCAATAACAAAAGAGACAGGTGAATTACTCAATATGATTTTGCGCCTAAAAAATGCAAAAAACATGCTTGAAATAGGCATGTCAACAGGGTATTCCACTATATGGTGTGCAGAGTCCATCTCTGAGCAATCAGGTAAAATTATTACAATTGAGCAAAATCCAAGTAAAATTAAAAGAGCAAAAGAGAATTTTCAGAAAGCAGGAGTCACAGATACAATCACCATAATGGAGGGATTGGCAATGCAAATACTTACAGAATTGAGTTTAAAACAAAAATACAAAAAATTTTTTGATTTTGTTTTAATTGATGCAGACAAGGAGAATGTTAAAGAATATTTTGATTTGATCTTTCCAATGGTCTCAATTGGAGGAATAATTGTTACAGATAACATGTATTATCCTGAAAAGTACAGACAAGAAATGAAAAAATTCTCAGACTATCTCAAAAGCAATCCAAAACTCAGAACCATAACATCTCCCCATCGGAAATGGTGAAGAAATTACAATAAAGCTAAGATGATTCAGATCTCAGAAAAAATTAATGCAACAGTATGATGTTTCCATCCTGCAAGGAATAAACCACATATTGGGTTCCATTCTAATGACCATTGTCATTATTCATTTTGCGTTTATTTCATCGCAAAACTAGGTTGATTTCTCACCATCTTGCTACTGTTGCATACCTTTCATTGAATTTCATCAATTCAGGTACTATTATTACGCAATTATGATATTTAGATATTATCTAAATTTTCTATATAATAACTATATAGAATAATTTTTTAACTTAAAAATTTCTATAAAATAACTAATTTATTGTAATATTTTGTTCTCAATGTATAATATTTTGGATTAAAAAGATAATCGTGATTTGAATCTTTGACTCAAAACTATCATGGACACAACAGATATCCCAAGAATAGTGAATACCATGGGACCAAATTCTGGTAGTATTGATGTTCCAGCAATAGTTAGAAGTTTTGAATCAGAATGCAATGACACAAACAATACGTTGAGATCTCCTTCTTTAACATTCTCAAAATCTGAAATCGTTTTACCATCTACCCAAATAACAAATGGACCATCAACTAATTCTGATGGTAATCGGAGTTCTAGCTCATGATTGTTCGTTTTAGCATCACCAATTATCTCAAAAGTGATTGATTTTTGATCCTCGTTAATTGTCACAATAGATAGTAGTCGGTTAAAGTCATACTCTACATTAAAGAAGATAGAACCATCGCCTACTTGTTTACCAACATTTGGAAGAATGGAATATCCAGATGTGACAATTATTGTACCCTCCATCCATGGATGTATCTAAACAAAAGTATGGATAATGACCTATCTCTTCAAACTTGTAAGAAAATGATTTTCCTGGCCCAAATAGCCCACTATCAAATATATCATCAGGGCCTTCTATTGCAGTTCCAGAAGTTACTGTATGTGGAGCAGTATCTGCATTTCTCCAAACAATACTATCTTCAATCAGAATTTCAACAATACCTGTAGATGAACCACCCTTTTCACTTTGCCAAAAATAAGGGGCATCAGGACTTGCCGCACCTGTCGGAATATTTACACTATAACTGGTTTGAGCAAATACATCAGTTAAAAAAGGAACACTAAACAAGACAGCAAATGTTAAAAAAAGAAAAAGTATTCTCACAAAGACAATGATTATGTATTAATTAAAAGAGATTGTTGTGTTCATAAAGACACACATTTTTGTTCTTGTTATTTATTAGTCAGAAAAAAAAAGTCGATACATGAAAATTGGAATGATAAATGTAATCATAGGAATAGTCATGTTTGCTACCGGACTAGTATTGTTTTACTCTATAGAGTTGGGTCAAACAGATAGTGTTTTGAGATTTATCAAGAATGTAGGCACATTTGTGGGTCTTAGCGGAATGGGTGTCACTTTAGCAGGGATTTTACTATATCTAATTAATAAAAAAGAGCCACCCATAAAAGAAAATTTTGACATCTAGGCTTGTGAAAGCATCTTTTTGTATTCATTTACAGTTACTACAAACTTGCAGTTTTTACAAAACAAAACTTCTTTGTTTTTCAGAGTTTTAACAGAAGTGGGAATTCTTCCACAGTATAGAGATTCCAGATCACAGTTAGGACATTTGGCTAAAAGTAATTTCATTCCAAACTCATTCTTGAGATTCATGAGTTAGTCATGGTTTTCTGATATATTAGCAACAAGTAGAAATCATACTAGTAGTAAAATAGATAATTAGATTATAATAATACAATAAAACAACATTGAGAAATGTCTGAGAAAATCTGGATTGGTGCAATATATCTTAAAGATGAAGGAGGATATGAAATAGTTCTAAAATCTTTAAGGCATTATAAAAATAGATTAAAAACTATTGGCAACAGCCCAGATCTAAAAGATACAGCTGGAATGTTTTCATCAATACTAAATCAACAAGCAATGAAAACAGTTCCAAAGATTGATGAAATAATTCAAAAGATTCAAGACAATCTTGGAGATATCCAATCAGTTAACAAGATAAAGGAAGATGTTCCATTTTTAGAAAAAGCATTGACATGTTATGAGGCAGATATTCACAAGGCAGAAGACACAGGGACATGAATATTATGTAAAACTAGTTGGAGACATGGTAAAAGCAAGAGAGTGATCTAGAATCCATCAAAATAGCACTAGGTAAAATAAAGCAATATTCAGAATAATTTTACAATCCTGAAAGATACCAATCCAAGTAAGGTGTTAATGCCTTACACTGTTTTCTTCTTTTCAGGCTCATTATCTGCATCTAAAATTTTTTGGATTTTTCCCTTGAAGATATTCAGATATCAGTTCATTTTTGAATTGGGGTTTTATTTGGTTAAGAATTTTAAGAATATTCTCCGATGTGGTGTTCTCAAAATTATCCAGAGTTTGGTTAATTTGATCTTCTAAGGACATAGAGTTATTTGAAAAATCCCCATTATTATTTGATAGAGTTAGAGAATATCCTCATCATCCCAGGTAAGACGGAATTGTCCAGTAACTCTAAACATCCCAAGTTTTCCACCTTCTTTGAAATGAAGTTTGTATGATTTGTGAGACGTATCCTCTATTTCCAAAGTTATATCATCTTTGATTGTCTGAAAAACGATAGGTTCGTTTGAAATTTGTTTCCATTCTTCGTCATCAAAGTTCATGTGAAATTTGGTGTATAGTAATCCCATCAATTACTGATAAAATGCACCTGAATAAATAATTAGATGAAATGTTATTTTTCCACTTAGTCTTTTGGCATGTTGATTCCCAAATAACTTACAATTGTTGGAAAGATTAGCTCAAAATCTTTATCATGTCTTATCATCTCAAAGATTTGATGAATTAGCTGTTGAATTGTGAGGTGCTCATCTCTATATAATGTCTTTTTTGGATTTTTTGCAGAATCCAGAATAGTAAATCCATTATCTGTTTGTAATAGATTTCTTAGAAGTGAATTTGCAATTCTTATCTTTTCATCTACATCCTTGTGTTGATAGTCAGCATCTAGTCTTTTGATTTTTAATTTTAAATCATGAAAAGAGTTGTTTGTACTACGTTCAATGTGTTGTTGTGATTTTTGTTCATAGTTTTCAGTCTGACGATAAAACTTCATGTTCCCTTTGATATGTACTGAAATGATTTCTTTTTCCAGTAAAGAATCCCTTGTTTTCTCAAACGTGGTTTTTGCCATAAATTTTGGTACGATTAATTTTATCAGCGCATTATGATGTAGATTTGGATTATTTTTGATACTCTCTAGTAGAATCCTTTCACGCTCATACATCTCCAAATCAGGCTCATACTGACTCATCATATCTAGGTCGACCTATATTAAACAGGTCATCTATTAATCATTGTTGTCAAAGAAAATAGGTCTTAAAATTAACCAATCGGAGTTGGATTAACAGTCAATGGATCAAAAGCACTCAAAAATAACTCCAAGTCGCTTATGCGACCATCAAAATCTACAAGTCCAGAATCAATAGCATCAAATAATGAGAGATTTTGTGTTAAAATCTTTTTATGAGTTTCAGTATCTAAAGAAAGAACGTTATAGGGATCATCTATCCCTTCAATTACAGTCAAAATATCATTATTAATAATTAAAGAATATTCTTCACCTGTGTCAGTATATGAAATTTCTAAATACAAAGTCACACCATGAATTTTGTCCGGATTTAATTTAGTGGATAATGATTTTAATAATTTTTCAATTGGGATTTCTGCTAATTGTTCTGGACTTGTTTGAGAAGTGGTAATTGGATCAATTATAATTTTACCTTCCAACTCTAATGCACTAGTTAATGCCCAATTTCTACCATCAACGGACAACATCCTCTGACCTATTACCCGTAAAGAATGAGCTTTGAGTAGTTTTGCTTCAACGTTTTCAGGATCTGTATTTAGAACATATGTTGCAAGCTCTGCAGCCCAATTATATTCGCCATCATCAATTGCTTTTCGAATTTCATCAATGGTTGTATCCAGTCCGCCAAATCCATCAACTATTTTCTGAGAACGTTCATCCATAGAGACAGGTAGTAAAAATGCAGGATCACCTTCATACCATCCAAGATTACCATAATAGATTTGTTTTACATGCCATGGAATCTGACCTCTAGCTTGAGAAATCCAAGGATTATCTATTGCATAATCGGGTAATGTGATCATAGTAGATAATTCATCAGCACTATAACCATTATTCATTCCACGGATAGTTTGATCATAAACATATTGTGTAGCATCTCTAGTTGATACTAAAATTTGTCTCACTTCAGATTCTCCGGATACAGGTTTAACATGAGATGGGACTAGATATTTTGCATTTAATGGAATCACTTTATCTAATGCATTAACATAATTCATTGGGTCTCTGTAAACAGCGCCTCGTAGGGTGTAAATATTTGGAAATATGGCATAAATATTATCACCAATCAACAAAGCCTCATCTTCAGGAAGCCATACATAGAGTTGATCAGAGGATTCACCTGCCACATGAACAAGTTCCATTTTTACACCAGAAATATCAATTGAAATCTCGGAAGAAAAAGTATGAGTTGGTGTGACAAATGCAATAGTTCCAGGTTGGAATTTTGGGAAAACTCCCATATTACTTCTATCAGGTCCATCATCAGGTAAGAATAGACCAGCTGCATGTGCGGTTCTTACTGAAGCAATTGGACCAAGAACACTGTTCTCATTAATGTAAGAATCAAGTAAGCTTTCATGTGCAAAAATTGGAACATTGCCTGTTCCTTCCTCTAAGAAAGCCTTTGTTCCATGAACATGATCTAAATGACTGTGTGTGAGGATTATTGCCTTTACGGGTTTGTCAGTAATTTTTCTAAATTCGTTAAGAACTTTTTTTGCAGATTCATATGAACTCAAAGTATCAACAATAATTATTCCAGTATCTCCTTCAATCATTATACTGTTAGCTATGTCATAACCTACTGCGACCCAAATTCTATCATTTACTTGATGTACTGCAGGAGGAGACCAAAAATCATTTGTTGCTTCTAACTCAGGACGGATTGAAGGTTGGTTGGGATAAGCAGGTAATGAAATCTGTTTTGATTTTTCTAAAAATTCTTTTCTTTGTTCTTCTATAATATTTTGTTCAGGAATTTCTTCTATTTTTTCTATTTCTTCTTTTATTTCAGGTTCAACAATTTTACCTAGTCCCAATCGTTCCCATAATACAGCTGTTGAAGATGCAATACAACTTGTTTCATTATAATGAGATTTGTTGAACAGTGTAAATCCAATCCTACATTCAGAATTAAATGTGGCAGTATCAGTAGTTTTTTCTGGAGGAGGTGGAGGAGCACCATAATAAACAGGATCCAATTCTTGTGGTGGTTTTTCTTTTTCTATTTGTTTTGGTTCAGAAATAATTTCTGCCATACCAAGTTCAACCCATCTTTCTGCAGTAGATGGGGAAACGCAAACATATTCATTATTAGTAAATCTCTTAACAAGGGATTGCTCATCACGACATCCAGCGCGTATATCTTCCTGAGCTTCAGACCAGGTTGTTGCAAAAGAAAAAGGAACAAAGCTTGAAGAGAAAAGGATCAGAAATAATGGTAAAATTAAGAGGTTTGCTGCTTTCAACTTAAGGCTAATTTGATGTGTTTTCGATATATTGAGCAAGGTGAAACATTTCTACACATACAGTTTTTTTGCTTTATCTACATCAAGTTTACTCACAAATTTTGTGTTAACCGTGAAAAATCACTTAATCTAAAACCATATTTCTGCTCGTACAAATATTTGACATTTAAGAGAAATTTGGCTACACATAACCATTACTTGAAAATATCCAGAGAAAAAGCAGTTGGAAAAGGATCACATCATAACAAAACTCAAAGAAAGCCTTGAAAAAGACTATGGAGATTATGGTAGAACTCAATATGTAATTGAGAAACTACAAAACGATTTACCATTTCCAAAGTCTGATCATCTATACATTGAGAGAATGATCAAATTATGTGAACCAATTATTGAAGAACCTGAAAAGACGATAGAGATAGTGTTACCTTCAGATTTAATTAAATGTCATCACTGTGATTTGCAAATCAAACTTGATGAAAAGTCAATTAGAAAAAATAATTTCTGGTTTCATGATAGATGTTTTGAAAAAATTCCTATTGCAAAAACACAAGTTTCTCAAAAAATAGAAGTTCAACCAGAAATTATAAGATACCCCATCATAGTTGAAACAAAGCCAACATATCCTCAAATGGCATTTTCAGTAGGACTCTTAGCATCACTTGTTGGAACCACTTACTTGTTGGCTGGTGAGGCAGTAGCTGCAATAGTAGGCATTTGGGGCAGCATACTATGCTTTGCGATATTTGAATCACGAATTATTAAAAAGAAAAGACAAAGTACATCTGTTGTAAAGACAGGAATTCCTGGATTTGATTCAACATTATCAGTTGGTCTCAAAAAGAATAGTTCTGTTATAGTTTCAGGTCCTCCAGGTAGTGGAAAAACAACATTTGGTTTGCAGTTTATTTATTCTGGTGCAAAAGAGTTTGACGAACCAGGTGTGTACATCTCTCTGTCACAAAGCATTGATGAGATAAAAAATGACTGCAAATCGTTTGGATGGGACATTGAGGATTTAATTGCAAAAGAAAAAATTTTGATGATTGACCTGAGACCGTTTAAAATTAAAGATGAAGTTGTTGGAAGAGATGATTCGCTTTATCGCGGAGAGCAGATACCATTTGAGCATTTAACCAAATTTATCCTAAACAGTATCAAGAAGATAAAGGCAAAAAGAATTGTGATTGACTCTATATCCATTCTTGGAATGCAATATTCAGACAAGTTTTACATGAGACAAGGACTGCAAGGATTGATACAGTCCTTGGAGAATTTTGATGCAACATCAGCTTTTGATTTCAGAATTCTAGAAAATAGATGAAATTCCGCTAGAATGGTTTGTAACATCAGGGAATTATTCAGTTAGACAATCAAATCATAGACGACAAGATGAGACGAACAATCAAAATTACAAAACTACGCGGGAATAAAACACAGTGAACAAGTTCATTCATTAGAATTAGGGAGTAATGGCCTGTATGTGTTTGATTAGGATTCAGGATCTTCAATTTCATCTAGTTTCTTTTTGACTGCTTGAGAAACTTCTTGCTCTAATTTTGATTGTTCTGCTTCTAGTTCCTTTTTGAATTTTTTTTCCCAATAGTTTTTGACCATTCGAATTCAATGTATAGACGTAATTAGGTTAGAAATAAGCTATTCGAAAATATCGAGGCTGAGAAATCGTCCATCAGTATTAAATACAAATTTTGAGATCAAAAATACCTAACACACACCGTGGGATTAGATGAGTGATCATCAAAATCCCATGAATTATTTTTAATCTTTGTCGATAAAGTCACTTATGTCTGGTGGGTCTGGAGCCAATCCTTTTCTTTTTCTAATATCTGCTATCGCTGTTTTGAACAATGATTTTGGAACTTCAGTCCATGCCTTAAATGATGTATTCCATGTTGCACGTCCTGCAGTCTGGCCTCTCATTGCTTCAGACAAAGTGAATGTCTCAGAAGCTGGAATTTCACCTATAACAATACTTGCTGCACCTTTTTGTGACATGTCAAGGACTTTACCACGTCTGCCATTAATGACAGTTGAAACGTTTCCAACCAAGTCAGTTGGAACACGAACCTCAATTGCTAAAGTTGGCTCTAAAACAGTAGTACCTGCAGTTAACAATGCACCCATACATGCTCGACGAGAAGCTGGACCCAATTGGGATAGACCTCTATGGGCAGTATCTTCGTGTGGAACAAAGTGAGTAAAGATAAACTTGCAACCCCTCATCTGTTCTCTGCATAGAGGACCTTCTTTCATTACTTCCTCAAAACCGGTATTAATAGAGTCAGTTGATTCTTGGACAAACTGGACACCTTTTGTTCCGTTAATCAAAATATTTCCACGTGAATCAAGTTTCATTATTCTCTTGATTGTATCTCGATCCCATCCTACCTCTTTTAGCTTTTCTGCAACAAACTCCTTGCTTTTCATGTCGCTGATTTCACCAGTTCTAAGCATGTTTGCAACCTCTGGTTCTAGTGACTCTACTTTCATGAAGATCTTGTTGTGTCTGTTAGGGGACTTTGACATTATTGGTTCACATGAACCCGTTACAGTCTCTCTGTAGTTAATCAGAGGCTCAGATGTTATAATCTCAAGTTTGGCATCTTGTATACGATGGACAGCAACATCAAGATGCAATACACCCATTCCTGCAATAATAGTTTCACCGCTTTCCTGATCAATTTTTACGATTAGGTTGGGATCTTCAATTGTCAGTTGTTGTAGAAACTCAACTAGTTTAGGTAAATCTTTAGGATGTTTTGGCTCAATTGCAATTTGAACTACAGGTTCTGAAACATATTTCACTCCTTCAAACATTTGAATACCTTTGACAGAAGATAGTGTGTTACCTGCTCTACAATCAGTTAATCCTAATAATGCCGGAATATTTCCTGCTCCAAGTTCTCCTACTTGCTCTCTTTGGTTTCCCATGAAAAAGTTTACAGATTGAACTCTTCCCTCTCTTTTCTCATCAATTATGTGAATGGTTTGTCCATCTTTGATTGTACCAGAAAACAATCTACCAATTGCAACAGGTCCTGCGGCAGGATCTAATACCATGTTTACAACCATCATAATTGTTGGGCCATCATCACTGCAAGCAAGTAATGCCTTTCCAATATCAGAATCTAAATCACCTTTCCAAATTTGTGGAATTCTGTATTTAACGGCCACATGTGGTGGTGGATGATGTTTTACAACCATTCCAAGTATAGCCTCAGCCAGTGGTGCTTTTTCTACAAGGTCTGAAACTTTTTCGTTTTGATAAGCATCAATAACATCTTTGAATGTAAGTCCTTTCTCTTTCATCAAGTCAACGTTAATTGCCCATCTGTCCTTTGCAGAACCAAATGTAACGCTTGAATCTTGAATTGACACTTTCCATTTTTCTTTGTATTCAGGTTCTCCATATGTGTCAATTAGTTGGTTAAAGTTTGAAACAACATCTGCTAGTTGTTGCTGCATCTTCTCAGGAGTCAATCTGAGTTCTTTGATGAGTCTATCGACTTTGTTGATAAACAAAACGGGTTTTACTCTCTCTTCTAGTGCCATCCTAGTTACAGTCTCAGTTTGAGTCATGATACCTTCTACGGCATCACATACTACAACTGCTCCATCAATTGCCCTAAGGCTACGAATTACCCTTCCACTAAAGTCTACGTGTCCAGGTGTATCAATCATGTTAATGACATACTCTTTGTCTTTTTGAGTAAAGTGTAAAGTTACATTTGCCTGGTAAATTGTAATTCCTCTTGCTTGCTCTTCTTTATCAAAGTCCATTGCCAAAGCCTTACCTGCAGCAGATGGAGCAATAATACCAGAATATGCTAAGAGACTATCACTCATTGTAGTCTTTCCATGGTCAACGTGAGCAATTACACCAAAGTTACGAATTTGATCCTTGTTCTTGATGATTTTTAGAACTTCACCTGTTGACTTGTATTTGACCATATTCGCAGACCCAAGTAATCAGGTATTAAATCTTAGCCTTAGAAAAAATCAATAGATCATTTGATTGCTAACATTACGTATTTTTTTTGCAGTAACAAAATGACAATCTTTTTTCTTTTTCTTTTTTGCCTCAAAAAGAGCAAGTAGTTGGGAGAAGAATATACAATATATCATCTGAGACATCTTTGCAGATGGCATACTAGGATGAATTACATTGATGCCAATCTTCTTGAGATTTCGTCCAAGCTGTTTGTTGTGAGAATTTTTTTCCTCAAAGATTATAACAGTGTCACCTTTCTGAGCTGAAAACAATTCCATATGAGAAAATTGTTCTATTCTAGAATAGTGAGCATCGTAACCTAGAATCTCATAAAACTTTGCTGCACAGTACATTGCCAGTGGAAATGTGAATAGATTTCCGAGAATAAAGATTCTTTTTGATACTATAGCTTTTTTTGCGTCTTTTTTTGCTTTTGAAAACAGTTTAGAGTTTTTGGGAATTACTATCTTCTTTACTAAAGAGATGCATGTCAATGCACTTTCCAAAAACGAGATACTTCCAGCAGTAAATACACCATTATTTGGAGCAGTTAGGCGAATAATTTCATCAGATACCTTTGTCAGCCTGCTTTCAGGCTTGGATGTTATAGCAGTAGTTCTTTTCGCAATCTTTGCGACTTTGATGTTTGTAATTGTGTTTCCAGATATTGAGACAAAGTAGACATGTCTTGATTTTACTAATTGTTTATTCTTGTATAGGTCTAATGGATCCATTGCCCTTACTATTCCATCTGAAAAGGATTCAGCTAACATTGAAGATGCCAAAGAATCTCCACTTCCTGAAAAGATGGTATTTTTTTGTTGATTATAATTTAGAGGTCTTTGTTTTCTAAATGATTTTAAAAAATCCAACTGAAGTTCAATGTCTTTTTCATATGCCTCAATTGTATTCATAACATCAAATAATTTTGCACATATATTAGAAAACTATGTGATTGGTTTTGGTTTTTATTACGACTATTTTGCAGACAATCATGGAAATTTCTGTAGGGCACACACCTGATTCAGATGATGCATTCATGTTTTATGGAATGTTTACAGACAAAGTTCCATCTCCAGATTTCAAGGTAAATCATGTAATTGAGGATATTGAAAAGCTGAATCGTAAAGCAACTGATCCAGAACTGGATGTTACAGCAGTTTCAGTTCATGCTTGTGCATACATTCCAGGATACACAATTTTGAGAAGTGGTGGAAGTTTTGGAATAGGATATGGTCCAATAGTTACTGCAAGAAAACAGATGTCAATTGATGAGATAAAAAAATGCAAGATTGCAATTCCAGGAAAGATGACATCAGCATTTTTGTTGCTCCAGTTGATGATAGGAAAATTTGATTATGTGGAGATGAGTTTTAGTGATATTCCAGAAGCTGTCAAAAGTGGTAAGGTAGATGTGGGACTTGTAATTCATGAGACACAATTATCATACGAGCAAGAAGGGAACATCAAAATTTTAGATGTTGGAGAATGGTGGGATAAGACAACAAACGGATTGCCAGTACCACTTGGAATCAATGTAATGAAAACAGACCTAGGCATGGAAACTATCGTCAAATTTGACAAACATCTTCAAGCATCAATAGAATTTGGATTAGAGCATTTTGAGGATGCAATGGAATATGCTATGCAATATTCTAGAGGAAAACCACATGATTTGATTGAGAAATTTGTAAAGATGTATGTCAATGAGGTAACTGTCAATATGGGAGATTCTGGGGAAGAATCAATTAGAAAACTCTTTGAAATGGCAAAAGAAAAGAATTTGGTTCCAGACTTTGAACTAAGTATTGCCATCAAGTAATTATAGAACAAAAAAATTTTAGAAACAATGGGAGACGGAATAGGTGGCGCAGTTATTGGAATTCTAACAAACAATGCATTTGAGTTACTAGTAAGTCATACAAGAAAAGATAATCAAGAACAATATGGGAAAACAGAAAAAATCATCATTGGAAAAATAGACAATCCTGATGAGCCACAATATGAAGAAAAAACTAAAGAAGATTTAGAGCGGGCACTAAAAGGAAAATTCGTATCATGTAATGTCCAATACAGAGATTCAAAGACGGATGCACTTGTTTGCAACGTCTTTGTTCAAAAACCTCCAGAAGGATTCTAAACGTTTTGTTAAAAAAATTCTAATTTTATATTTGTGCTGTCTTTAATCCCTTGTATCGATTTCTTATGGTAACTTCTGTAACACCTGCAGCTTCTGCAAGATCTCGCTGAGTTATAGATACTCCATTTTTAACACAGGATAGGTATAATGCCGTTGCTGCAAGTCCCATAGGATCCTTTCCAGCTGATTCTTTACGTTCTTGTGCTTCTTTGAGTACTTTGATAGCATATCGTTTTGTTTTTTCTGAGATTTTTAGTTTGCTTGAAATTCTTGCAATGCATTGAATTGAATCTACCACAGGCATTTTAAGTTCTAATTCAAAATGCAATAATCGGTAACATCTTGAAATATCTTTTCGTTTAACATTAGCCGCATCGGCAATATCTTTTAGTGTTCTAGGAGTTTCTGTGTCTCTGCATGCAGCATAAAGTGATGCGGCAATCATTGCAGAAATAGATCTCCCGCGAACTAGTTTTTTCTCCAATGCCTTTCTGTAGATATAAGCAGCTTTTTCAAGGACATTTGCAGAAACTGCAACCTTGTCTTTTAGCTTGTTTAATTCACCAAGTGCCTGTCTCAAATTTCTATCAACAGGTTCATGGGTTTGACTTCGATTATCCCAAGTTCTAAGACGTTCGATTGTACTTCGCATAGATGTAGAAAGTGGTTTTCCTGAAGCATCTTTGTTTATTGGGTTGATTACAGTAGACAACCCCATATCATGTATTGTAAGAGATGATGGTGCACCGGTTCTTGTTGGATCAGAGCCGCCATCTTTTTGAAATGATCTCCATTCTGGACCTGATGCTTGTGTTTTTTCAGTAATTACAAAACCACACTTTGAACAAAATTCTTCCCCGGTACTTTCATCAGTCAATAAAGAATTTTTTCCACAGCGTAGACATTTAGAATTTTCTTTAGAATTTACCATATTAACTACCTTATACTACTACCCATTTTATTAAAATCTCAATTGTCAAAATATCACTAATTCTTTCTTTTCTATGGCTTAACACGAAGAGTTAACTTTCAAGTCTAATTTAAACTGAATACGATTCTAAGCATAACAATCAGAAAACACCTAATATATGATAAAATCCAAAAAGTGTCAGGAATGGTTCTTGTTGATAAAAGAATGCTTGTAGGCGGTCTTGTTATGTTAATTGTAGGAATTATACTTACTGTAAGCATTAGCTCCTCAATGCCAGCAGGCCAACCAGGGATGACTGAAGAAGAGGTATTTGATTTGATGACAGCACAACAAGAAATCCAAGATTACAACACACTATCTGGAATCCTAATAGGAATAGGATTTTTGTTAGTACTGGTTAGTTTTGGTGCTAGAAGAAAAGGCAATGCAAAAAAAGTAGAAAAAAAGGTCACAGAATGATTCAAACCTTTTAATCTTAAATCAAGTTCATTGATCCCATTGATTCAAGCTGAAATCAGTGTCTATCCAATGGCAACAAGAACTACCAGTGCTAGTTTTTACATTGCAAAGGCAATAGAATCAATCCAAAATATAGAAAATCTCAGATATGAAATCAATTCAATGGGGACAGTTTTGGAATCAGATAGTATTGATATAATTTATGAGGCATCAAAGAAAATGATGGAGACAGTTCACAATCTAGGTGTTGCCAGAGTTGAGGTTGTAATCAAGGTTGATTCAAGAAGAGACAAGCATGTCAAAATGGAAGAAAAGATTGATTCGATTAAAAAACAATTGAGTGAATAAATACATTTAACATATTACACAAATATGAATTTGTGAAAACAGAGACATCAAGTTTTAGATTAGAGAAGGAAATGTTTACAGAATTTAAAAAACATGCCAAAAAACAGAACATCACAGTTAATTCTCTTATCAATAAGATAATGAAAGACTATGTAGAATGGGGAGCACAGATACCCTCTATCAACTTAATACCAATTTCAGCTTCTTTGATTGGATTATTTCTAAAAAGTCACAATGAAGAAGAGATAAGAAAAGTTGCAAAAGAACATGCAGAAATACACATGGTTGAAAATTTGTTAATGATTAAAAATGAAGAATCAATAGAGGCATTTTTATCTGGAGTTCAAAACTGGTGTAAATCAGCAGGATTTCCTTTATCAATTCGAGATAAAAATGACAGCACAAACTATACACTTATGCATAAACAAGGCACAAAATTTTCGATTTTAGTAGAAGAGACAATCAAAACATCCATCGAAATATTAACAAAAGAAAAAGCAAGGTAAAACATACTACCAACGTTGTCTCATTTTGGATTTAAAAAAAAGTGAGAGAAAAGAAATGATTTTAAGAAATTTTATTTGATAAATCTCCTTACGTTTTTATGAAATTCATCTAATGAAATCTCTCCGTCATCAAATGCCTCTACTACTTCTAAGCAGTTCATTTCAATCCTTTCCTCAATACAACATCGACTACACTTGACATGCTAACTGTAGCATTGAGTTTTTTGAGCAAATCTCCTTGCATCAAACGAAGTTTTCTGTGTACATCGTTTTGTATTGTTATTGTGATTCTTTGTGCTGTCATACTATATGACAGGTAAGATTTCATATAATGAGAAAGTAAACATTGTAGCTAATTGCAATACATTTACGAGTATGAAAAAATTATTTTATGTGATATTATTTAGAAAAAAAGTTAAAAAAATAACTATAGTCCCCATATTGACATCAACCCACTTAACTATAGTCATAATATTTTGGATGTTACCAAATTCTTCACCTTCAAGACTCACAAATAGAAGATGATTATTTGGTAGAGGTACTGTGATTCTCTTTATTTTGTCATATGCAACAATTGCGTATTTTCCGTTTCCAATCTTTGATGACAGTTTATCACGTTCTTTCCAAGATTCAATAGACCTCTTCAAGGATTCTTTGGTTTCATCCATACTGAGATAGCTAGTGGTATTATCACGAATGCTATTCCATAGAATATTCCCGTTATGATCACAAATTATTGCAACCCTTGAACTAGGGATTTCACCTAAGATCATGTTAAGGAGTTTTTCTTCAGATTCATTGACATTTTGGGTGGTAGACATTACTTGGAAAATGCCACTAAAACAACATAATCTTGATGATTGATTTTCTTTAAAATTGTTTAAAAATTTCAAATATTTTAAACAATTTTTTAGTTTCCAAACATCCTTAATAATCAAGATTAAACAAGGGGTAAACATAATGAAACATTTTGTCATTATCGCAATTGTTGCATTATCAATAATAATCCTTAATGTCAGTACATCATTTTCTGAGGAAACAGAATCATCGAAAATAAAACTTCACAAGATGCGCTCATCAATTATAGATGGAGGACAACCACTAGTTTTTGTTGGAAAATTTACTACTGATTCAGGAAAACCAATTTACAATGCAACTATCATCATCAAAAATGATCAGAATTGCCCTGATGACCAAATTATAGGACAGGGGAATAACTGACAAGAGGGGGAAATTCAGTGTGTATACAATGCCCAAAATATGGAATGAGAAAGACAACAGAGTAACATTTCATGCAGAATTTAACGGTGATGAAAAATATTCTGCATCAGTTTCAGAAAATAGAATGTATGTGATTTATCCAGAACATGCTCAAAAATGTGAAAACTAGAATTGTTTTAGAATTTTAAAGTGAGTATTTCTTTGAGCAGGTGTTCGTCCAATTTCTTTTGCCATTATTGCAAGTTCTTCAATAGATGAATTAGTTGCTTTTCCTGCAGCACGATAAATCTCTTCAGAAAATGCAGTTCCTACCAAGTCACTTCCACCATTGAATAATGCAACTTGTGCCAGTTTCTTGCCGTAAGCAACCCAATAAACTGAAATGTTGTTTAGTACATTTGCAAGCATTAGTCTTGATATTGCAGTTATTTTCAAATCATAAACAGATGAACACTCGTTATTTACCAGATGTTCTTGTTCAAGTTCAGTATTATCTAGACTAAACTTTAATGGAATCAAAGTGAGAAAACCTTTGGTCTTTTTTTGTAGTTCACGAATCTTTATGAGATGATCAATAATGTGTTCTGGTTTTTCAATGTGTCCATAAAGCATTGTAACATTACTTTGGATTCCCATGTTGTGTGCCTCTTCAATCACATCAAGCCATTCTTGACCGGAACATTTTCCTCTAACAATCTTGTTTCTGATTTCTGGATGAAATAGTTCTGCACCACCACCTGGCATGGAATCAAGTCCTGCATCTTTCAGACGAGATAAGATTTCTTTTGTGGAATTTTTTGTTAGTTTTGATAAATAGAAAATTTCAGCTGCAGTTAATGCTTTGATGTTAATTTCTGGGTGGTTCTTTTTGATTATTTTCATCATGTCTTCATAGTATTCTAAGGGGAGTTTTGGATGAAACCCACCAACTATGTGAACTTCAGTTGCGCCCATCTGTTTTGCAATTCCAATTCTTTGTTCGATTTCTTGTGGAGTTAGGGTGTATGCATCATCGGCCCCTTCTTTTCGATAAAATGCGCACATCTGACAACTAGCTGCACAGACGTTTGTGTAGTTCATGTAGTATGATGCTGCAAAAGTAACAATATCGCCAACTAACTTCTTTCTTGTATTGTCTGCAACTGCTCCAAGTAGATGAATATTGTCATAATCCATCAGTTCGAGACCATCTTTGTATGATAGCTCTTCTCCTGCAATTGCTCGATCTAAGGCTTGGGAATCTCCAACTAGTTGTTCTAACATGTGATATCATTTGTTCATCATGATATATTCCTTATAGTCTCAAGAAATAAGTAGCCAGTCATGCTATTACTATTATGGTACTTCCCCTAGTTGATGAACACAAACCAAAATGCTACTTGTGTCATGAGGGTTTTGAGAACATAGAAGAACTCAGAGAACATCAAAATACTAAACATAAAGACTTCTTTGAATCAAATGAAAAGCAGGCAACAAGAGAACCAGCACCTGGCGACGTTACTGTGTTTTAATTTTCTTGTCTTTAATTGATTTTAGTAGTTCTTGGGCAACTTCTTTTGAGATATTTGCCAGGTCATAGTGTTGATCAATAGATAATGCTTTTTTGAAATGTTTTATTGCATCTTGTAAATGTCCAGTCTCACCTAATGAAAGCCCCTTGTATGCAAGCGCCATTGCACATTTTTTGTCAATTTTCAATGCTGTGTCATAACACTCTATTGCTTCTTGATATTTTTGATCTGAATGCAGTGTTGCCCCCTTGTTTAGCATTGCATCAAGATTATCTGGGGAAATGGCAAGTGCCTTGTCATATGAGCGAATAGCAAGTTTCAGTCTCCCCATATTTTGCAGGGTAGCACCTTTGTCAATAAGGGCATTAATGTTCTCTGGTTCTTTTTTTAGCGCTAAATCATACAGTTTTAGGGCATCAGAATAATTTCCATCTTCTGCATACTCAAAGGCTTCTGCTAACATTTTCTTTACTTCATCATCCACTGTGTTTGATAATATTTTGTTAATAAAAAATATTGAGGTTGTACCCTTTTTATCATATCTACCTCTTACAATACGATAACTCTTGTTAATTTCTTACATTAACAAACTATTGACAAGGAGTGAATTTCTAACAAAATCATACAAGAAAGGAATCCAAATGATTTGATTTAGCATCAAAATCAAATAATGAAATGAAAAGATTTCATTTGATAAATATCCTTACTTGTCTGTGAAATTCATCTAATGATAAATCTCCGGCATCAAATGCCTTGACTACATCTTCAATACAGTTCAATTTCTAAACTGCTCCATGTTGTAGCCTTCAATTTCTAGATCAAAGAGTATCTGACCTAGGTTTTGACCATCATTCATTCTCTTGTGAACTTCAGAGAGGATCATTTGTGGGGTCAGGATATTAAGTCCGCTGCAGTCAAATGTCTCAGCAAAAATAAGACTCATTTCAATCCTTTCCTCAACACTAGATCGAATACACCAGACATGCTAACTGTGGCATTGCTCTTTTTGAGCAAGTCAGCTTGCACGTAACGAAGTTTTTTGTGTACATCGTCTTGTATTGTTATTGTGATTCTTTGTGCTTTCATACAGTAAGAATAGTAACTTTTCATATATCGAGTAAGTAAGCTTTGTAGCTAAGTGCAATACATTTACGAGTATGAAAATAATTATTGTTTAATTAGTTTACTATCAAATTTGGAAAAGTCCTAAAATAATATAATTACAAAAATAAATTATGATCGATGAAAAAAACATATACATAATATTTCCCAAGTTTGGAACTTTGGAGCTTTCTTTAAATTTAGAGGTTTTTGAAAAAAAATATGAGTGAAGTAGAAAATTATGCTACAACTTGGGTACAGACACCTCTTTCTAAATTTGGTTTCAAATGTATAATGAACAAGCACAATCTTTGTGCTGATTCATCATGTGAATGTCTTTGTCATCAGTCCTAACAGCATAAAATTCAAAGAATAGTTTCCTATCCACGTCTTTATGACTAATACTTGCTGTAAACTTAAACTACATTATGTAAAATAGATATGAATCTTGAATCCATTATTTCAGCTTAGTACCAGGAGTTATGATAAGGAAATTCCCATAGTTAAACAAGCATTAGAAAACTTGGAAACAGAATGTAATGTGAAAAATGGATATACTATAGAAAAGCCATTTAAAAAATTTGGTTGGACATTTTTTA
>PVMK01121277.1_pt1 | contig 23017 bp, 22 predicted proteins | sample 1853481 | NCBI WGS metagenome assembly PVMK01 (sample SAMN08533507, study PRJNA380276) | Marine sediment metagenome, whole genome shotgun sequencing project. | reverse complement strand
GATCAATTCTCTATCAGGGTTCTGTGTCAAAAGTGGCTGATAGAGAATTGATCCTGCCTCAAGTGCCTTTGGTAACGGAATATGTGCAATCCCTAAAATTTTTCCACCAATTTCGGATCCTTGTCTCACTGGTCCTAGAGTAGAATCCCCCCCAGTGTGTTGAAACCCACTACCCTGAAACAATGTATGACCCGGCGTTTGAAGCCCATCAAAAGAAGTAATGTCTGTCGATGACAAGCCCAAGGGAGAATCAGTTGTTGACGGAAGGGAATCTTGGAGAGATTTCTTCATCACGGATGTTTCATTATATTCATGAAGAACTTGAGAGAAGACTGGTGCCAATGCTTGGTCAGTTGACGTTGATTGATCCTTATTAACCGGGCTCAATGATCCCACCGCTACCCCGCCACCACCAATGGCATGAGAACCGTTTTGTGCGATCACGAATATGGGAAGAAGGGAACTCATAATTAATTTTGGCGCTTTCGCATTCGCTTATCGTTTCAGTTTAATCTCACGATATTTCTGAAGCCCTTCAGATAATTTTGCGGCTTTCTTCGGATTCACTCCTGCTAAAATTCCCGCTGCCTTCTTATTCTTGATTCCTGCCAGAATGTCTAATGCGAGTCCTTCACGCATGAGTTCGATTCGTAGTGCCCCTTCTTCAGGATCCATCGATTCATAGATCTTGAGCAAATGCACGAGGGCTGGATCTTGCTCTAAATACCGACGTTGCTCTTCACTTAACGCCGCCGCTTCTTTTTCCAACCGTTTGGCTTCTTTAGCCTGTCGCGCGGCCAAGGCTTCTAAATCCCGCTGCAACGACAAGACGTGCTCTTCGCGCAGTTGCAAACCACGTTCCCGCTTATCTACCTCTTTCAGGCGAACTTGAAGATCTTCCAATAACGTGGCTTCTTCACTGCGTGACTCATCAGGGTAATCTCCTTCAACATGTTGATTTTCTTGGGAATCGGTTTCGGGTTGTTCCGTTGTAGCTTGCACGGACCACACCGCTGTGGCCCACAAAACCACGACCACAAACCACCAGGGAATCATGCGTCGACTAGGCAACATCGTGCTACTGGGTCATTTCTTCAAGGTTAGAAGTGGCAAAGGCATGAGCAGAGACATCTTCTTGAATGCGTTGTTCTTGCACAGCCACTTTTTTTAAGATTGCCGCCTCTTTTTTGGCAATGACCAGTTCGACGACCCGTCTGGCGTGGTACGCTTTTTTCAGCTTCTCACGAAGGCCCACTAAGGTTTCCTCTAGCCGCTGAATCTCTTGCATGCGCTCTTCCATTGCCGTGCCAAGCTGGTCCAGCCATCGATACCGTTCTTCGGCAAACAGGGTATCAATACCTATTTGAATTTTTTGTTCTAATTCCGCCACAACCGATTCCATCTCTTGAGTCATTTCATAACGTTTCGTGAGCTCCTGACTCTTTTCCCATTCAGCCAATACAACCTCTTCTCGAGCCAAGTCTTCTACTTGCTTCCGAAACCTTAGCAATGTTGTCCAATTCATGTGGTTCTTCCCTTTGCGACAAGAATACTTCGACTTTGTGCGGCCAATGCCTCAAGGTTTTGCCAACTCTCCGTTAGACTGACGGCTGCTTCACGAGTTTGTCTGAGATATCCATCAATGGGTTCTTTCATCTGTATGGCGGCATCCAGTCGTGCATTGGTCCCCTGTTGATACGCCCCCAAATTAATCAGATCTTCCGAGTTTCGATATTCAGCCATCGCTTGGACAATCGTTCTGGCCGCCTCGGCATGCGAGTCCGACACAATATCCGACATCACTCGACTGACACTTTGAAGCACGTCAATGGCCGGAAAATGTCCTTGCATGGCCAATTGTCGAGATAACACAATATGCCCGTCCAAAATGGAACGCATGGAATCGACAATGGGATCATTGAGATCATCCCCATCCACTAACACCGTATAGAGACCTGTAATTGAGCCCTTCTCCAACGGCCCTACCCGCTCTAATACCTGTGGAAACAGGGTAAACACGGAAGGTGGATACCCTTTCGTCGTCGGAGGTTCTCCGGCTGCAAGCCCCACTTCTCGTTGGGCATGGGCCAAACGCGTGAGCGAGTCCACCAGTAAGAGAACTTGGTTACCTTGATCACGAAAATATTCCGCAATCGCGGTGGCCACAAAGACGGACCGGACACGAACCAGCGGCGATTGATCAGAAGTGGCCACAACCACCACAGACCGTCGGAGGCTCTCCTCTCCCAAATCACGTTCCAAGAATTCCTTGACTTCCCGTCCACGCTCCCCTACCAAAGCAATGACATTCACATCCGCTTTCGTATGTCGACACAGCATCCCCATCAACACACTCTTTCCCACGCCACTCCCCGAAAAAATCCCCATTTTTTGCCCAACGCCACACGTCAATAACGAATTGATCGCTTGGACCCCCAAATCCATAGGCGTGGTGATACGTTTCCGCTGCAAAGGTGCCGGGGCAGAGGCATATAAGGCATACCGTTGACTTCGATGAAGCGGCCCTTTTTCATCGACGGGTTGGCCTAAACCATCAACCACCCGGCCTAACAGATTCTGCCCTACAAGCATTCGTGGGGAGCTGGGGTCGTAACGAACCAAATCTCCGGCACCAATCCCCCGGACTGGTCCGAATGGCATAACAACGACGCGTTGCTCTCGAAACCCAATGACTTCTCCCTCAAGAATGGACTGGCGCCTCTGACTAAAAATATGACACCGCTGACCCACTGCGGCTCCTGAACCCGTGGCTTCTAATGTTAATCCCACGGCTTTCACCACACGGCCTGTGACGGTGGTGGTGGAAAGTTCATCTAACCGCTGTTGAATGACGCCGAGACTCATGAGGGGGAAATTTCCAATCCAAATTCGGTGGCCACGGTCTCCAGTTGTTGCTGAAGACGTGCATCCAACTGCAACCCGGCCTGCTCCACGAGACATCCTCCAGGCTGGACGTCTTCATGTCCTTCAATGCTCAAATGATCTCCATCAAGAAATTCAGCCCGCAAAGATTCGTGAAGGGGTTCCAACGCATGGAGATCTTGAGGATGCACCTTAATCGTCACGAGATTCTTGTTCAGGAGTAGCCCGAGAATCTGACGCACTTGACGCACAATAATTTCTTTATCAGTTTCAACCTCTCGAAGAATGATTTTTCGGGAAATGGCCAACGCGACCTCCACAATATCTCGGTCTTGTTCTTCAAGAGCTGCCACTCGAGCTCGCCCGATCTGATTAGCCAACTGAATCGCCCGGTTGAGTTGCTCATCCAATTTGGCTTGACATTGGGCTCGTTCTTCATCAATTCCTTTCAGCCTGCCCTGTTCAAATGCCTGTCGCTGTAACTCCGAACAATCATGCGGTTGATCTTCATCATCTTGATCCCTTGCGCCTATTGGGATCAATTCCGCCATCTCAAATTTTTTCACCCTGGAATTCTGTTCCATAGTTCAATCAACCTTAGACCATTTGCTCTTCGCCTTTTCCTCCGAGAGCTACCCGACCTTCACCTGCCAACCGTTGCACGGTCTTAATAATATTTTGTTGTGACAATTCCACGTCACTCAACTTGACTGGGCCTCGGGTCTCCATATCCTCTTTCAAAGATTCAGCCGCACGACTAGACATATTGTTAAAGAATTTATCGCGAAGCGGTCCTTCAACCGGTTTGAGAGCCAAGAGCAATTCTTCCTTGCTCACTTCACGCAGTAATTCCTGCATCCCCCGATCGTCCACATTCTCCAGGTCTTCGAACACAAACATTTTTCCACGTATTTCTTCGGCCACATCAGGATCTTTCGATTCCAAAGATTCGAAAATCTCACCTTCTACAATTTTTTTGACGGAGTTTAAAATTTCGGCGACCATACCTGTTCCCCCAACAGGAACGGCATTTTTCGAAGCTCCTAGGCGAAGTTCTTCCTGGAGCACCCCATTCAATTCATCCACCATACTTGGAGATACTTCTTCTGTTGTCGCCAAGCGATACACAACGGCATCCCGTTGATGCGCAGGAAGCAAGGACAAAACCTGGGCCGCTTGATCCGACTCTAAATTCGCCAAAATAAGTGCTCCCGTTTGCGGATGCTCAAACGTCAGCAAATTAGCGATTGATACCGCATCTAACGATTTCAACGTCTCAAAACCAGCATTATCTGAAGTATTGAGGGAACTCAAAATACGGCGTGCCTTATCTTTTCCTAGCGCCGCATTCAGAATTTTAGCCAGGTAGGTTTTCCCTTCGACGCTTAATCCGGCGGCTCCCGCCAATTCCCTGAATTCTTTCAAGACATAACGATGTTCCTCTTGCCCGACATTGACAAGTGCCCCCAAATAGGCGCCGATCTGCCGAATATCTTTTTGATCTAACACCTTCAACACTTCAACTGCCGCATTCTCCCCAATGGCCAGTAACAAAATCGCGGACTTTTCATATCCTGATAAGTTCTCACTCACCGGTTAGACCTTTTGTTCTTCTTTTATCCAGGTACGAATGACTTGAGCAGCCGATGCAGGATTATTGGCCGCTAGCTTAATGGCCTGGTCTTGAGGTGTCTCGCTAATCTGTGCCTCATATTCGGTCACCGTGGCCGGCAATCCTTTCTGCGGCAACGCCACGGCCCGAGCCGAGGGCTTACTCAGATTCAAAGCCATGGGTCTGATCACAAACCACAGGACCATCACACCCAGAAAGAAAAACAACACGGGCTTCAGAAATCCTCCCCAAGTCGCGAGGAATCCCTGTACACCTGCGGTCATCCCGTCTTCGCCTTCCTGAACGGCAGGCGTTTCAAATGGCACATTAATCATTTCAATTTGATCGCCACGCTCTTCGGAAAATCCAACCGCTTTTTTTACAATGAGGATAAGATTTTGAATTTCTTGTTCCGATCGGGCCACATACTTCTTATCATCAGTCGCATCTTCAGCCTGGCCTTCGACACCTCCTACAGCCTCGTAGGTCCCGTCCACCAACACCGCCACACTTAACCGTTGAATCGTCCCGGTAGGTTCTATAATTTTGCTCACTTTCCGATTAATTTCATAATTCAACGTTTCATTTTTTCGCTTGGCTTCTTTGGGTCCCGCACCTCCTGTCAATTTCAGATCATTAGGGACATTGCTTCGCACACCTGGCACTCCTGCCTGTGAACCCTGTTCGACGACTTTTTCCTGACTTCGGTTTTCACTTCGCACGACTTGGCTATTGGGATCAAAACTCTCTTCTGTAATCTCAATTTGACGAAACTCCAATGGAGCCGTCACACGCACCACTGACTTATCCCGCCCCAAGACTCGGTCCAACATCGTCTGGACCCGTTGTTCCAAATCATGCTCAACTCCACGTTGAGTCTCAATTTGCGTGGCAGTCAGTTGGGCATCGTCATCAGCAGAATTTTGACTGAGAACTTCTCCTTGATTATCGACAACGGTGACCTGACTGGGCTCCAATCCTTCTACACTACTTGCCACCAAATGAACGATACCTTGTACCTGTGTCCTCCCTAAGGGTTTGCCTCGTTTCAAAGTCAGCACCACGGCCGCTTGAGCCGGCTTTTGTTCAGAGGAAAATAAGCGCTTCTCGGGAATGACCAAATGTACGCGAACCCGATCGACCTGCGAAATTTGGCTAATGGTGCGAGCCAACTCGCCTTGCAGCGCTCGACGATAATTCATTTGTTGCGTAAAGGGCGTGACGCCTATTCCGGTGCGATCAAATATCTCAAATCCCACACCGGCAGATTCGGGGAGACCTGCCGAAGCTAATTGTAGACGTAACTCATGCACGCGCTCAGCGGGAACTTTGATCGTATTACCATCTTCACCTAACTCATAGGAAACCCCTTGCTTACCAAGCTCTTGAATAATGGCTCGAGTATCCTGGGAATCTAATTGCGAAAAGAGGACAACCAGCTCAGGTTCCTTTCCTATGATCAACAACAGTGGAATGGTGGCGATGGCCAACGCCAACAACACCACCACGCCAATGCGTTGACCGAGAGTTAAGGACTGAAAATTCGTGATGAGACTTTCCGAAAATGTTGCCATATCTACTGGGAATCCCTAGATGAAATTGGTTGCCTATTCACATGTCAGGATGCATGAAACAACGGAGCCCCTCTCATGCTCTAGGAGTCTGTCTGGCTTAGGGAATCGAGAGCGAAAAAGCGGCTGAGCGAGGACAGATTTTGACGATTTCGCCGGCCCATAGTGGGCCTATAGGCCAAGAAAGCGGCGAAATCTGGACCGCTGAGACACTTTTGTAGCCGATTCTTCTTAAGTCCGACAGGCTCCTAGACTTGCATCCGCATGACTTCCTGGTAAGCATCAATCATTTTATTTCTCACTTGCATGAGTAACCGGAAGGATAACCCGGCTTTTTCCCCGGCAATCACTGCTTGATGAATGTTGACATTTTCCCCTTTCGCAACAGCATCTTCCAATCGACCGGCTTCATGTTGCATGGAATTGACGGCCTCCACTGCGTTTTTTAATACATCGCTAAATCCCTGATCTCCTTGAGAAGCTCGTTTGACTGTAGAACCTCCAAAGGGCTCCGGAATGGCCTCAATGCCTTTAATCATGGAATAATCCATAAGAAGATTCCTTTCCTCAAATTTCTAAACACGCCTATCGTCCCATCTCCAATGCACGAAGGGTCATGGTTTTTCCTGTTTCCAGCACTGCGATATTGGCTTCATACGCCCTCGTCGCGGACATGAGATTCACCATTTCCTCAATGGGATTGACGTTTGGCAGATGTAAATACCCTTTGTCATCGGCATCCGGATGATCAGGGTCGTACACCGTGCGTAAAGGTCGTGAATCCTCAATAATATCGGTAATCCGGACCCCTGAAGGTTCTGACGGATCACCGAAGGCACTGCTAAAGACAGAATGAAACGGGGTTTGCGTCGACGTCGCTTGAAACACGACATCACGCCGAATATAAGGGCCACCATTTGGTGACCGCGTCGACTCGGCATTCGCAAGATTGCTCGCAATGATATTCAACCGTTGTCGTTGGGCATCTAACGCCGATCCCACTACCGCAAAGACTCGATCGATATTCATAGCTTCCTCCTTTTTTTGGCATGCTGGTCATACATATGCTCGCTCACCTTCTTTTTTATGCTCATTTATGCTCACCCTCATCGTCCTTCATCAATAGCCCTTTTCCACCCTTCAAATCGTCCATCTAAAAATTGGTTGACCGCCATGTAGAGAAGGGTATTTTCAGCCATCAACGTCATTTCTTGTTCAAGATTAACGGTATTTTCGTCTATCCCAGCCCCCGCATTTTGCTTAATCGTCTGATGAAAGATATTGTTTTCCTCAGAAATCCCACCTAAATGTCGATGGTGCGTAATCGTCGGACCTAACTGGCCCTTACCCTGAAGAATTGCGGAAAATGTCTCCCGAAATGGTAATTGTCTGGCCTTATACCCTGGCGTTTCTTCATTCGCCATATTGGAGGCAATGGTTTCATGAATCGCACTCCGCACATCCAATGCTCGTTCATATAAATGGGTGCCTGAGTCCCATGGAGAAATCATCATAGAGCTGTTCCTTTACAGTGCCTCATCTCGTAAATCTGAGGATAACCCTTTAATGCCTTTGTTTAGAGGACAAGACATGAAGTCCCTGGCTCAAGCAGCAACACCTATGCCACTCCCGTTGCCCGCAATTTTCTTATGACCACACTCAACTTCTACCTCTACAACATTTCTCGTATCTGAGGAAGATTTTTCCTTGAATTTTTTTCCTATCATCGGTAAATTTTTCCGCCTATTCCATCAAAAGACCGCATGCGTTGGGTCCATCCACCCAATTCCACGTTCTGACCCACTACACACCTAATGAAAGTCCCCCGTTGAGTTGTCGATACTCCCGTAATTTATTGCGTAACGTACGAATACTGATCCCTAAGGTTCTGGCGGCATGTGTTCGATTACTATCATGTGCTTCTAATGTTCGCAGGATGAGGTCTCTTTCCATTTCCCAAATGGTTCCGGTAGGCGCATGCGTTGGACCGGAAGTTAATGTCGGTTCATCAAATTGAAAATGTTCGACCTGCAATGGACCATTGTCTGCCAGGAGAACACCCCGTTCAATGACATTCTCTAATTCACGGACGTTGCCCCGCCATGGTCGGCTTTTCAAATACATCATGGCCTCATCGGAAATGCCATTCCAAGTCCGCCGGTTTCGCTGAAATGACCGATGCGAAAAATGTTCGACCAACAACTGAATATCCTCTGGCCGATCTCGTAACGGGGGAAGCGTGAACGGCATCACGCTCAGGCGGTAATACACATCTTCCCGAAACCGTCCGGCTTGGACTTCCTGCGCAAGATTTCGGTTTGTGGTGACAATGACCCGCACGTCCACTGAAATCGGCTGCCGCGAACCAAGACGGTCAACTTCTCGTTCCTGAAGAACTCGCAGCAATTTCGCCTGTAGGCCTAAACTCATCTCCGCAATTTCATCCAACAAAATGGTTCCTTTATGAGCCAGTTCGAATTTCCCGGCACGTCTGGTCAGGGCTCCAGTAAACGCACCTTTCTCATATCCAAACAATTCACTTTCTAAGAGGCCTTCAGGCAATGCGGCACAATTTATAGCGACAAAGGGTTGATGAGCCCGTGTACTCTTTCGATGGATATCACGAGCCAGAACTTCTTTTCCCGTCCCGCTTTCCCCTTGAATCAAAATGGTGGCTGAGCTGCTTGCCACCATATCCAGCATTTTTAAGGTTTGCAGCAGTTTAGGGTCTCGAGTCAGAAACCCTTCTTGGCGCTCACTATATGCTGTCTTGTCTTGAGGCCCGCTCGTCACATGCTGTTGTTCACTCCGATCATCATCCAGCTGTTGAATGAGCTTCTCCAGTCGATCAAACGGAAAGGGTTTTTGCAGAAAATCTGTTGCTCCATATTTCAGGGCTTCCACCGCAACATCCACACCTCCATAGGCCGTCATTACCACGACCGGCATATGGTATCCTTGCGTCCGTACTTCTCGTAAAAATTCCATTCCCCCTTTTCCAGGTAAACTCAGGTCGGTGAGTACCAGCCAAGGGGCATCCCGTTCAACATGCTCTAAGCCCTCATAGCCATCCTTGGCTACCGTGACCTCATAGCCATGTTGGCTTAAGACTTTACTTAATGCCGTCTGTAACTGTTCATCATCTTCAACAACGAGGATGCCCCGACTCATCCCACTCTCGGTCTCTAGCATGCCATTCTCCTTTACTGAGGGAAAAAGAGTTCGACTGTTGTCCCTTTTCCTTCTTGACTGGTGATATCAATCAAACCATGATGAATGTGAACAATCTGTTTTACAATGGAAAGACCGAGACCCGTGCCTCCCTTTCGCTTGGAATAAAACGGACGAAACATGTTGGAGAGCTCTTCCTTGGACATTCCGCAACCATGGTCTCGGATACGGAGAGCAATTCCCTGCTCAAGGTTTTGATTCCCGTGCTCACTCACGAGGCGAGATTCATTTCTACAGTGAATCTCAATTCGGCTGTCCGATTCTGATGCATGAATGGCATTGATAAGTAGATTGAGCAGCACTTGCTTTAATAAGGATTCATGACCTCTGATAGTGGACAGCTTTCCTTCTCGACGACGATGAATCGTTAACCGTTTCTTTCGTAAGGGATACATCGCCAACAGTTCCACATCGTCAAATAACGAAAGAAGACACACGGATTCCCGCCCAGCATTCAGAGGAACACTGGCTACCAATATATTGGAAACCAAATGATCCAAGGAACGAACGGCCTGGATACAATGATCGGCCAACTCTTGTCGCTCTTCCTGATTATGATGATCGCGCCCCAACAATGTGGCAAACCACTCAATGCTCGATAATGGATTCCGAATATCATGAGCAAGTCGCCCGACTTTTTCTCCAAGACCGGCTAACCGTTGACGATGTTCTTCATCAGGTGGCTGAAGCAGCTGAGAGTCGGAATTGCCAGTATCAAAACACCCAAGGGACACATGTAACGAGGAATTCCGGGAAAGTGTTGGAAAATCATCGTTCAGCGATGGGGCATCGATCTCCCACTCCGACATCTGCCCTAACGAAGAAACTGGCGTTGCCTTAACTCCCTTCATTGGCGCTCCCTGTTTGCGGTTTCCCTTTTAAAGAAAATTCGTCCAACACCGCTACGGCTGCGGCCCGAATGGTATTTTCAAATTCTGGCGGTCGTGTTTCTAATTGTCGAACTTCTGCCAAGAGTTTTTGCGCTTCAGCCGCATTCCCTTGATAATCCAATGAAAGCCCCCACCGATACTTTGCCCAGGCTTTCAAGGCCACAGGCGCCTTGGAAGAAAGCACTTGGTCATACAATGGTACGGCATCAGCAAAGTCTCCTTGGTCAAAAAGAAAATCTCCGAGCCGAATCACCGCAACCATGTCCTTAGGATCGAAAGTCACGACCTGGCGTAAGTCCTGAAGTGCAAGATCTCTCTTCTCTGCCCCTAGATACGCGTGGACACGATTTTGGAGAACATATAATTGCAATGCCTTATCATGAGTGTGCTGCACCACATCAGACAGCTGTTGAATCGCCTGTACATAGTCTTCACGGGCCAACGATTCCATCCCCAACACAGCAGACACCTCAGCTCGCCACTGGCCTTCAGGATATTCACGAAAATAGATTTCACCAGCATTTCGAACCAATTTCGCATTACCTTGCTCATCAGCCAAAAATACTTTTTCCGCAAAGATTTCCTCTCGCAGAGAACTCTCCGGGTGTTTTTCCAACAATTGGTCATACCATTGCATGGCTTTCGAGGGGAGGTTCACATGCTGATAGGCCTCAGCAACGATCCTGACACGCTCATGTGTCAACGGGACTAAATAAAACGCCTCCTGTTGACCTTCATGAAACTTGAGTAACGGTACCCAGGCCTGCTGATCATAGAAAGACCGAATCTCCTTGTTGAGAATGGTGCTTAGTTCATGTTGGGCTTCCTGTCGCCTTGGCTCCGAGGTGGCCACCATAGCCAGATGCATGTATGACCGAATGGTAGCCGGAATATCTTCAAGGACGTGATACCCCCGCCCCATCCACAACATGTTTTCTTCGGCTAAATCTGGTTCTGGGGCTTGGCTCAAAACACGAGCCGTTTCCACCACATTATCCCAGGACACCGATAAATAAATTTCTAATTCATCCAAGCGCTGGTAGACTTTTACCCATTCTTCTTTTGAATGTTCTTCCGACAAATAGTCCACAACCCATCTGGTTTGTGCCGCTTGCCCTCGACGACCGGATTCCTGTCCGGCAAAGCGCCGCTTCGCTTGTTCGGCAAACCATAGAGACAGAAATTCATGGCCTTCCTTTAACAATTTTTCAGAAATACGAATTAAAGCCTGACCAGCAAATTTCTGCTGCGGATGAAGATTGACTGTGGTCAAAAATCGAGGAATCGCTTTATCGGAATCTCCAACAACCAATTCCGTCAATCCGTAATAATAAGACGAACGCTCAGACTGTCGAATAAGCTCAGGACTTTCGGCTTCCACAACCCGATACCAATAATAGGCTTGTCTCCACGCCTTGGACATGGCCGTCGCCTCGGCCAATCCCAGTGCCCCCCTGAGTCGATGCGCTTCCCATTTAGGCTCTTCTACGACCCGACGAAACACCAACGCAGCCTCAAGAAATTGTTGGTTTTCCAAATATCCCATTCCAGCTTCGACCATCACCCCTCCAGCCATGGGGTCTTCAGGATATGAACGAAGAAATTCTTCAAACAGAGCATTGGCTTCGGAATGCCATCCCGCATCCCAATACAGTTGCCCCATTGAACAAAGCGCCCAAGGGGCATAGGCACCATCCGGCTCGGCCGCTTTCATTGCTTGAAGACGCTCGATCTGCTTCAAAAATTCTGTTCCAAGTTCATCCGATACATTAGGAAGCGATGCCACTGCCCATTTGGCGCCATCCGCAAACACCCCTTCGTCCTGTTCCATAAGGTAGGTAGAAAACAATTCCCGTGCTTCCAACAGAGATCCTGTTTCCATGGCCTTCTGGCCTTCCTGCACCAGATTCGGCATAACCATGTCCTGGGGATAATGCCAGGGAAAATCCGAACATGACCCACCCACTGCCGTACCTGGCCAAAGGACAGCCACACAGACAATCCCGAGAAATCTTCTCACGTTTCGTATGCCCCCCAACCTGGGACACCTATTCAGCAAAAATTAGACCCGAGTATTTTTTACCTGGCTCATTGAAGTTGCCGAGAAACTTCCTTGAAAAATTGGAGATTTCTTGGCAAGACGCGATGCTGGGAAGAAACTACCGGCGTCAAGGGGTTGACGGAAGGGTCAGAACTTTAGGCTAATTGAACCTAGAAACGGCGGTTGAGCGCGAAAAAGCTGTGGAAGATATTGACGTGCATAGGAAATTCAAAAAACTCGTGGTCACCTTGAGGGTGAGGAGCGATTTTTTTTGAATTTCCTAGGTGTGTGAAGAGCTTATGCAGACTTTCGTGAGCCAACTGCGGTTTCTAGGTTGAAGGGGGGCTCGTTAGGATAAGAGAGAGACGGGTGAGGACGCATGTAGTCGTTAGGCATCCACAAGATCTCCAGGAGGGGTTGCGCGCTGGGCCACAACTTCCGCAAGAGACTTCTTTTTCAGTTTTTCAATGAGGGTCGTCCGGTTAATCTGGAGAAGACGAGCGGCTTTGCTTTTCACCCAATTGGTTCGCTCAAGGGCTTCAAGAATCAGGCGATTTTCAAATTCTTCAACCGCACGAGACAGATCCAAACCACCGACCGGAATTGCGGCAGGCATCGAGGGAAGATGATCCGATGGGAGGCGACGAATTTTCTCCGGTAAATCTTCAGGTTCAATTAGACCTCGCCGTTTCAAGATTGCGATTCGTTCGATAATATTTCCTATTTCTCGGACATTTCCTGGCCAAGGATACTCACACAACAAGGCCATGGCTTGATCGGACACACCGGTCAACTCGGCCTTACGACGATCATTAAACATTGAAATAAAATGCTGCAACAAGAGGGGAATATCCTCAACACGTTGACGCAAGGGTGGAACCAAAACTGGCACAACGTTAAGGCGGTAAAAAAGATCTTCTCGGAATTGTTTGGCGGCAACCAAACTCTCGAGATCTTGATTCGTCGCCGCAACCACCCTAGCATCCGATTTATACGTCCGAGTCCCCCCTACCCGTTCGAAGGTACGTTCTTGAAGGACTCGGAGTAGCTTGACTTGAAGAGGAGGACTCAAATCTCCGATTTCGTCTAAGAAAATTGTTCCGCCTGAGGCTAACTCAAATCGGCCTACTCGAGACGCCACAGCCCCAGTAAAAGCCCCTCTTTCATGACCGAACAACTCGCTTTCCAAAAGGGCTTCCGGAATAGCCCCGCAATTCACCGGGACTAAATTCCCTCGCCGTCGGTTGCTATTACTGTGAATCGTTTGGGCAATAAGCTCCTTGCCCGTACCACTTTCCCCTAAAATAAGAACCGTACTATCCGTATCCGCAACACATTCGATGAGCTGAAACACTTCTTTCATCACCTGGCTGGAACTCACAAATTTTCCTATACTGAATTGCCCTTTGACGGTTTTTTTGAGTTCCGTGTTTTCATCTTGCAGTGATTTCACTCGCAACGCACTGGCCACGGTGGCACTCAACACATCAACGGAAAATGGCTTGGAGAGGAAATCAAAGGCTCCGGCTTTGATGGCATTAACGGCCATTTCTACGGACCCATATCCAGTCATCACAACTGTCACGGGACGCGAAGCTAATTGATTCATCTTCTGAACTAACTCAATACCATTGATGCCGGGAATCATGACATCGGTCAATACAATATCAAAGACCAACGATTCTGCCAGAGCCAAGGCCTCGCTTCCAGACGCGGCTTCGCTGACTTCGTGCCCTTCATCTTCCAATTGAAGTTTGATGGTTTCTCGAACATCCCGCTCATCTTCAACTAAAAGAATTTTGGCAACTCGATCACCAGCGGGGGATGCAACAGATCCTGTCGTTTCCATGAATAACCTCCATCACAATTCGAATGCCCCACCAATACATGGGACCGGTGACGAAACTCAAAACCATAGCTACCTCATTTGACAGGGATGGTCAAGTGAGACTCAAGCTTTCCCTCATGGTTTTCACATATTCCATCTCTCACTCCTTTGTTTTCTAGCACTGTCTCGCAAGAGCACCATCTATGTCCATAGTGACAAAAGAAAACCGCCTTAAGGAACGGTCAAAAATCACCGATAAGTTCCCGTAGCCACAACAGATTGGGGAATAGCGAGAAAAACCAAACGTAGCATGGACACACCACCTCTCCCAGAACCTGCTTCTATGCCGATTTTCATTCTGTTTGATACGCAAACAGGCTATCTTTATGGCCACCTCTTTGCCACTGGCCCAGAAGACCCTTTTCTCCAGGAAGTCATCCAATGGTGGGGCCGGTATTGCTCCCATACACCCACCGGCGTAGACTACCCCGGCCTCATCAAAGAGCCCCAAGCAGTCACCAGCCTCTCTTCCAATTAAGATTAAGGCAACTGGGCCCAAATCGCCAATCCTGACCGGAAGACTAACATAAAACCGGACAGGTGAAGAATCACGACATTATCATTAATTTGGATTTCCTGAATCTGATTACCCGCGGGCAGGTCCCGTGGGAAAAAACCACCGGTAAACGCTGAAAAACCCAACGCCCTTCGGTTGGTTACCATGACCGCAATATGAGCCTTAACTGCACTGTTTTGCAGAAATTCGCCAGCTCCCCAAGACTCCCGTTTCCACCGCCCGCGATCACTTTGAAATCCGTAGGCCGCTTCCCGACCTTGAACCACGATCATTCGTGAAGTGACTTTCCATTTGATGATCTGTTCCCCAGTGGGTAAGGGTAGGTCCACCCATCGTTTAAGTCGGCCAGAGAATCCCAACAACCGTGTACTCGTTTGGACAAATCCCGTCACTCCTTTGGCTTCAATGACCAGAACATCTTCACCAGACGACAAAATTTTCCTCGTTACCCCTTCTCCCGAAGTGAGACCAAACAGTTTCCCTTGCTCGGAAGTGATGGCGACCTGATCTGTTATCACATTTTGTGCTGTAGCATCACCGGCTAAAAAAACACTCCCCATAGCCATCATCACAATCCCCCATGGAACGCGCATACTATCAATCCGAAAATTTTCTACCATTAGCGATAATCCCAGGGCACACCTTTTTCATCTTTCATGATGGGCCCAAGAATCGACTTCATCAGTTCTGTGCCATTACTTTGGGTTCCCCACAGTCCGGTGAGGCTAATTAAAAAATCAAACTGTGTTCGATCGGGAAATTCTTGATAATACAGACCAAAAGAAAAACACCGGCAGGGGTTTTGATATATCCCCATCACATCCCATTCGGCTGTCTCCCCGGTCCGCAAATCATGATACCACCGAGTCCCAAGAGTCACGCCCAAAGGTAAGCGCATAGCCCCTCCTGCCGTAAGATAGAGAATTTTGTCATCGGGCTCCAGCATTTCGTTAAATGAAAGCGGAGTCCAAATATCCCCACGTCGCACTCGTGGGCCAGCTCGAGTAAAGCGCTGTCCAACACTGACATACCAATCCTGGTTCCCTTGAATGAAGGCATCGGTATTCACTTCTCTGAACTCTTGCTCGTAGGGATTTAAAAAAGTATCCACAGTCAAATTAAACTCCGAAAGGAAAGAGGAAGATCCTAACGGCTTATGAAATTCTCCCCTGGTCCAAACGTCCGAAAATCGTGATGCCAATGGAGGCGGAGTCCCAACGTGATAACTTTGCGCAAATAACACATCCAACCATGTACTCGATTCCCCACTTCCCCCCTGTTGGCTAATTCGATTTTTCAAGGCATAGGTCACCAAACTTTTCTTGATCAAATCATCAACTGCATCGACCTGAACCAAATCAGACTGATCGGTCGGAGGGACAAATTCATACATGACATGCGGCTTAATTGAATGCCGGACCCAACTATCATCGCCAAGGGAAAACCGTCTCGACAAATTCGTAAAGCCTTCAGCACCGACCCAGAACGTTTCCCGATGTTGAATGGATTTCTCTGTCTGCCCACGGGTATAGGTCACTTCCCTGAATTTGACTTGTGGTCGAAAACCCACCGCATTGCCCAAATTAAGCCCTTCGACAGACATCCCTGGCAAAAAATCTATACGGCTTACATCAAACCCGTCCTTTCGTGAAAAATTCACAAAAGTAGTCTCGGCGGTTAGAGCAAACGGACTACCCAAGAAGCTGGGGTTGAAAAACTGGTGTCCAATTTCAGGAAGCCGTTGAAACGTTGTATCGCCTCCGTCCCCAAGTGGTTGAAGATATTGTCCAAAAAGATACAACGCCCCATGATCTAAGCGTTGAAAAAGGGTTATAATCGATTCTTGGCTTGGTAAAGCTCGCTGAGCTCCAGAACTACTAAAATTCTGTAATACCGACCGATCGGTGGAATAATTTGCGAGAATTCGCATGGACAGATCCCGCGAGAATTGTTGAACATGGGCCCCTCGAAGCTCGGCTCGCCCACGATTTTGGTCCGTATCATAGATAGACTTCACCAGCCAATTTCCCTTCGTCTTGCGATTCCAGGCATAACGATATTCCAGGTCTCCACCTCCACCACGCTTGGTTAATATCCGCGGAGTAATCGTTAAATCATGACTGGGATTAATCGCCCAAAAAAATCCTTGCTCGAACTTGAAGCCAAATTTATTATCAATCCCCACATTCGGAACTAAGAGTCCTGTTTTTCGCGAGGCCCCGAGGGGATACCCAAACGTGGGAATCGGAACAACAGGCACATCATTAATATTGAACCAGAAACCCTTTCCCCACAAGCTATCCTCATAATCCAAATCGACGTCATCAAACGTAAACCGCCAAGCGGGAATTTCTCCATCTTTTGCATCGCAATTGGTAAACGAACCATCTTTAATCCGATAGCGGGTTTCCGAAAACCGTTGGAGACGTCGCCCCGTGACAAAAGAATTTTGTTCTTTTCCAAAAATTTTCCCGGTTGTTAATACTCCGGCTTCTGTATTCATATTCAGCTCAAGTTGTTCCGCCCACACATCAGCATTTTCATCCCTCAGATGAACATGCCCCACGGCCGTGAGAACCCCCGTCAATTTCTGAAGAGTCGCCTCATCTGCAGTAAGTCGAACAGGACCTCGGGTCACATCCACAGCTCCCGTCGCATGATACTCTTCCCGCTCCTGATCAAATTCAATACGGTCAGCCGTAATTTCAACCGGAACCCCACGGGAATTCGGGGTATTAACATTTTGCTTAGTCGAAGGAGATTCAGAAAACACGGCAACAGGAAGAGAAAAAAAGAAAAACAGGAATATCAACAGACATGATGGGAATCTTACATGTCTGACCATATTTAGCACCTGACGATTGGGGAATGTGGCGGTGCCAAGTGTTGCAAGATTTCTCCAACTAAAAACAACGAGCCGGTGACACAAATCAGATCAGAGGGATCAGCAATATCCCGAGCCTTGCAATAGGCTTCCCATGGATCGGCAATGGCATAAGGCTCCAAAGCATCTTGCGGCACAGCTTGCGCAAGCGCATCGACCGTCGCTGCTCGATTCATGTGAGGTTGAGTTAAAATCAACGAGTCAACAAGAGGAAGTAAGATCCGCAAAAACTCGGCGTGATCCTTATCTTGCATCATCCCGAGTATGACAATGAGTTTTCGTCCAGGGCAATCATGAAGTTGTGATTGGAGAAAGTCAAACAACACCCGCGCCCCTAAAGGATTATGAGCCCCATCCAAAACGATCGTCGGATTATGCTGCACAATTTCCAGACGACCTTTCAAGCGGACATGTTGCAAGCCTGACTTGATCGCGTCGATAGAAAGAGGAAATCGTTCAGCAGTTGCCGATTCCAGTAAAGCCAGCGCATGGCCAGCATTGTGCATCTGATGTCGCCCCGGTAAATTTGTCTGTAAGCCCGAGAATGAATCTCGAAGACCACAGTAAGTAAATTCCGTTGGGTTGGTTTCTGAAATAGAAAACTCTTGTCCAAAGCGATAAAGGGGGGAATAGGATTCTTGCGCAATATCTTCAAAAATCTGACTCACTCCCTCCGGCATCTGTCCCAACACCACTGGTACCTTTTGATGAATAATGCCGGCTTTTTCTCGGGCAATGGCTTGAAGGGTAGCCCCAAGGTGCATCTCATGGTCCAGACCAATCCCTGTAATCAGCACTCCTAACGGATCCAAGACATTGGTGGCATCAAATCGTCCACCCAACCCGACTTCAATGACGGCGATATCGACTTGTTCATTGAGGAAATGCTGAAAGGCCATGGCGGTCGTCAATTCAAAAAATGTAAGGGAGTTGAGCGGATCGGCCACTTGTCGAATGTGCTCTGTTAATCCACAAACACATTCTTCTGAGATATCTTCATCCTGCACTCGTATGCGTTCACGAAAATCCATCAAATGCGGTGAGGTATACAAGCCCACGCGATATCCTCCAGCTTGCAACATGGCAGCCAGCATTGCCGCTGAAGAACCTTTTCCATTGGTCCCCGCAATATGAAGCGTGGGATACGTGCGCTGGGGATGATCTAATCGTTGAAGAATATCGGTGATGGCCTCAAGACCCAGCTTGACACCAAAACGGTGGAGGGAAAACAGATATGCAAGTACTTCTGAATACGGTTCCACGCGAATCGCCAAATGATCGGCAAGACAACAACAGGAAGGAGACAGCCTAAGAAGACATTACACCTGCTCCACAATGGGTGAGCAGAGTGGCGAGGGTCGCTTTAAGAATTTTCCGCTCAACGATTTGATCAATCATGCCATGATCTAATAAAAACTCGGCACGTTGAAATCCTTCTGGCAGTCGTTGCTTGATCGTTTGTTCAATCACTCGCGGACCCGCGAAACCAATCAACGCTTTTGGTTCGGCAAGAATAACATCACCTAACATCGCCACGCTGGCCGTCACCCCGCCAAATGTCGGATCCGCTAATAACACGACATACGGTAAACGAGCTTTCTGAAGACTGGCTATGGCCGATGCCGTTTTTGCCATTTGCATGAGGGACAACGTTCCCTCTTGCATCCGAGCTCCACCAGACGTCGTCACTAACAAAAACGGCATATGGGCAACCACCGCTTGATCAATGGCGCGACAAATCTTTTCTCCCACAACCGAACCCATACTGCCACCCATAAACGAAAAATCAAAAATACCAATGGCAATGGGAATATCAGCCACATGACAACGACCAGTTAGAATGGCTTCCTGCTTTCCTGTTTTGCGTTGAGCATTTTGAACGCGGGTTTGATAAGGAAGCGTATCTTCAAACTGCAAAGGATCGACTGGTACAAGATCAGCATCCCACTCCTGGAATGTTCCTGAGTCGGCAAGCAACTCCACCCGTTCTTCAATCGACATGGGGAAATGGTAATGGCATTTGGGACAGACTTTGAGATTCCGATCAACTTCGCGTTTAAAGATGGTTGCCCGGCAGACCGTACATTTAATCCACATCCCTTCCATAATATTGACGGAACTCCCTTTGGAATTCTCCTGCTTACTCCGTTTAAACCATCCCATCGATGAAAGGGTCCTATCGTGTCATGATGACAATGAATAAAATTGTTTTAGACATATGTTATAAGGAACATCAGGGAAGGAAAAAAGAGAACGCGCACAGAACATGTCACATTCTATCTCAATTCATCGATCAAAAAACCTTACCATAGGGTGAGAAACCCGGCAAGATTTTTTTTAGAAAACAGGCGAGGAAGAGAAAGGGACACACATTCCTCAGGCAAACAACAGGAAGGGTCGATGAACTTCACCCGCCCCTGGCATGCATCTCCAAATGCGGGTCTTGGCGCAATCGATCAATATCAATATACCGACCGCGACCAGCGCTGGCTTCGAGCTCTTTGCGCTCTTCCGCTCCACGATCTTTTCGAGTCTCCCAGACGGATTGGATCATGGAGACCAAATCTTCTCGGGAGCGTCTGGCCCGAATAGGTTTACGCAAATCCAAACCGGTTTTGGCATAGAGACAAAGATACCACATTCCATCAGCGGTCAATCGGCTTCGATCACAGGTCGAACAAAAGGGCATGGTCGTGGAAGGGATAATACCAAAGGTCGTTCCGTCAGGAAGACGAAAACGCTGCGCAGGAGCCGAACTGATCTCGTGCACCGCCTCAATGGGCCCATAATACTGGCTCAGCATGACAAGGATTTCTTTGCGTGAAAAAACTTTATCAGCCGACCAATCATTCGCTCCACCCACATCCATATATTCAATGAAACGCACTTCGCCGTTAACCCGTTTGCCATACTCGATCAACGGAATCAGTTCATCGTCGTTATAGCCCTTCATCGCGACGGTATCCAACTTTAATCCATTAAACCCAACACGACCAATCGATTCAATGCCTTCAAAGACCTGACCCAAGGTATCCCGTCGAGTCAAGGCTTTAAACCGTTCAGGCTTTAAGGTATCAAGGCTCACCGTAATGCGGTGCAAGCCCGCATCAAAAAGATTCTGTGCTTGCTCAGCAAGCAACACCCCATTGGTGGTCATGGCAATATCCTGAATTCGGGTATTCTTCTGGAGCATCCCAATCAATGACGCCAAATCTTTCCGTAGTAGCGGCTCCCCACCGGTAATACGGATTCTATCCACTCCTTGCTCCGAGAACAGATCCGTCAGGAAGACAATCTCTTTAAAGGTCAACAAAGTTTCACGAGGCAACCACACATAGTTTTCCTCGGGCATGCAATATTGACAGCGCAAATTACACCGATCCGTGACCGACACACGGAGTGATCGTAAGGGCCGTCCCCACAAATCTTTCACGGGTTCCGGCAGCACGTGTGTTTCACTGGTTTGCATTAGGGATGCTCCTCCACCCAGACGTCGCCCTCGGGAGTGTATTCCATTTTCCATATTGGCGTAATTTTTTTCAGTTCATCAATACACCATTGGCATGCCTTGAACGCATCGGCTCGATGCTCAGCCCCCACAATAATCAATACGATATTTTCGCCAATCTCGATAGGACCATAGCGATGTAAAACCAGGGCTTCAATAATGTCAAAATCTTGTAACGCCCGTTCGCGGATTTCTTTCAGCTTCTTTTGAGCCATGCCTTCATAATGCTCAAACGTCATAGAGCTCACATCATGGCCCTTCGATCGATCACGGGCCGTCCCTAAAAACATGGCAATGCCCCCGATTCGAGTAGACCGAATACGAATACGTTCTAACTCTTGATCAATAGAAAAATTTTCCTGCTGAACCCGAACCAGCATGCCCTCTTCTGTTTCAACGGCCATTGCTCACCTTTCTCAGTTCGTAGCCATAGGTTTTCGGTCTCTCACGTTTATGCCCCACCCGCAAAAGGAGGCAACAACGCAATTTCATCTGACTCGACAAGAGCCGTTTCCCAATGCGCGATTTCCTGATTGACCGAAACCACCACTTTTTTCTGGATAAGCAGGTCTCCGAGATCCGGGTATTGGACATGGAGAGAATCGACAAGATCTTTCACCTGTGAACCTTCCGGCAAAGACAGTTCCAACATGTTCGCCCCTGCCACTAAAGTTTTCAACATACCGAAGAGTCTAATTTGTACCATGGTCAAAGCTCTCGTTTCTTATTGGCACGAGGGTGAAAGACATTATCCTTCACCGGCAACGGAACCACGTTGGTACATTCCCGATTTCCCCCCGGATTTGGATACCAGGAAAATCTCTCCAAATTCCATACCTTTATCCACAGCCTTACACATATCATAAATCGTCAGGGCGGCCACCGAGACGGCAGTCATGGCCTCCATCTCAACACCAGTGTTACCCGTGGTTTTGACCGTCGCTTCAATTGTAATAGAACAACGCCCAGAGGCATTAGGCTGGGCATCTTCCGTAAAATTCACATCCACCCCAGTCAATAAAAGCGGATGGCACATGGGGATCAAATCTGGTGTCCGCTTCGCTCCCATCACTCCCGCCACTTGTGCCACAGCCAAAACATCCCCTTTGGCAATACGACCTTCCTGAATCTTTTCAAGGGTTTCCGGCAACACGAAGACCTTACCTTGCGCAACGGCCACACGCTCAGTAGCCAACTTATCCGTCACATCCACCATGCGCGCACGACCGGATTCATTAAAATGCGTCAATTGACTCATCACACACCACAGAATGACCTTATTGATCTATCAGAAATGCTTGAAAACCTTAAAATTATAGAGAGGTCTGAAAACTCTGGTCAAGCCAAAGAAGGGTCTTAATGTACTTGACAGGGCCGAGATGCCAACCTATAAGAGTCTGAAGTACTAAAAGGCAGAAATATCAAGGAAATTCGATGGATCAATCCACAATACCCAATCCCATCTTAGCCAATAAAAAATTAGGCTTGCTCCTTTCCACGGCTCCCGACAATCCCAATTCCGAGACCGTGTATCAGCTCTCAAAAACAGCCTTAGCCAATAAGGTAGACACGTATCTCTATTTTATTGATGAAGGGGTCCTAAACCTGAAGGATCCCCGGTTTACCGGGTGGCGAAGGAAGGATTGAAACTCTTTGTGTGCGCCTACGGCTGCCAGCAGCACCACATCTCGACGGACGGGTATGGCAAAGAAGTCAATTTTTGCGGCCTCGTCATCCTCTCCAACATCATCGACGGCTGCGACCGCTTCCTTGCCTTCAATTAATTTCTTGCTCTTAGGGTTTACGAAATAATAACTTCACAGAATTCGCGCCCAGATTTAGGGCAGATTGGGTCGACCTGAGGGAGCACAACCGCAAGCGTAGCCAATCCTACGCTGAGGATTGTGCAAGTGAAGATCGGCCCAAGGTGACCTGAAGGTGGGATGCGAAAATGGGAAGTTATTATTTCGTGAGCCCTTAGACCGTCCCTAC
>PVMK01119091.1_pt1 | contig 23017 bp, 24 predicted proteins | sample 1853481 | NCBI WGS metagenome assembly PVMK01 (sample SAMN08533507, study PRJNA380276) | Marine sediment metagenome, whole genome shotgun sequencing project. | reverse complement strand
CGAGATGCTATTCAACAACACCAACATGATGTTCATCATCTACGTGAAGGACGAAGCAATGAGCTTGGCCGCGCTCAAGGACGCGATTGCCCGCCAGAACCGTCCGCTCGCCGCCGCTATCCGTGCCTAATACCAACCTGCGCGGATAGACACCCATTTCATGGGGCGCAGCGGTCCGACGGGTAGGCGCGGCGCACCGCGCGATGTGGGGGCCCAATGTGACTGTTCAGGGGGCAAGCGCCGCCCCCGCATGTCCACTTTGGGCCCTCCGGCAGGCCGCTCCACCCCACCGGATGCCGCGCTCTCCGGCCCGCTCGGCTGCGTCGCGAAGGCCTTGTGGCGCCCCACATCACGACGGCCTCCGCTCCTTGCGAGCGGGCCGGAGAGCGCGGTGAAATGAAGTGTCTATCCGCGCAGGTTGGTATAAGCGAATTTCCCAACCGGCCGGGTGGCGGAGCTGAACCGAGGCAGCGCCCCGTTTCACATGGGATCGCGGCGCAGCGGCTGGGCCATGCAGTGAACGCCGCCGCCCTGCTGGGTGAACATGGTCATATCCGGGTCATAGACGGTGAAGCCGAGGGCACGCAGGCGCCCGTTCAGGTTCTTGCTGGCCGCGGTCGAGACAACCCGGTCGTTGCCGAGGGCGACGACATTGCAGCCAAGCTGCATGGTGTCCTGGAAACTGACGGGCACCAGCTCGATCTTCTTGGCCTTGAGCCAGGAGACGATCTCCGGGTCGGTGGTGTCGAGGCAGACAGCGGCCAGCTTCTCGGCCAGCATGCAGACCATCAGGTCGATGTGGACATAGAAGGAATCGATCGGCGCGAACTTGACCTCCCAGCCCTCGCGCTCGATCCAACGGGCGATCTGGCGGGCGGCGACGGCCTCGCTGCGGACATCTGTATAGCCGATCAGCACCGAGCCCGGCTCGATCATGTTGAAATCGCCGCCCTCGAAATTGCCGGCACTGACCAGATCGTAAATCGGGATGCCTTTCTCCAGATAGAAGCGCAGCACGGCGGCGTATTCGCCGCGCCGGCGCGGGTTGGCCATCTGGCAGACGACGGCGCCGTAGGGCGTCATGAAGCTCGAATCCCGCGTATAGACCTGATAGCCGGTCGCCTCGTCCTGGGGCAGGAAATGGACCGTCACGCCGGCATCTTCGTAGGCCGCGACCAGTTCGCGGTGCTGGCGCTGGGCGAGCTGGGTGTCGAGGGCTTTGCCCTTGCGTTCGGTGTCGCGGACGACCGAGCTGAACTGGGCATTGTCCACGGCACGGAAGGTCTCCGGCGGTCCCAGCAGGACGTCGCGCATGACGCCGTACTCGCAGTTCGAGCCCCAGTCCGACAGGACCGGCGTGCCACCCTCTTCGCGGCGGACCGTCAACTCGATGCCCATGGCGGTAACCCTCCTCGATGTCTTCCGGGGATGTGCCTCAGGCACCCGCTTGCGCCAGGACGGCGTGCAGCAGCACGTCGCAGCCGGCGGCGATGTCCTCCGGCGTGGCGTTCTCCGCCTCGTTGTGGCTGAGGCCGCCTTCGCAAGGCACGAAGATCATGCCGACCGGGGCGATGCGTGCCAGATAGACCGAATCGTGGCCGGCGCCGCTGACGATATCCATCGCCGTGTAGCCGGTCGCCGCCACAGCGGCGCGCACCGTCTCGATGCATGCCGGGTCGGACGTCACCGCCGGGCTGTCCCAGATGGTGTCGACCCGGCCGGCGAGACCCAATTCGGCGCAGTGGCGCTCGACGCTCGCCTGCATGGCCTGATCCATCTCCACCAGAGTGTCCTGGTCCGGGTGGCGCAGGTCGACGGCGGTGGTCAGGCGTCCGGGCACCGTGTTGCGCGAGCCGGGCAGGGCGGCGATGTCGCCGCAGGTCGCCCGGCCCCAGGGCGCGCGGTCTTTGGCGATGGCGAAGATGTCGGGCAGGATGTGCATCAGGCCCTGGAAGGGATCGCGCCGGCCCTCCATGGGCGTCGGCCCGGCATGGACCTCCTGGCCCTCGATCACCAGGTCGTACCAGCGCATGCCCTGAACGCCCTGGACCACGCCGATGGTCTTTTGCTCGCGCTCCAGGATCGGCCCCTGCTCGATGTGAACCTCGAAGGCGGCCTTGATGCGCCGCTCGCCGGGCGCGGCCTCTCCGGCATAGCCGATGCGCGCCAACTCTTCTCCGAGCGACTTGCCCTCCTTGTCCCGAATGGCGAGGGTCCAGTCGAGCTCGAACACGCCGGCGAACACGCCCGAGCCGAGCATGGCCGGCGCGAAGCGGGCGCCTTCCTCGTTGGTCCAGGCGGCGATCTCGACCGGCGCTCCGGTCTCGACGGCGTGGTCGTTCAGGGTCTCGACCACCTCGAGGGCCGCTAGCACCCCATAGATCCCGTCGAACCTGCCGCCGGTCGGCTGGCTGTCGAGATGACTGTGGGCGACGACCGCGCCACCGCTGTTGGTGCTGTCGTCACGGCCGGGGCGGCGGGCGAAGATATTGCCGATCTTGTCCACCGTGACGCTGCACCCGGCGGCCTCGCACCAGGCGACGAAGAGGTCGCGCCCGGCCTTGTCCTCGTCGCTGCCGGTCAGCCGGCAGACGCCGCCCTTGGCGGTGGCGCCATGGTGGGCCATCTCCATCAGCCGAGACCAGAGCCGTTCGCCGTTGATGCGCAGCGCGCTGATATCCTGATCGGTCACGTCGGGCCTCGTTCGTGATGTGGCTGAGGGGAAGGGTACGGCCTTGCCGAGGCCCGGACCATACCGAAGTTGAGGTAGTCAGTTCCGTGTTGCGCGACGGTCCAGCAAGCTGGCGAGGGGGTCGGCGGGCTCGCCGCCCGGTTCTTCGGCCAGGGCCTCGAAGAACAGCGAACAGAGCTCGGCCTGGGAAGAGATGCTCAGCTTTTCGTAAATGTTGCGGCGGTGCACCCGCTCGGTGTCGGGGGAGATGTCGAGCAGTCGGGCCGCCGACTTGGAGGAATGCCCGCGCAGCATGAGGAGGGCAACGTCCCGCTCGCGCCCGGTGAGCAGCGACGTGCCGAAGCTTTCGAAGGCGGCCTGCAGGTGTTCGCGAATCGTCGGCTGGGCGATGTCCTCGACGTGGTTTGGCGGTGTGCCCGGCGGCCAGTGTCGGCGGACCGCGGCGGTCAGTACCGGAAGGAAGTCTTGCAATACCGCGGCTTCCTCCGCGGCGAAGGGGTTCTCGATCAGCACCCGACCGACGGAAACCACCAAAGCGCCACCGGAGCCGTGCGGCAGGATGTAGCCGCCCTCGTCGACGATGCCGGCCGGCGCGTAATAGACCTTGCAGAATTCGCTCTCGAAAAAGCCGTCGGGCACGATCTCGGATATCAGATGAAACCGGGGCTCCGTGCCGCTCATGCAGGCCTGATAGAAAGGGCTCAGCAGGTAGGCGCCGGTCAGGTAGTGCTCGAAGAAGACGTCGCGTTCCTCCCGCCGCAACTCGTCGTGCAGGATCACGGGGGCGCGGCGTGGGTGGTAGGCGAGAACGATGAAGCTGTCGATCGGCGCCAAGGCGTTGATCGACTGGCGCAGCACACGGGGAAAATCGGCCCTGCCGATCGCGTCGATCAGCCTCCCGGCCCGGTCCAGGATGCGACGCCGGTCGGTCATCCGCGGGGAGGACGGTTGGTCACGGGCGCGGGCCTCCGCTGCTCGGTGGACCGGGTGGCCCAATTGACGCCTAGGCCCGGTCCACGCCTTGGCTTGCGCAATCATGGCATTGCCGGGCGCCGGCCGGCAACCGCGTGCGGGCCTCCGGCGCGATGTCCCGCGCGATGTCCCGCGTGATGTTTTGGCCCGGCGCGCTCTCAAGCGACCTGGGGGGCTCTCAAGCGACCTGGATGGTGATCTCGCCGACGCCCTCGACCGCGCCCCGTGGAGGCGGTCGCGGCGCTCAATGGCGCCCACGCCCGCGGGGGTCCCGCTATAGATCAGGTCGCCCGGCGCCAGGGTGAACAGGCCGGAGAGATAGGAGATGATCTCCGGCACCTTCCAAATCATCTGCTCCAGATCACCGTCCTGGCGGCGACCGCCGCCAACCTCCAGCCAGATCGCGCCGCGCTCGGGATGGCCGATGTCGGCGACTGGCACCTGGAGTCGGTGGAGCGCAATCTCCTGCGGCGCCGCTCCGCCGCCGAGTGATCCGCCAAGAGATTCCCAGGTGGACGGGCGGTTCGCCTGTCAGGCGTCTGGATCTCCGGCGTCCGGCACCGGGTGGTGCGCGCTGTCTGGGTCGCCTTCTGGGACGCCTTCTGGGCAGCCCCGTGGTTCGATCTGGATCGTCGCGTGGCCAACGCCGTAGTGCTGCTCGAGGAAACCGCGAATCGCCAACAGTGCCGCGTGATTGTCGGTGTCGGGCCGGAGCGTCGCGTGCAGGGTCATGAGCGGCCGTTCGTCGGTCAACATCCAGGCGTGTACGTGGTGGATGTTGTCCACCTGAGGTACGGCCGCCACCAGATCGCGGCGCAGGGCCTCGACGTCGAGCCAATCCGGCGCGCCCTCCAGCAGGATGTGCGACGAGCGCCGCACGATGAACCAGGCGCTGCGCAGCACCAGCAGGGCGACCAGGACCGAAAGCAGCGGGTCGATCGGCATCCAGCCGGTCCAGAGGATGATGGCGGCGGCCATGATTGCAGCCGCGGAACCCAAGAGGTCGCCCAGCACATGGACGGCGGCGCCCTGGATATTGAGGTTGGCGCGATCGCCGCCCCTGAGGATCCACAGGACGGTCAGGTTGACCAACAAGCCGATCGCCGCGATCGCCAACATGGGTCCAGCGAGCACTTCGACCGGGGCGAACAGGCGGCGCACGGCCTCGATCATGATCCAGCCGACCACGGCGACCAGCGTGACTCCGTTGACGAAGGCGGCCAGCACCTGGAAGCGATGATATCCGTAAGTGCGGCGCGCGTCGTTGGGACGCCGGGCGACGCGGAACGCCATCCAGGCGAACGCCAGGGCGGCCGTATCGGTCAGCATGTGGCCGGCGTCGGCAATCAACGCCAGGGAGCCGGTCAACAGGCCTCCGACCACTTCGACCAGCATGAAACCGCCGGTCAGCAGTAGCGCCAACAGCACCCGGCGCGCGTTGTCGGCCGTCACCTCGCGCGAACCGTGGTCGTGGTCGTGGGACTGTCCGGATTGTGCGCGGGTGTGCACGGAGCCGTCTCCCTGGTGCGCGGCTTCGCGCCCATTCGAACCTGCGGTCCGGTTCCGGTCAAGCCGAGAGGGCGGGCTTCGCCAATCTGTGCAGGGGCGGTCGAGGCGTTGCCGAGATCGAGGCCGACGAGAGAGAAACCCAGGTTTTCGCGACTAGCGATACGGGGGTGAATGCCGCGCAGGTTGGTATAAGCAGGATCAAAATCTAAGTGGTGAGAACTCGGCACCGTTCCACCTCAGATTAATTTCACCACAACTAGTTGTTTACTATATAATAACTTCAATCCATTATATGTTATCCGATCAGTTGTTAAGCCTGTTCTGTCGTACAGTGTTCCGAGTAATTTACTTTTAAGGCAGTTGATTGGTGCCACGAACCAATTTGTTGATGTGGTTGCTGATGACCGGAGTAATTAGCGATTGAGCTGATTTGTGGAGAAGGAAAATGAAGCCGTCCTTTTTGTTGATCAGCGGGCTTGTGGCTCTGCTAGCCGTGACAGGGTGTCAATCGGCCCAAGAACATGCTGCCGACGTCAATGCTGCCAATGCCGAGGCCGACAGACTGACCGTCGGAACGGTACAGCGAGAGATCCGGGTCGGCATGTCCGGCGGAGAGGTGGCGAGCGTGTTGGGCGCGCCAAACATCGTGACCACCGACGAAGAGCGGCGCGAGGTCTGGGTTTACGACCGCATCTCGACAAATCGGGCCTACTCCAGGAGTTCTGGCGGCGTAAGCGCGCTCGTCTTAGTCGGCGCCTTGGTGGGTGATACCCTCGTCGGCGGCCTCGGGGGCGGCAACTATTCCTCCAGCGACGGTGCTAGCTCCACCACTCAAAAGACCCTGACCGTTGTCATCAAGTTCGATGACCAAGGGATGGTGCGTGACTTCGCCTATCACACCTCGACATTCTAGCGGTGTCCAAATGTCGTCAAAACTGGCAAAAGGTCTAGTTGGGCTCATAATTTGCACCATCGTTCTAGCGGCCTGCGCCCAGCAGATCCCAAAAGAAGCGCTTCAGCTAACGCCTGAATCGCTCGAACGCCGCCAGACCCAGACTCGAGTGTTCGAAACCGACAATGAGGCCGAGCTTTTGTCGGCGTCGGCGGCACTCCTTCAGGATCTGGGGTTCAATTTGGATGAAAGTGAAGTGGAGCTCGGCGTTATTGTCGCGTCGAAAGATCGTGATGCGACCGAGGCCGGCCAAGTGGCGTTGTCTATTTTGTTGGCCGGGCTATTGGGTGTGGCAATGCCCTGGGACGATGAACAGAAAATCCGTGCGGCTGTCATCACCCGCCCGCTGGAGGAGCGCAGCGGTTTCGCCGTTCGACTGACCATGCAGCGCATCGTTTGGAACACGCAAGGCCAAGTCTCCAAAACCGAACCTCTGGATGATCCTGAAATGTACCAGGAATTTTTCAGCAAGCTGTCCAAGGCGGTGTTCTTGGAGGCGCAGGAGCTTTAACCCATGCATCAGCGACAACTTTGCATCGCACTCATCATGACGCTTCCGATGATGTTTCTGGCTGGCTGCCAGACGGATTCTCGCGAGCAGATATTGGCCACATCACAGAGCCAGCTGGCCCTGCGGCAGATCCAGTCCCGAGCCTTCGACATGACGGATCGCGATAAGATGCTGCGCACCGTGATTGCAACATTGCAGGATCTTTCCTTCGTGATCGATCAAGCAGACGCGGGCTTGGGTTCTGTCAGCGGCACTAAGCTCGACGGTTATCAGCTGCGCATGACCGTAACGGTACGCCCGCGCGGCGACGGCCAATTAATTGTGCGCGCGAACGCGCAGTACAATATTACGCCAGTTGAAGATCCTGAACCGTATCAGCAATTCTTCGCTGCGCTGGAGAAATCCGTGTTTCTGACGGCCCAGGCCGTGGATTAGATTTGCACACGACTCGTCGGAAGACGGCTTGCAACGCCAAATCAGTCTTGGAATGTGGCACGTAACGCCAATCCACTAACTAGCGTTCAGTCCTGCCAAAATTTCCGCCGCGGCGCTCGCCAGGACCTGGCAGCCGAGCACGATGTCGGCGTCGGCCGTATCCTCGGTGAAGTCGTGGCTGATGCCGCCGATGCTGGGCACGAACACCATCGCCGAGGGTATCCGCCGGGCGAAGATCTGGGCGTCGTGGGCGGCGCCGCTCGGCATCCTAATCCAGGCGCCTGGCGCGTGCCGCTCGGCGGCGGCGGCCAGGTGGTCCTGTAGGCCTCGGTCCATCGGAGCGCCCTCCAGTTTAGAGCTTTCGGCCAGCTCGACTCTAACCGGTCCGGCCTGGTTCGCCTCCTCGATCAGGCGGTGCACGGCCGCCGCCATGCGGTCGAGCCGTGCCTCGTCGCTATCGCGGAATTGCAGGCTCATCTCCGCCCGCCCCGGAATGATCGAGTCGGTGCCGGGGTCGAAGACGACACGGCCGATGGTAAAGACCGTGCGTTCGGCCAAGAGGGCGCTGAGCGCCTCGCGCAACTTGGCGGCCAGGACGATCAGGGCATCGCCGGCATCGCGCCGGAGGGCCATGGGGGTGGTTCCGGCGTGGTTCTGCTGGCCGCTGAAGGCGAGGGTCAAGGTGCGGACCCCGACGATCGAGGTGACCACGCCGATGCGCTTGCCTTCGGCCTCCAGAACCGGGCCCTGCTCGATGTGGGCCTCCAGGTAGGCGCTGTGGCGCTCCGGCTCGAGCCGCGCCGGCGCTTCGTCCGCCAGCCCCACGGCGTCCAGCGCGGCGGCCACGCTGCGGCCGTCTGGGTTGGTCGCACGGCGGATCTCATCGTCGCCGACGGTCTCGGTGAAGGAGGCCGAACCGAGACAGCCGAGATAGCTGCCTTCCTCGTCCATCCAGGAGGCGATGTCGAGAGGCAGATGGGCGCTCGCCCGGTCGTCGGCCAGGGCGCGGGCCGCCTCCAGCGCATAGATCACCCCCAGGGCGCCGTCGAGCCAGCCGCCGCGCGGCTGGGTATCCGTGTGCGAGCCCATGAGAAGCGCCCGTCCGTCGTTGGGCGCGCGGCCAATGACGTTGCCGACACCATCGATCCTGGTCTCCAGCCCGGCCTCGACCATGCGCTCCGCCAGCCAGCGCCGCGCCGCCATGTCAACATCGGAGAAGGACTGGCGCACCACACCATTGCCGCAAGCGCCGAACGACCGCAGCGTCTTCAGGTCGCTCAACAGGCGTTCGGGGTCGATTTGCGGCGCCATGGCAAGGCCGTCGGTTGCTTGGAAAGGGGTCTTTCGGTCTAAGGATCCCAGCAGGCTAGACCCAGATGCATTTCGCGCAAAGAGGCCTTGGATGACTCGCCAGAAACAAGGCCTCGCGGTCCGGGCCTGAAGCTGCCGTCGATCCGCACTTTTGCGGCGGTTTGGGGGGATGACTAAGAAGGGTCTTCACGTATCCTTCATTGGCTGTCCGCCTTTCCTGCACCTATGAGCTCGGGCCGTCTGTGCTAGGATGGGCCGCTCGTATGGACGTTTGTGGCAGCCGGGGCCCTGCCGCTAAGTGAGAGAGCCGGTGATGATACGCTTGGTGACTGGTGGCCTGATCCTCCTGCCGCTACTGGGGTCGCTCCCAGGGACGGCGCAGGGCGCGACCGATTTTCAGGATATTCCCTACCTGCAGGCCCGCATCAATCAGGTGCTGGAGCGAGAGCCGACCGGCGCCGAAATCGAATGGCGCAACGAGGCGACGGGCAACACCGGCGTGATCCGCGTGCTCAAGACCTATTTTCCCAGCCCCGACGCACCCTGCCGGGACTACGAGCGGACGACCCGCAAGCCGGGCGGTGGCGAAAGCCTGGTCCGGGGCACCGGTTGCCGGGACGACACGGGGCGTTGGGGGCTCAAAGAGATGGAGGAGACGGAGGCGTCGAGCCCGGCGCGGCCCAGCCCGGAGCCGTGGAGCCCGGAGCCGTGGAGCCCGGAAGCGCCCGCCGGCGAACCCGCGCTGGAATCTGCCTCGCCCACGCTGCCGGGGGGCCAAGCGCAGCAAACCGGGGGACGAGTCGGCGCCCAGTCACAAGGTCAGTCACAGGGGCAGTCACAGGGTCAGTCCGGAGGTGCGGGGCAGGCCAGCCAAACCCAATCCAGCGTATCCACCTCCGTTTTGCCGGAAGCCTTCGAGCCTGAACCGTCGGAGCCACCGGAGCCACGGGAGCTACCGGAGCCAGCGGCCCCGGCGCCCCGGGAAAGCGCTTCCAGCTTGCCGGAAATCGAAATGCCAACTCGGTCGGACTAGCGCACGGTCGGGGGAAGAAAATGGCAGGTATGATCGAGCGGGGCGCAAGTCAAGCCATGCCGGCGGACCGGCAGGAGTTCGGCGACTTTCTGCTGCTCGAGCGGATTGGCGAGGGACCCGGCGGCGTCACCTATCGCGCTCTGGACCAGCGCGATGGGCGGCGTGTAATTCTGCGCCAAGCCGGCCTGAACTCGCCCGAGAGTGCCGCCCTGCGCCGCGAGGAACGGCTTCTGCAGAGCCTGCGGCACCAAAACCTGGTGCAGTTGCTGGACTCCGGGGACCGCGACGGCCACGCATTCATTGTCCTGGCGGAGGAGGACGGGCTAAGCCTAGAACGCCTGCCCGCGGCCTGGCGGGCGAGCATGGGTCAGCACACGCTGATCGAGCTGCTCGAGCCCCTGCTGTCGGCGATCGAGTCGGTGCATCAGGCTGGATTCCTGCATGGCGATATTTCACCCCGGAACATTCTGCTGCGGCGTGACGGGACGCCCGTCCTCCTCGACTTTGCGTCTGCGGTCGACTTGGACGCGGGGGAGCACGGCGATGAAGAGGCGGCCGCCACGCCCGGATTCACCGCGCCGGAACGGGGCGATCCCTCCCTTCAGGGCCCGGGCAGCGATCTCTTCGCCCTATCGGCCGTCGTCTACTGGCTGATCGTGGGACACCCGATCGAGACGACAGCGGGCTATACCGCGGCGGGTTTCGCACCTTTTTCGAAAGCGGCCGGCGGCGATAAGCGCTTCTCGCCGAGCTTTTTGGCGGCGGTCGACGCGGCTCTGGCACCGGCGATCGGCGATCGCCCGGCCTCGGCCGAAGACTGGCGAACAGCCTTGCTGAGCGCCGACCCGGCCGAGCGCGGCGATTCACCGAGCCTAGCCGAACTATCGGGCGCGTCGCGGGAGGCTTCGGAAATAGACCTGCCGCAGGCGGACGACGTGCCGCCTACCATCCTGTTGCGGCCGGAAGAACGTAGCCGCCTAAGCCTTGCAGGGGGCTTTGCGCCGGCGCTTCGGTCCGATCCGGCCCTGGCGGCGGCGTCTCGTATGGAGGCGCGCCGGGCTGCGCCGGGCATCGCACTGGCCGCTGTGCTCATCGTCCTGGCGGCGAGCGGCATGGCGGGCGGCTGGTGGTACTGGACCTGGTATCGCGACGCGTCCAAGCTGGACTGGCTGGTCGATGCCGCGGGCGGCGGCGATACCGCGACCCTGGGCGAGGCGATTTCTCGCGCGCCGGATGGCGCGACCATATCGATCCGCGCCGGCGTCTATGCCGAAAGCCTGGTGATCGAGCGTCCCCTGCACCTGCAGGCCCTGACGGAAGAGGCGAGCGGCGAAGTGGTGATTAGCCCGACGGGTGGGCGATGCTTGCTGTTGGATGCGCCTTCGGGCTCGCTCCGCGGGCTCGCTTTCGAGGGCGGCGACGGCAAGGGTCCCTGCCTCGAGGTGAAAAGCGGCGGCATGGAGATCGCCGGCAACCGCCTGGGCCCCTGGGCCGGCAGCGCGCTGTTGGTGCGCGATGGTGCGGCGCCGCTGATCCGCGACAACCAGTTCCTCGATATCGAGGGCTCGGCCATGGTGTTCGATGAAGGCAGCGGCGGCATCGTCGAAGGCAACCAGATCCAGCGCACGTCAAAGTCCGCGATCAGGGTTCGGGCGGGCGCCGATCCGACGGTCCGCGGCAATGAGATCTCGCAGGCCGGCCAGGCCGGTCTGTTGATCGAGCAGGGCGCCAAGGGTCGATTCGACGAGAACCAGATCGTCGGCAGTCAGGCTTCGGGCATCGAGGTGCGCGGTGGCGCCACGCCACGGGTCTCGGCGAACCGGATCGAGGACGCCGGCCAGGCCGGTCTGTTCATTCACGAGGGCGCGCGCGGAGAGTATCTGGACAATATGATTCTTCGAAGCAAGCTGTCCGGTGTCGTGGTGACTGGCGGCGCCGCGCCGCTTGTAACCGGCAACGAGATCGCCGATGGCGAGCAGCACGGGCTGTTGATCGTCGGTGGGGCCGGCGGGCGGTTCGCGGAAAACAGGATTCGCGGCAACAAGGGTCACGGCGTCGTGCTCGGCGGCGGTCAGAAGGCGGAACTGGAGCACAATGAGCTGGAAGACAACCGCACGCCGCAAGTGCGCCGGATCACGCAATAAGGCCGGGGGAGAAAGAGCAAGATGCGCACCTTCGTGATAGGCCGTAGTCCGGATGCCGACATCGTGTTGGCCGACGCTTCGGTGGCTCGCCAGCATGCCGAACTGGTGATCACCGACGACGGCCGTTTTCACCTCACCGACTGCGGTGACGGCGACGGCACCTGGCGCGCGGTCGCCATGCGCGCCGGCCAGGAGGTCTGGGAACGGACACGCCAGAGTTTCGTCGCGGCCGGTCAACCGCTTCGGTTCGGAAGCACCCGCGTGACGGTGCAGGAATTGTTGGCGCGCCGTTCGCCGGACACGCGCGAACAAGCGGCGTCGGGTCCGGCCGGCGGCGGCGGCGCGGGCGCAACGGAACCGGGTCTGCGCGGGCCGGTCGAGCGCGACCCGCGGACCGGCGAGATCGTGCGCCGGAGGATTTAGCAAATGAGCGAGGGCGCGATGGACCGCAAGCAGGGGGCTGGGCAGGGGCCGCGGCCGCGCCGCATCTCCTCCTATCCTCTGGTGATCGCCGCGGCGCTGGTCGGGGCCGTGGCGCTCATCAAGGTCTTCGAGGCCAGCCTCGAGGCGCCTTGGGATGCGCTGCTGATCGATCGCGAGCGCGGCACCTATCCGCTCACCGTCCAGAACGTCATGTGGGTGGTGTTCATGTTGGGTCTTGGCGAACTCTTCGTGCGCTGGCGCGAAGCCCAGGCCGAGCTGCGCCAGCTGCGCGCCGGTTATCTGCCGGAGGACGAGACGACCGTGCTCCAGGCGCCCGATCTTCGCCACATCTATGCCCGTGCCCGGGAGGTGGCGCGGCCGGGTAGCGCTGGCGCGCGGCGCTTTCTTCCGCGCCTCATTCAACGGGTCGCGATTCAGTTCCAGACCAGCCGCTCGATCGAACAGGCCAGCACGCTGTTGAATTCCAGCCTCGAGCTGTTCCTGCACGAGATCGACCTGCGCTATTCCATGACCCGCTACATCATCTGGCTGATCCCCAGCCTGGGCTTCATCGGCACGGTGATCGGCATCTCGCTGGCGCTGGCCTATGCGGGCGAGGTCGATCTACAGGATCCGACACTACTGGCGGAGTTGACCAAGCGTCTTGCGGTCGCCTTCAACACGACCCTGCTGGCGCTCGTCATGTCGGCCGTCCTGGTGCTGATCCAGCACGTGGTGCAGGCGCGCGAGGAAGGCGCCTTGAACGAGGTCGGCCAGTATTGTCTCGATAACCTCATCAACCGTCTCTACGCGGGGTGAGGCGCCATGCTGCTGAAGCCGCGGCGGAATATAGAGTCCCTGAGCATCTCGGCTCTCGATCTCTTCGCCTCGGCCCTTGGCGTGTTCGTGCTGATTGCGATCCTGCTGTTTCCCTACTATCTCAAGCAGCCCTCGCAACAGGCAGAGGTCGACGGCGCCCGCGCCGAGCTGAGCTCGATGGGCGAGGCCCTGGAGGCGGTGCGGCTGACGGCGCGAGAAGCTGCCGAGGCGCGGGCCGAGGCCGCGGCGCAGTTGCAGCAGGCGCAGGGCGCGCTGGCGAACGCGGAATCGCTCGCGGCCAACGCCGGCCAATCCCGGGATGCCGCCCAGCAGCTCGCCGACGCCGCGGCGGCGAAGATGGCCAGCGTCCAAAGCCAACCGGACGCCAACTTCGCCATGCCCGACCTCGATCTGGTGTTCGTGATGGACGTCACCGGCAGTATGGACGACGAGATCCGCGACGTTCAGTCGAACCTTTTGGGCTTGATTCGCGTGCTGACCCGGCTGGCGCCCACGCTCAATGTCGGCTTCGTCGCCTTCAAGGACCGCGGCGACGACTATCTCGTCCGCTCGTTCCCGCTCACCGCCATGCGCGGCGGCAACCTGTCGCGCATTCAGGCCTTCGTCGAACGGCTCGAGGCCAGCGGCGGCGGCGACGTGCCGGAGCCGGTCGCCTATGCCCTCGAACAGGGGATCGCCATGTCGTGGCGGCCCGAAGCCGAAGGCCGGATCGTCCTGATCGGCGATGCGCCGAGCCATCGCCCGGATTGGGGCGCGGCCTTCGGCCAGGCTGCGGCCTTCTCCGCGACCTCGTCCGAGGCCGCACCTGGGACCGGGACGTCGCGCCGGACCTCCGCGATCTTCACCGGAAAGCGCGCGGAAGGCCGCGAATTCTTCGAACGCCTGGCCGACGCCGGGCGCGGCGACTTCGTGCAGCATCGCGGCCAGATGATGGAAAGCGTTCTCTTGTCGGTACTCGACGATACGGTGAGCTGGAAGCGCAAAGGGGCAGGACCATGACGGAAGAGGCCTTGGATCTGGAAAGTGCCTGGCGATTGGCCGGAACGGACGGCGAGGGCCAGGACCAGGTGCTGACCATCAATCGGGACGAGCTGACCAGCGCCTATCCCGGCATCACCATCGGGCGTCATCCGGAGCTCGCCGACCGTGTGATCGACGAGCCCAGCCTGTCGCGCCGGCATTTCCGCCTGAGCCGCAGCGCCGAGGGGGTGACGCTCGAGGACCTGTCTTCCTTGAACGGGACGCTGCTCGATGGCGTGGCCTTGGTGCCCTACGCCCCCGTCGGATTGGAGGACGGTCAGACGATTACCGCCGGCCGGCTCACACTGAAAGTCTCGCGCGTGGCCTGATATGAAACGGCGCAACCGCGATCTGGTGATATTCAACCTCTCGGCGCTCGATGTGCTGGCCACGGCCACCGGCGTCTTCGTGCTGCTGACCGTGTTGATGATGCCCTATTTCCGCAAGACGCTCGAGGCCCATGCGGAGCTCGCCGACGTCCACGCCTCGCTCGAGCAGCTCGAAGCGGAGGTCGAGGGCGTCCGGCGCGCGACCGCCGAGGAGGCCGCGGCGGCGGCGGAGATCTCCGTACAGGCGGAGGCCGTCGAGGCGGCGGCGGCGCGGCGCCGCGCGGCCACCGACCAGCTAAAGCAGGAAGCGGAGCGTGCCCGGTCCCGCGCCGATCAGGACGAACAACTGGTCGCCTCGCTGGAGCAGGCTTACGACAAGCGGATCATCGAAGCGCTCGACCTGGTGTTCGTCATCGACACCACCGCCAGCATGCGTCCGGTGATCCGCGATCTGAGCCTGTCGATGAGCGGCATCGTTCGTGTTTTGCAGCGCTTGGTGCCGTCCTTGCGCGTGGCCGTGGTGGCCTATCGGGACTACGACACCGGCGCTGGCTGGTCGGTGCGCAGTCTGCCACCCACCTCGACCAGTAGCTCGATGGCGAAGGTGCAGGCTTTCGTCGATTGGCTGAGGCGGGCGATTCGCAGCAGCAGGACGCCGCGTGAAGCCGTCTATGCGGGCTTGCGCGAGGCGCTGTCGCTGCCGCTGAGGCCCGGCGCCAAGCAGTCGATCATCGTGATCGGCGACGCGGCGCCTCACCGCAACGAGGAACGCCGAACCCTGGATCTCGCCCGCCGCTATGCCCGCGGCGGTAGCGAGCGCAGTGTCTCCGCCCTGTTCGTCGATACGCCGGCCTACCGGCTATACGGCACCGGTGATCGCGACTTCTTTGCGACGCTCGCTCGTTATGGCGGCGGCGAGTTCAACGAGCACAGCGGCGGCATGATGGAAGGCGTGCTGCTGTCGGTGCTCGACACCCGGTGACTCCCGCGTGAACAGCCGACCTTGGCGCGGGCGCTCCGGCCGCTATGGCGCTCGCTGTTCGTGGCCTACGACAAGCGGGTCAAGGGCTTCCGCCTGCTTCGCCGGCCTGATTGTCCTGTTCGGTCTGGCGGCCGTGCTGCCGGTTGGCACCGCCGCGGCAGAGCTCGGCGAGATCGATCTCGTCGACATTTGGGGTGGCCTCTACGTCATGGGCGATTCGGGCGGCGACGCCAACGAGGCGCCGCGACGTGTTCGGGTGAAATCCTTTCGGATCATGCGCAAGGAAGTGACCAACCGCGAGTTCGCGCGGTTCGTCGCCGAGACCGGCCATGTGACCGATCCGGAAATGCGCGGCTTCGGCTGGGTTTGGGACGGGCGCTGGCACAAGGTGAAAGGGGCCGATTGGCGGCGCCCCAAGGGGCTCGAAGGTGATTTCTCGCAGCTTGACGATCATCCGGTGGTTCAGGTTTCCCACCAGGACGCGGCGGCGTTTTGCAGTTGGCTGGGCCTGCGCTTGCCGAGCGAGGAAGAGTGGGAATACGCGGCGCGCGGCGGCGACGGCCGGCGCTTTCCCTGGGGCGACGAATCGCCGCGCCAGGACAGCCGGCGTCTCGCGAACTTCGGAGCGGTGAAGTGCTGCGCCCCCGATACCTGGGATGGCTACGCCGGGACCGCGCCGGTCGGCACCTATCCAGAGGGCGCCTCGCCCTTCGGCCTGCTGGACATGGCCGGCAACGTCTGGGAGTGGACCAGCAACGCCTTTCCCGGCCGGCCCGAATACATCACCCTTCGCGGCGGCGGGTGGGGGAACAATCCGTACTGTCTGCGGGTCTCCTACCGGCACGGCAATCCGCCGGACATCGGCCTCGATATGGTCGGTTTGCGTTGCGCGGGCGATACCGGCGGATAGGATATGGGCGCAGAGGATACGCGCGGGGCGTTTTGCGAGGAGGTCGAGCGAGCGATGAGTGAGGTGTTGGACGCCATTCGCGCCATCTGTGGGGACGGCGTGGCGCGCGAGGCAAGCCTTGCCGAAGGCCTGCGGCAGATCCGAATCGCCCTGGACGGGCTGGGCGACTTACGGCCCGGCGCCGCGCGGGACCTCGGCGTGGTCGAGAGGAATCTCGGCGACTGCCGCGCCCTGGCGCGCGACCCGCTGGCCGAACGCCTGGTGACCGCGCTGGATGGAGAGCCCGATGCGGTGGCCTGGGATCGGTCCAAGTCTTACGACAACGAGCCGTCAATGGTGGATTTTCTTCAGCGCTATGCCGTGGCGACGATCTTCGGACCGGACCGCTTCGGCCGGCGCTGTCCCTATTTCAGCGATCGGGCGACGCTTGGGGTGACGCTACAGGCGCCCAACGTCGATTATCCGGCCCATGCCCATGAGGCCGTTGAGATCTATTACATCCTGGCCGGCAGTGCCGATTGGCGGCAGGGCGACGGCGGCTGGCAACGGAAGGCGCCGGGCGACTTCGTGCTGCACCGGGCGCACGAGCCCCATGCCATGCGCACCGGGGAAGAGCCGCTGCTTGCGATGTTTGCCTGGATCAGCGATCTCATGTCGGACGTCTACTTGGTCGATTCGGCCTGATCGATAGCACCCGATCATTGCAACGGTTTGATCGCACGGTTTGATTGCGCGGGCGTCATCCAGTATGTCGGTGCGTCATGCAAATCTATCTTTGGATCGCGTTGGGTAGCGCGCTTGGCGGCGCCGGGCGTTATTGGTGCTCGGGCGTGATCGCCCGGCACATCGGCGAGACCTTTCCCTGGGGCACGCTGACCGTCAACGTGGTGGGCTCGCTGCTGATCGGTTTGCTGGCCACGGTGAGCGAGCCGGACGGCCGGCTGTTGATGAGCACCACCATGCGCCAGTTTTTCATGATCGGCGTATTCGGGGGGTTCACCACCTTCTCCAGCTTCAGCCTCCAGACCCTGAATCTGGTGCGCGACGGCCAGTGGGTTCCGGCCTCGCTCTATATCCTGGGCTCGGTGGCGCTCTGCCTGGTCGGCGTGTGGTTGGGCCACGGCCTGGGCATCGCGATCAACCGTTAGAGCGGTTTCCGACCAAATTGAACCACGCTGACGGAGCGATTTCGGCCGGACGTTAGGCCACGGATTAATTTTTGGGACGAAGGACATGCTAAAGCATATTCCCAGTGGATTTTCGGGACGAGCGACGCGGCATCCGGCCAAAAGCGCCCGTCCCGCCGGGGTTGCTCCATGGGTAACTGGGGGCTGGCCCGCCGCGTCGTTGCGAACCTCGCCCGATGCTCCGGGAAACCATGGGGCATCGCGCTTCGGCCCGCGCCTAGCGGCCGGACACAGCCCAGAGGCAACTGCGTTGCTTCAATCTGGTCGGAAACCGCTCTGAAGAGGAAGAGGGTCATGCAGATTCCCGAGCAAGCCATGCTGCTGCGCATTTTCCTGGGCGAGGACGACCGCACCGACGGCCGGCCGCTCTACGAGGCCATCGTCCTGAAGGCGCGGGAGATGCATCTGGCGGGCGCCACCGTCCTGCGCGGACCCATGGGCTTCGGCAAAACCAGCCGCCTGCACACGGCGAAGATCCTTCGCCTGTCCGAGGATTTGCCGGTCGTGGTCGAGATCGTCGACGCCGAGGAGCGGATCAGAGCGTTCGTCTCGGCGATCGAGCCGATGATGACCGGCGGCCTCATCACCCTGGAGAAGGCCCAGGTCGTGCGCTATGGCAGTGAGCCCGAGGCTCCCTAGAGCCGGATGATCCAGCCGCGCCGATAGAGGCCGTAAAGTACCAGCCACCAGGCAAGCACCGTCGCCAGGGCGAAGGCGAGCGAACCGTCGAGCTCGCCAGCCCAGGGCACGAAGAGGTTCTCGTAGATCCAGAGCTGAAGGCTGCGCCCGTCTGCCGTGCGGATCACGCTCATGAGGCGCGCGACGATGCCCGAGGCGAAGAAGAGAGTAATCGCGTTGACGCCCATGACCTGGAACGGCCAGCCGATCCACGACCAGCGCCGGACCTCCATGATCTCGTAGCAAAGCCCCAGCAGCAGCAGCGAGCCGCCGGCCGTGAAGACCACGTAGGAGCTGGTCCAGAGCTGCTTGTTGATGGGCAACAAGAGGCCCCAGAGTGCGCCGAGCAGCAGGCACAGAAGGCCGGCCCCGATCAGCCCTGCGCTGACCCGGCTGGAGACCGCCGAGCGTTTCACCCAGGCCCCGGCGGCCGTGCCGAACATCACGCTGGCGGCGGCGGGCAGGGTGCTGAGAAGGCCCTCCGGATCGAACCAGCCTTGGTAGAGGTGGGCCGGCGTGAGCACCAGGCGGTCGATAAAACTGGGCAGCGAGCCCTCGGGTGTGAGGTCGCCGGGACCAAAGCCGGGCACGGGGATCAGCTCGAGCGCCGCCCAATAGGCCAGGAGACCAAGGCCCACCACGACGACTTGGAGTCGCGGCGACACGTTGAGAACCAGCAGGACAGCGAGTAGGTAGGCCAGGCTGATGCGCTGCAAAACCCCCATGATCCTGAGCGTGCTCACGTCGATCGGGGCGCCGTTGATGGCCCATTCCAGCAGCATGCTCGAGGCGTTGAGGACCAGCCCCAGGGCGAACAGCACCGCCACCCGGCGGATCAGCCGCCGGTGGAAGGCACCCCGGTCCTGGGCCGCGGTTTCACGGTAGCGGGCCAGGGTGAAGGGAATTGCGGCGCCGACGATAAAGAGGAAGCTTGGAAAAATCTGATCCGTCGGCGTGAAACCGTGCCATTCGGCGTGGCGCAATGGGGCGTAGATATGGCTCCAGCTTCCCGGGTTGTTGACCAGGATCATGCCGGCGATGGCGAGACCCCGGAAGCTGTCGAGGGAGGCTAAGCGCATGGGTCCGAATCGGCGATGATTGGCTGTTCTTTCTCAGCGAAGTCAGCCGTGACCGCAAGCGTCTCGGTTCGACGTGGGTCCTACAGGGGGAGCTGCCGGCCGATGCCGGCCTCGGCGGCCCGCTCGTAGACGGCGCCGGCCACCGCCACGTCGGCAAGACCGACGCCGGCGAAGACCAGGGCGGTACGCTCCTCGGCCGATTGGCGCGCGGCCAGCCGTCCCACCACCAAGTCCGCTACTTCGCCGTCATAGGGCTTTTTGTAGGCGAGGCTCTCGCTGCCGGCCTGGGCCTGATCGTCGGTCACCACCCGGTCGAGCCGACCGAGGGATTCGGAGATCCAGGAGAGGCCCAGATCGACCATGCCGGTAAACGACCCGGGGCTTAGCCATGCCGCGTCGATAAAGGGGTCGGTGCGCGGCACTATCGGCGTGGTGGTGACCACGATGTCCGCGTCGGAGAGGGCGGCACGCGGATCCTCGACCGCCTCGGCGTCCAGGCCCTCGGCCCGAACCTCCTCGGCGAAGGCCTCGGCGGTGCTGAGGCGCCGGCTATAAGCGCGGACCAGGCCGATCGGGAAATGCCGACGCAAGGCGTTGAGATGGGCGCGCGCCTGGAGGCCGCAGGCGATGAAGCCGATCGTGGCGCTGTCGGGCCGGGCGAGGCGGCGGGCCGTGACGGCGGTAATCGCCGCGGTGCGCACGCCGGTGATCCAGCGCGCATCCATCACCGAGACCGGCATGCCCGTCTCGGCATCGCTCAAGAGGATCAGGCCGGCGATGTGGGGCAGGCCGCGCGCCTCGTTGTCGGCGACGCCGACCCACTTCAAGCCGGCATAGGGCGGCGTGTCCATCACCCCGGGGCTGGCCAGAAACAGGGCCTGCTCCGGCGCATGCAGGGCCAGCTTCGGTTTCATTACGGCGCGGCCCTCGGCCTTGGCCGCGAACATGGCCTCCACCGCCAGTTCAACGTCCGCCAAGCCGAGGCCGCAGGTCTCGACGTCGGCGTTCGAGAGATAGAGGATTTCCTGGCCCAGCTTCATGTCGCCTTCGACCTGAGCATGGAGGTCGGATCGGAGGCAAGGGACATTCTCGTCAGTCGCTCATTCGGATCAAGGCATCCACCGCCACCGCGCCCCCATTCCGGCCCTGGCCCTCGGGCAGCACCAGCAGCGGATTGACGTCGAGCTCGATCAGGCTCTCCCGGTGGGCCTCGGCGAATTCGGCCACGGTCATGACGGCATCGACAAGGGCCTCGACGTCGCCCTTGGGACGACCGCGGAAGCCGGCGAGCAGCGGCGCCCCTTTGAGCGTAACAAGCGCCTGTTCGACAGAGCGCCGGTCGGTCGGCAGCAGCAGGGTTGCGCTGTCGCGCAGCAGCTCGACCAGCACGCCGCCGCTGCCCAGCACCAGCGCCAGGCCGAGGCTCGGATCGCGCTTGACGCCGACGATCAGCTCGGCAACGGCGCCCGGCACCATGCGCTCCACCAAGAAGCCATTGGCGCCGCCATTCCGTGCGGCCAGGTTGGCGGAAATCTCCGTGACCGCCGCCGCGACCGCCGCCTCGCTGTCGAGTCCGAGCGCGATCGCGACGGCCTCGGTCTTGTGGGCCAGGTCCGGCCCGACGGCCTTGAGCACAACCGGGAAGCCGATCTCGCGCGCCGCGGCGGGCGCCTCCGCGCCACTCACCCGGCGGCCCTCGGGAACCCTGAGCCCGTGAGCTGCAAGCCGGCGTTTCGCTTCCCATTCGTCGAGCAGTCGCGGCTCGCCCGCTCTCTCAGCCGGGCCGGGTAGGTGCAGGGCGTCGGGGCCGCCGTCGGCGAGTAGGGCCGTGCGGCGGCGGGCATAGTCCGCCGCGGCTCCCAGCCCCGCCACGGTTTCCGAGAGGCCTTGCGGCGGCGCCAGACCGTTCGCCAGCGCCCGCTCGCGGGTGCGCTGCGGCAACAGCTCGGGCAGGGTGCTGGCCACGACGGCCGGGCAGCCCGTCGTCTTGTGGGCGGCGATGAAGCCGTCGACCGAGGCGTCCCAGCCGCTCGGGTCGCAGCCCTCGACATCGGGGTAATCGATGATCAGGACACCGACGTCGAAGCCGCTCTGCATCACGGTGGTGAAGCAGCGCTCCAGCGCCGCCACGTCGCCCCAGACGGCGGTGTTGTAGTCGAATGGATTGGCGATGGTGGTGAACACCGTCATCTGACGGCGCAGATCGTCCGCCTGCCCCCGGCTGAGCGGCGAAAACTCCAGCCCCGCAGGTTCGGCGAGATCGGCGATCAGCGCGGACTCGCCACCCGAGCAGGTGAAGACGCACAATCTGGGGCCGGCCAGCGGGCCCACCACGGCCAGCAGTTTGAGGGTTTCCAACAGGCCGGCGATCGAATTGACCCGGATGATCCCGAGGCGCGCGAAGAGGGCCTCGTAGAGCTGGTCGGAGCCGGCCAGCGAGCTGGTGTGGCTGAGCGCCACCCGGGCGCCGATATCGGAGGTGCCGACCTTGAGGGCGACAATCGGGATATTCTTCTCGAGCGCCCGCGCGGCGGCGCGGCTGAAGGTGGCGACGTCGCTCAGGCCCTCCATGTAGAGGCCGATGGCGGAGATGCGCGGGTCCTCGACCAGTGCCTCGAGATAGTCGCCGATGCTGAGTACCGCCTGGTTGCCCACGCTGATGACGTAGCCGAGCGGGACCGAACGGCCGGCCATGGTCAGGTTGAGCGAGATGTTGCCGCTCTGGCTGACGATGGCGACCCCGCGCTCCAGCGGCTTGCCGCCGTGCTGGTCGGCCCAGAGCGCCACGCCGTCGAAGTAGTTCAGCAGGCCGTAGCAATTGGGGCCGATCAGGGCGAGCTCGCCGGCCGCGGCGACCAGCTCCTCCTGCAGGGCCGCGCCCTCGTCGCCGATCTCGGCGAAGCCCGCGGCATAGGCGACCGCGCCGCCGGCGCCGTGGACCGCCAGTTCGCGCACCACCGCGATGGTTTGTTCGCGGTTCACCGCAATGAAGCTGGCGTCCGGAGCCTCGGGCAGCTCGGCGATCGAGCGGTAGCACTTGCGGCCCGCCACTTCGTCGCGCCCGGGGTTGACCACCCAGATCTCGCCCTCAAAGCCGGCGGACTCGCAGCTTCGGATCGGATCGCCCAAGGCCGCGCCGCCGAAGAAGGCGATATGCCGCGGCTTTAAGAGGCGCTTCAGATTGTCGGAGCGGGTCATACTAGGCATGGCAAGGAAATCGGCTCTCTCTCCAAAGGGGCGGAGTCTAGGGCCGCTTGGGCCCGGCGATTTGCAGTCTGGCGAACACCTCTTTGCAACTTGGGTCGAATTTATACCAAGGAGCGCTGATAATGGGGAAAACGGCGCGTCACCTTGGCCCGAAGCGCCCGGCGCTCGGCGAATGGCCATAGCAGGCCTTGTAGGACCGCGAAAAGCTGGCGATCGATCCGAAACCGCAGGCGAATGCCACATCGGTGATGCTGATATAGGTCTGGCGCAACAGGGCGCGCGCCCGTTCCAGGCGCATGCGCCGGTAATAGGCGCTCGGCGTGGATCTGAGCCACCGCTGGAACAGGCGCTCCAGCTCGCGCGTGGATATGCCGACGCGGCGGGCCAGCTCGGCGGTCGAAATCGGCTCCTCGATCGCACCCTCCATCAGCGACACCGCTTGTAAGAGGCGCGGGTTGCCGGCGGCCAAGCGGTCGCGCAACGGCATGCGCTGGGCTTCCTCGGCCGGGCGAATGCGGCTGTAAATGAACCAATCGGCCACGCTGGTCGCCAGCTCGGGACCGTGCTGAGAGCGGATCACATAGAGCATGAGGTCGAGACAGGCCGTCGCCCCCGCGGCGGAAAAGCGCCGCCGGTCGATGACGTAGAGATCCTGTGTCGCCTCGACCTTCGGGAAGTCGGTGGTAAAGGCCTCTAGGTGCTCCCAATGCACCGTGGCGCGGTAACCGTCGAGCAATCCACCGGCAGCCAGCACCTCGCTGCCGGTATCGATGCCGGCGAGATAGGTCCCGTGCGAGGCCAGC
>PVMK01189207.1_pt2 | contig 23022 bp, 23 predicted proteins | sample 1853481 | NCBI WGS metagenome assembly PVMK01 (sample SAMN08533507, study PRJNA380276) | Marine sediment metagenome, whole genome shotgun sequencing project. | reverse complement strand
GCAGGAAGCGAAAAAGAAACAAAGCACATTCCAGGTAAAGGAGATCAAAGTACGCCCCAAAACCGGCGAACATGATCTTCAGACTAAAATCGGCCACATAAAGAAGTTTATCGCTCGCCGAGATAAGGTCAAAGTGACCGTGATATTCAGAGGACGGGAAATTACCCTGTCCAAACTGGGAATGGCCATGCTCGAAAAAATTGCCGCCGAAACCGAGGAGTACGCTTCGGTGGAGCAAACTCCCAAATTTGAAGGCCGCACCCTGGCAATGATTTTGGGACCGAAATAGTCTGACATTTATAACAGACATTTAATTCGAAGCTATTCTAAAATAGTAGTTGTGCGCCAGGAGCACAAGCGTATATAATAGGTTGGATTCTGACGGTGGCGTGGGCCGGTCTTCGATAGCTCACGCCATCTATTTTTAATAATTCGAAAAGAAAAAATAAACTTTTGCCGGTTTAAAATCCAAAATGTTTAAACTGGCGAATGAAGGAGAGAATTCATGCCGAAAATCAAAACCAATCGTGCCGCTGCCAAACGTTTCAAAAAAACGGGGACCGGAAAAATTGTATTCCGAAAATCATGCAGCAGTCATATGCTGACCAAAAAGACCACCAAACGAAAACGGTCGTTGCGACGGCCGCAAATAGTTGCCAAGTCCGACCGCAGAGAAATACGGCTGCTGCTGCCCAACGGATGATTTGGCAGATGACAGAGGATATTGAATTCGGAAGTCGGAATGCGGAATTCGGAAAGAAAAAAAGAAGACAGAGGGATTTGAATTCGGAAGTCGGAGGCTTTTGATTCGGGATTGCAGATTGCGGATTGGGAGAAGGTTGAACCAGGTGTAAGGTGTAAGGTATAGGGTAAAAATCAATGAAATTTCAGATTAAAAAATCGATCCTATTCCTTTTACTTTAAACCTTACACCCTATACCTTACACCATTAGGTTACGCCCTGCGCCGTGTGCCATGAAGGACCAGTATCGAGTATCCAGCATCGAGTATCCAGTATCGAGTATCCAGCATCGAGTATCGAGTATCCAGTATCCAGTATCGAGTATCCAGCATCCAGTATCGAGTATCCAGTACCGAGCATCGAGTATCCATCTAAACGACCATAACGATCAAAACGAACATAACGATCTAAATAAATGAGGTAACTAAAATGAGAATTAAACGCGGATTCAAAGCTAGAAGACGGCGTAAAAAGGTTTTGAAATTAGCCAAAGGTTTTCGCGGCGGCCGCAGCAAACTGTTTCGCACAGCCGCCGATGCCGTCGATAAGGCCCTGATGTATTCTTATCGCGACCGCCGAACACGCAAACGCGATTTTCGCAGACTCTGGATTACCCGGATTAACGCTGCCACCCGGCTGAACAACTTGACCTACAGCAAATTCATCCGAGGGCTGAAGCTTGCCGGGGTTGAACTCGATCGCAAAGTTCTGGCCGAACTGGCAATTTCAGATCCTGCCGGATTTGAAAAAATTGCAAACCTGGCCGCCCAGCAACTTTAGGAATGAATATTGACGAATGAATAATGAATAATTGTGGAGGTCGCTTCGCTCCGCTATTATTATATATTAAATTGAATTAATTCCTTATTTCATCATTTTTCATTCTTCATTCTTCATTCGTCATTCGTCATTCTTCATTCCAAAGTGTGGAGACGTGGAAAATAATTTAGATCAAATACATCAGCAGGCACTCAAAGAACTGGAAGGCGCTGAAAGCGGCCTGGACATTGAGGATATCTCGATACGATATCTGGGCCGCAAAGGCATCCTGACCCAATTTCTGCGCAATATTTCGAAACTGCCGGCCGAGCAAAGACCGGCGGCCGGCAAAAAGGCCAACGAAATAAAAAATGTTCTGGATAAGGCCTTAAAGACTGCGGCTGAAAAGCTTGTATCCGAAGATGACGAAAAAGACACAAAAATTGATGTCTCCCTGCCGGGCAGGATATCTGCTCACGGCACTTTGCATCCGATTACCCAGGTCAATCAGGAAATGTGCGACATTTTTTCGAGCCTGGGATTCGATATCGGAGAGGGACCGGAGGTAGAGTCGGACTGGTATAATTTTGAAGCCCTCAATTTTCCCAAAGATCATCCGGCAAGAGATATGCAGGACACCTTCTTTGTCAGCGATGATATCGTATTAAGAACCCATACGTCTCCGTTTCAGATCAGAACCATGGAAAAGCAGCCGCCGCCCGTAAGAATCATTACACCGGGCAAGGTGTATCGGTGCGATTCCGACCTGACCCACACCCCCATGTTTCACCAGGTGGAGGGCCTGCTGGTGGACGAAAATATCTCCTTTGGTGATCTAAAGGGAATTCTTACCACGTTTGTGCACCAGATGTTTGACGAACAGACCAGCCTCCGATTTCGGCCCAGTTTTTTCCCGTTTACAGAACCCAGTGCTGAAGTGGATATCCTCTGTGTCATGTGTCGCGGCAAGGGTTGCCGGGTTTGCTCACAAACTGGATGGCTCGAAATTCTTGGTTCCGGAATGGTTCACCCCGCACTGTATGAGAATGTGGGCTATGACGCCGACCGCTACACCGGATTTGCATTCGGGATGGGGGTCGAGAGAATTGCCATGTTAAAGTACGGCATCGATGATATCCGCCGGTTTTTCGAAAATGATATGCGGTTTCTATCGCAGTTTTGAGCTCATTTGCCAATAAACTATTCAACCAGATAGAGAAAATAATGAAGGTAAGCCTGAGCTGGCTCAAAGACTACATAGACATCCGGATGGATGCCGCCGATTTGGCGGATGCGCTGACCATGGCGGGACTGGAAGTGGAATCGGTCTCCAATCGCTACGCGTATCTTCAAACGGTGGTCGTCGGGGGCGTCATGGAAGTCAGACCCCACCCCAACGCCGACAAGTTGACCATCTGCCGGGTCGACACGGGAGACCGTAGCTATACGGTTGTGTGCGGAGCACCCAATGTCTCAGAGGGCATGCTGGCGCCCCTGGCGATGCCCGGTACGGTTTTCCCGGACGGATCTCAGCTGGACCAAAGCGTGATCCGGGGAGAAAAATCCGAAGGCATGCTGTGCAGCGACGTGGAGCTGGGACTTGGCACCGACAGCAGCGGCATCATGGCGCTTGATTCGTCGTTGAAACGTGGGAGATCGACTCGCTCAAGCCCTCGGTCTTGAAGATACGGTTTTTGAATTTGATCTGACACCCAACCGGCCCGACTGCCTCAGCGTGATCGGCATCGCTCGGGAAATTGCAGCCATCCAGAACACAGCGCTAAAATATCCCGATTACAGTCTGGCGGATAAAAAAAACACTATTTCCTCGTTAACATCGGTCCGGATTGAAGCTCCCGACCACTGTCCGCGGTATACCGCCAGGCTGGTGGAAAACATAGTGCTAAAACCTTCCCCTTTCTGGATGCAGGACCGCCTGCTGTCCGTTGGCTTACGGCCGATTAATAATATCGTGGACATCACCAATTATGTTTTAATGGAAACCGGCCAACCCTTGCACGCTTTTGATTTTGATCAGCTGGCACAAAATCGAATTGTGGTTAAAACCGCCGCTGATGGTGATAAGTTTGTCACCCTGGATCAAAAAGAGCGTCCGCTCAACCACCAGATGCTGATGATCTGCGACGGGGAAAAGCCGGTCGCCGTGGGCGGCGTTATGGGCGGTCTGAACTCGGAAATTGAAGATACCTCCCGCCGGGTGTTGATTGAAAGCGCTTATTTCAACCCGGTAAGTATTCGAAAAACTTCTAAAACATTGGGTTTGGCAACGGATGCCTCCCATCGGTTCGAACGCGGGGTGGATCCGGAAGGCACCGTCCGGGCTGTCAACCGCGCCGCAAAGCTCATGGTGGAGCTCGGCGAGGGGACCCTCATCGAAGGAATAATCGACGAATACCCGCAACCTCAGACAATAAATCGTGTCAGCCTGAGTGTCGAGCGCACCCATCGGCTTCTGGGCATCCACCCGGATGGTAACCGGATTAAAGAGCTTCTCGAATCCATAGAATTTAAGGTTGAAAAAATGATACCCGAGGGCCAAGATCAGCGACTGATCGTGGTCCCGCCATCGTTTCGGGTGGATATTTCGCGACCGGAGGATTTGATGGAAGAAGTTGCCCGCGTCTACGGGCTATAATAAGATACCCGACTACTTTTCCTGCAATGCCGGCCGAAGCTCGCCCGCCCGCCCGCTATCTGGATCTTAGAAATCGGCTGAAAGGTTTGATGACCGGAGCGGGTTTTACCGAAGCGATCACTTACAGTTTTGTTGCCGAAGCGTCTTGCGACCGCCTGCGGCTCAAAAAAAAGGACCCTCGTCGGAACCTCATTCATATTTTAAATCCCCTGATCGAAGATCAGGCGGTCATGCGCACATCGCTGGTCACGGGATTGGTCAAAACAGCCGTTTATAATATCGACCAGCAGATTAAAAATATAAAAATTTTTGAAATCGGAAAAGTATTCATTAACACCGAGTCCCAGGACCTGCCCCTGGAACCGGAATTTCTGGCTGCGCTGTGGACGGGAAGCCGCGATGAGGCCTCCTGGCACGGCCGCGAAAACCCCTGCGATTTTTACGATATCAAGGGGGTGGCCGAAGGCCTGATCCATCCTTTGAAAATCGATAACATCCGGTTCACTGCCCTGCCCGAAAATGACTGCGACTATACCCGACCCGGATATTCGGCTCAGATTCTGGCCGCTGAAACTGAGATTGGGGTGGTGGGTGAAATCCATCCCCAGGTCCGTGAGGCCTTTGATTTAAGGCAATCAGCCTATATTTTTGAACTTGATCTGGATAAAATTATTTCGCTGATTCCGCCAACCAGAAACTCTAAACCGATTCCAAAATTCCCGGCCATATACAGGGATATTACCGTCATCATCGACCGCAGAGTCGAAACCCAAACGGTGCTTGGGGCGGTTGAAAAAAACCGTGAAGATCTGGTGGAAAGTTTGCATCTGTTTGATGTCTTTGAAGGTGAACCCATCGCCGCCGGGAAAAAAAGCGTCTCTTTTCGAGTTACTTACCGTTCAGCAGATAAAACCCTGGAAGATGAGGATGTCAATGATCTTCACAAATCGATTACAAACAAACTTATAAAAGCTTTTGATGCCACACTGCCCTAGATTATGCCCTAGATAATAGCACATTGAGTTGAAGATTGAAGACTTTGTCGAGTAAGTCGCTGACGAAACTCTAGTCTTTATCTTCAAGTTTAAAAGGATCAATTTATATTACAAAAACTCTGATGCGCCGTTTTTCAGGCGGACCTGTAAATATTCAATCTTCAATCGACAATATTCAATCATGTTTATGATTGGGTTGAAAATGCAAAATAAAGAGCCATATCAGATAAAAATACCTGACAAGCTTTATTTCAAAATCGGAGAAGTCAGCAAAATTTCCGGACTCCCGAGCCATGTTTTAAGATTTTGGGAATCTGAATTTAAAAAGATAAAGCCGCGCCGAACGGCTTCGGGGCAACGCTCTTACACTCAGAAAGATGTCGCCGTGATCCTGAAAATTAAGCATCTGCTCCACGAAAAAAAATTTACCATTGAAGGTGCCCGTAAATATTTGAGCTCCAGAGCCCGGTCAGAATCCGGCGATAAAGATTTTATGGAAGACTTGAAAAAGGAATTAACAAGCATAAGCGATTTGCTCGACCGCAATTAGTTTGATGAAAGTTATTGACAACTAAGAGAATTTGTCTTACATACTTTTAATCTTAGGCGTCAAGCGAGCAAGACCTTTGAAATCGGCATAAAAAAGGTGTATCGCAAAGGTCACCGAGCGGGCATAGCTCAGTTGGTAGAGTACAAGCTTCCCAAGCTTGGTGTCGCGAGTTCGAATCTCGTTGCCCGCTCCAACTTAAGTTCGCCGTTTCCGTTGGGGTTGTTGATTTGGGGTGGCACCGTTTCCGTAGTGTGGGGATGAACTTAACTTTTTCCTTATGGCTATTGGCATGAACAGATAAACTTTCTCGCTGTACATCAAGAGGTCAACCTGAAACATGAGGAAACGGGCGATAGCCCGTTTTTGTGTTTTTATACCGCTGTTTTAAAAAATAAGTTCCGGAATACGGATGGGTGGTATAAGTGGTTGTAGAAAAAAACGTTAGAAAAACACAACGTTTTTTAACAACCGCTATAAGAGGGGCGGTGAAAGCAAAGAAAAAATATTATAATAAAAAATCTCAGTCACGGGACGGTCGCCATAAACCTGCCAGCGAGCAAAAGGTTGTCGGCCTTGTCAGGTCAATGGTGGAACCGTTGTGCGCATCCGAAGGCCTGGAACTGGTTCATGTGGAATTTCAGCGGGAATCGAGCGGCAGAATTCTACGGCTTTATATTGACAAAGCCGACGGGATTAATTTGGATGATTGTGCCAGTGTCAGCCGTCAGATGGGAGACCTTCTGGATGTCAATCTGGAAGATATAGGACCTTACAGTCTTGAAGTTACCTCACCGGGGCCGCAGCGGCCTTTGGCGAAACAAGAGGATTTTGATAAATTTAAGGGAAGCCGGGCAAAAATCAAAACAAGTCGACCGTTAAACGGGCAGAAAAACTTTACTGGAGTACTCAAGGGAATATCCGGCGAGCAGGTTAACCTGCAGATCGGCGAGCAGACTGTCGCCATACCCTATCAGGATATTTCAAAAGCACGACTTGCAGAATAAATGGAGACCTCAGATGTTTATCTCAGATATAAAACGCGTTGTTGAACAGGTTAGCCGAGACAAGGGAATAGACCGCGAAGTCCTGATCAAGGCTTTGGAAGAAGCCTTGCGATCTGCTGCCAGGAAAAAATACGGCAACAAGCTGGATATCGAAGTTCAATATAATGATGAAAGCGGTGAGATCGAGGTGTTTCAGTTTAAGGACGTTGCGGAAGTCGTCACCGAACCGGCTTACGAAATAAGCCTTGAGGAAGGCCGCAAGCTGGATCCCGAATGCGAGATCGGCGATAGCCTGGGCGCCAAAATGGATGCCACCACGTTCGGCCGCATCGCCGCCCAATCGGCCAAGCAGGTCATCATTCAAAAAATGAAAGACGCCGAAAAAGATGCTGTCTACGCCAACTTCATTGACCGCAAAGGAGAGATCATCAACGGCATCGTTCAACGAGTTGACCGGGGTGATATCATTGTAAACCTGGGACAAACCGATGGAATTGTTCCGGTACGTGAACAGGTTCCAAGGGAATCGTATCGCCGGGGCGACCGTATCCGCATCTATATTCTTGATGTGCTGAGCGAATCACGCGGCCCGCAAATTGTGCTCTCCAGAACACATCCCAACTTTTTAATTGACCTGTTCCGAACCGAAGTGCCCGAAATTAGCGAAGGAATCGTCAACATTATGGAGGCCGCCCGCGAACCCGGTGTACGCGCAAAAATTGCCGTGGCCTCAAATAATTCCGACATTGATCCCGTAGGCGCCTGCGTGGGCATGAAGGGCAGCCGGGTGCAAAACGTGGTTCAGGAACTTCGGGGTGAAAAGATTGACATCATCCCCTGGCATATGGATGCGGCAAAATTTGTTTGTAACGCGCTGGCGCCGGCAGAAATATCCAGGGTGATTATCGACGAAGACAACAACTTGATGGAAGTGATTGTCCCGGATGAATTTTTGTCAATTGCCATTGGGAAAAAAGGACAGAACGTAAGGCTGGCATCCAAACTTACCGGCTGGCATCTGGATGTAAAAAGTGAAACGCGCTATAACGAGGCCATGCAGACCGGTTATGACTCACTGGTGGCACTGCCCGGTGTTGGTGTCAGTTTAGCCGACGCTTTATATGAGAGTGGCTTTTATTCAGCCGAAGAAATCCGTGAGGCCGGTGTCGAAGATTTGGTTCAAATTCGCGGAATCGGTGAAGAAAAAGCTATCAAGCTCTTAGAAGCAGCCCAGCAAGCGGCTCTGGAAGCTGAGAAAGAGGCCGCCGCAGGTGAAACCGTCGACGAGGAAAAAGAGCAGCAACCAGCGCAACCATCCGATGAAACTGAATCGGAATCAACCGATGAGGTTGAGCCGGAATCAACCGATGAGGTTGAACCGGAATCAACCGATGAAGCTGATCCGGAATCAACCGATGAAGTTGAGCCGGAATCAACCGATGAAGCTGAGCCGGAATCAACCGATGAAGCTGAACCGGAATTAACCGATGAAGTTGAGCCGGAATCAACCGATGAAGCTGAGCCGGAAGAAAAATAGGACGTGATGTGGTTTCCGATCCGGGAGATCGTTTAAATTGGTTTTAGGGGGACGTAATGGCAAAAACTAGGGTTTACGAACTTGCCAGAAATCTTAATTTGACAAACAAAATTCTGCTCAGCAAGCTGAGTGATCTGGACATCTCTGTCAAGAGTCATATGAGTTCTCTGGATGATGAAGCCGTTGCCAGAATACAGATGATGATTTCCGGCAAAAATAAAGAAACGGTTGAGGAAACACGCATAAAATCGACCGTTATACGCAGACGCCGGAAAAAAGTGCCGGTCGAAGCCCACCTGAACCGCCGGCCGAGCCGGAGGAGTTGCCGCCGCCGAAGAACCTGCGCCAGAAGTCCCCGAAGAAGCACGGCTGAAAAAGAAGCCGCCGACGACAAGAGGCACCGGAGTCCGTGGACGTCAAAGCCGCTGAAGAAAAGCCTGCAGATACGACGGCCGAAGCAGCCAGGCCGGTTGATCTTAAGGAAAAGAAACCCAAAAAGGCTGTTAAAAAAGTTAAAAAGCAAGAGGCGGCCAAGATCATCCAGATGCCGGTAAAACCGGTGGCAAAGCCGCCGGGCAAAGAAAACCGCCAAGGGATGCTAAAGCAAAGGTTCGAAGACTTCCCATCCCGTGCTAAGAATGAAGTCAGGCCCGCTGCCCCGCCTAAGGATCCGGCGGTCAAGGAAGGCAAGAAAAAGAAGTGGGACAAAAAGCCCGATGAGGATGACCGAGCTAAAAGATTCTTAAAAAAGAAAATCTCATTTCGCAAAAAATCAGTGGTAGAAGGCCAAGACCTCTATGATACCGGTTACAAAGGCCGTAAGCCCCGTAAAGGGGCCAAAGCAAAAACAGCTGGCCGGGGACAAAAAACTCAAGTTACAATTGCCAAGGCCATCAAACGCCGCATCAAGGTCGATGATGCGATTATTATTTCTGAGCTGGCCAAGCGCATGGGGATTAAAGCCAATGAAATGATAAAAACCCTTATGGGCATGGACGTCATGGCCACCGTTAATCAGAGCATCGACTATGACACGGCAGTCCTGGTGGCGTCCGAATTTGATTACGAAGTGGAGCACGCTGCATTCGAAGAAGAAGCGGTATTAAAACAGGTAACCGATGACCCGGACAAATTGCAGGAACGGCCGCCGGTGGTTACCATCATGGGCCATGTTGACCACGGCAAAACCTCCCTTCTGGATGTTATCCGCGAAACCAGGATAACCGAAACCGAGGCCGGTGGAATTACGCAACACATCGGTGCCTATCACGTCACCACCGATAGAGGTCAGATCGCCTTTTTGGATACCCCGGGTCATGAAGCGTTCACGGCCATGCGTTCCCGCGGAGCAAAAATTACCGATCTGGTGGTTCTGGTTGTCGCCGCCGACGACGGTGTCATGCCCCAGACCCTGGAGGCCATCAACCATTCAAAGGCAGCCAATGTCCCGATTATCGTGGTCGTCAACAAAATCGACAAGGACAACGCGGACCCTGATCGGGTTAAGCGAGAGCTGGCCGAAAACGGATTAACCCCCGAGGATTGGGGCGGTGATACCATCTTTGTCAATGTTTCGGCCAAGGAAAAGGTGGGCATCGACGAGCTGCTTGAAATGATTTCGTTACAGTCGGAAGTTTTAGAATTGAAAGCCAACGCGGACAAGCTGGCATACGGGCATGTGGTCGAAGCCCGAATTGATTCCGGCAGGGGACCGGTCGCAACCGTACTCGTACAGGACGGTACCCTGCGAAATGGCGATGCGCTTGTATGCGGCATTCATTTCGGAAAGGTCCGTGCCCTGCTGGACGACCGCGGATCCCAGGTGGAAAGCGCCGGCCCTTCAATTCCGGTTGAAGTTTTGGGCTTATCGGGCGTACCTATGGCCGGGGATGAATTTATTGTCCTGGCCGATGAAAAAAACGCCAAACAGGTCAGCGAGAACCGTATCCAAAAGCAGCGGTCAAAGGAATTGGCCCAGACCAATCGGCTCAGTTTGGAAAAACTCTACGAGCAGATACAGCAGGGTGGAATCAAAGATCTCAATCTTATTATTAAGGCCGACGTTCACGGCTCGATCGAAGCCCTGGGTGAGGCCTTAATCAAGCTTTCCAATGAGGAAGTAAAAGTTAAGGTGGTGCATTCTGCCACCGGAACCATCACCGAGTCCGACATTTCCCTGGCGGCGGTATCCCGTGCGATCATCATTGGATTTAACGTGCGGCCGACACCGAAAGTTCAGGCCTTTGCCGGTGAAGAAAATGTTGATATGCGTCTTTATAATGTCATTTACGATGTCATCAACGATGTCAAAGGCGCCATGGTGGGACTGATGGACTCCACTTATAAAGAACATGTTGTGGGTACCGCGGAAGTTCGCGAGGTATATCAGATACCCAAAGTGGGCGCCATCGCCGGCAGTTATGTTACCGATGGAAAGGTTGAACGGGGACAAAGTATCCGCGTGGTTCGAGACGGCGTGGTAATATACGAAGGTAAAAACGCTTCCCTGCGGCGATTTAAAGATGACGCCAAAGAGGTACAGGCCGGTTACGAATGCGGCATCGGGGTTGAAAATTTCAATGATATTAAAGTCGGCGATGTCCTCGAGTGTTATTATCTGGAGGAAATCCGACCCGACAATAGAATAGATAATGAATGTTTGAGGTTGGAGGTTGGAGGCAACATAATAAGGTTTGAGGTTTAAGGTAAATATGGTCCGATTCTGTTTTGCCTCAAACCTAAAGCGAAGCGCTCCTCAAACCTATTACATGGCCGTGCGACCTCAAACCTTTAGCGAAGCGATCCTTTAACGAAGTGAAGCAAAGATGGTAGTCGGTATCGCAATTATTACACTACGGCTGCATGATTGCCGTTCTTTGAAAGGCAAGCGCAAGGTGGTTAAATCAATGATCAGCCGGTTGCGCAACAATTTTAATATTTCAGCGGCCGAGGTGGGATCAAACGATATTTATCAGAGAGCGGAAATCGGTTTCTCACTGGTCGGCAATGACGCCTCGCTGATAAATTCAAAAATTGACAAGATTTTCAATATGGCCGAAGATCTGGGGCTGGCGGAAATCATCGATACGGAAATGGAAATTATTCATTTATGACGTCTTTTTCCCGGGCTGACAGGGTCAGTGGGTTAATTCAGGAAACCCTGTCGGACTTAATAAAAAAAAGTATTCACGACCCCCGGCTGCATATGACGACCATCACAAAGGTTAGAATGTCGGCCGATTTAAAGCTGGCGCGTATTTATTTTGTTGTCTCAGGTGATGAAAAAAGATCGGGAGATGCAGCCAAGGGATTTGAAAGCGCCCGTGGATTTATAAAAAGAAACCTTGCAGCCAAACTTGGTTTGCGCTATATGCCGGATTTAAATTTTTTTTATGATGACTCTTTTGATTATGGGTCTCATATCGATCAATTGCTTGAAAAAATAAAAACCTCAAATGGACCAGATCAGTAATCAAATTAAAGAAGCCACCCATATTTTGCTGGCCTCACATTCGGATCCGGACGGCGATGCCGTCAGTTCTCTTCTGGCCCTGGGGTTGGCTATCGGCAAACTGGGCCAAAAAACAACCATTTACAACGCCAGTCCGATTCCGGCTGTCTATCGATTTTTGCCTTCTGTGGAACGAATCGTCAGGCATATTAAAAAAGCAAACACCTATGATGTGGCACTCATCCTGGATTGCGGCGACCTGCCGCGTATTGGCGAGGCCAGCACCACCGTCAGCCGGATACCGATGGTGATCAACATCGATCACCATATTTCCAATACCGGCTTCGGCGATATTCAGCTCATCGATCCAATGGCCTGTTCCACGGCTGAAATTGTCTACCGGCTTATTAAAGCCTTGGACGTGCCCATAGACAAAGCCATTGCAACGTCCCTATATACAGGTATTTTAACCGATACGGGATCGTTTCGTTTTTCAAGCACCAACCAGGCCGCCTTTGCCATCAGCCGGGAAATGGCGGAACTGGGGGTTGAACCCCATAATGTTGCCCGGCACGTTTATGGTACGTACTCACTGGGTCGCATAAAGCTATTAAATCTGGCCCTTGATTCAATTGAAATATCGGATAACGGTAAATTGTCGATTATGACGGTCACCGACGCCATGTTTGAAGAAACCGGAACCAATTCTGAGGATGTTGACGGAATGATAAATTATGCCAGACGTATCGAAGACGTCAAAGTCGCAGCCCTTGATCCAGGAACAAAAAAACGGTAAAACAAATTCAGACAGCCACGGCCGTTACCATGTGAGCCTGCGTTCGGACGGAAGCGTTGATGTAGCGACCATCGCCGGCTCTTTCGGAGGCGGAGGCCATGCCAGCGCCGCCGGATTCCAGATTGAAACGACACTGACAAAATTAAAATCCGACATCATTACGTTGGCGCAGAATCTGTGATCCGGGTTGCGGGTTGCGGGTTGCGGATTGCGGGTTCTTTCGATTTGGGATTTTGGATTTGGGATTGCGGATTTTAATAAGGAAAATATCTTATTTTATACCATTGCTTCGAGCCGAGTGCTAGTGTATTGAATCATCAAAATATCGAGAATCGAGTATCCAGTATCAAGTCGTAACAGCAACTATACCGCCGGTGACAAGAGGCAAGAGACCGGAGTGAATGGCATCATCATAATCGATAAACCCGTAGATATAACATCTGCCAGGGTCGTATCGATAGTAAAAAAAACGCTCAGGGCGAAAAAAGTCGGGCACACCGGCACATTGGACCCATTTGCCGAGGGTGTGCTGATATGCTGTGTCAATCAGGCCACCCGGCTGGCCGACTTTTTGCTGCACGGCCCCAAAAAATATGTTGCCGAACTCAAACTCGGAGAGGAAACGGATACCCAGGATTTAACCGGCACCGTCATCTCAACCGCCGAGCCGGTCAATTTTTCGCAGCAAACCATACAAAAGGTATTTAAAACCTTCGAAGGGCCTCAGGAGCAGATGCCCCCGGTTTATTCGGCACTAAAGCACCAAGGTGTTCCGTTATATAAACTTGCCCGCAGCGGCAAACCCGGTCCAAAAGCCGCCCCGGCGAGTTGAGATATACAGTATTAACATTCTGGACATCGCGCTCCCATTGATTCGTTTTGAGGTATCATGTTCTGCCGGCACCTACATCCGAACCCTGGGCGGGCCGATATCGGCAAAACGTTGGGTTGCGGTGGGCATCTAAATAGGCTAAAACGGACTGCAAGCAGCGGATTTGTGCTGGATCAGGCAGTATCATTATCCAGCCTGGAAAAACTGGCAACCAGTGACGATTGCCGGAAAAAATGATCAGCATGGCAGACACATTGCCGGATATGCCCACATGCAGAGCCGATGGGCAGTTGGTTGAAAAAATCCGACACGGGCCAAATGATTACGACCCGGGATTTGGCCGGCAATGGTGGAATCGAGGGAACCCGCATTTCAGGGTCCAAATATAAAAGTTGTTGATCAAACAGGGGATCTTGTTGCAATATTAAACTATCAAAACACACGATCGGCGGTTGAATTACTGCTGTGTGTTTCTCAAGTAAGATGCCTGATTCGGTCGAACCGGAGCAACGCAAAAACTCATTTTGAAGGATTTTTAACAAGAGGAGGCAAAAAAGAAATTGACTTTCACAACCGATGATAAGAAGAAACTGATCGAGAAATTCAAATTGCACGAAACCGATACCGGGTCCCCGGAAGTACAGGTTGGACTTTTGACCCACCGAATTTCTTATCTCACCGAACACTTGAAGATTCACAAAAAGGATCATCATTCTCGCAGGGGACTTTTGATGCTGGTCGGAAGGCGCCGCCGGCTTCTCAACTATGTCAAGTACAAAGATGTCAACCGTTATCGGACAATTATTCAAACCCTTGGGATTAAAAAAGTAACCAACCGGCCGCAATGCTTCTTTATACCCATCCACACCAGAGGAAAATTGAAACTGGCGGTACCTGGATCATCACCCCATCTTCTCCCACACTTGTCGGGTAAGCTTCCCGGTCAAAATTTGTTTGGTGGTCTTTGGTATCGCCCTGTAGATTCGAATTTAAACCATAAATAGACGACACGGACAACAGTCTGATATACTTATTCTCTGATATCAGGCCGGTTCAGTTACAGGATCGTTTAATCGTTAGGAGACAACATGGAAATTATGTTTAAAGAAGAAATCGGCGGAAAAACAATGAGTATCCAAGCCGGCAAAGTTGCCAAACAGGCATCCGGGTCGGTTGTGGTCCAGTATGGCGACACCATCGTCCTGGTCACCGCCGTATCCGCCCACCAAGAAAGAGCAGCAAACTTTTTGCCCCTTACCGTCGAATATCAGGAAAAAATATATGCTGCCGGCCGGATTCCGGGGAACTATTTTCGCCGTGAAATCGGCCGTCCCAGTGAAAAGGAAACGCTGACGGCCCGCCTGATCGACCGGCCCATTCGCCCCCTGTTTCCCAAGCAATACCGTTTTGAAACCCAGGTAATTGCCACCGTATTGTCGATGGATCAGGAAAATGATCCCGATACCCTGGCCATGGTCGGCACTTCAGCCGCCCTGACAATTTCCGACATCCCCTTTGCCGGTCCCATTGCAAGTGTGCGAGTCGGTCGCATAGACGGCCAGTTGACAGTAAATCCCGCCATCGCGCAATGGGAAAACAGCGACATCAATATTATTGTGGCCGGCTCCAAGACAGGTGTGGTGATGGTCGAAGGCGGCGCAAATCTGGTCAGCGAGGCCGACATGCTGGAAGCCATATTTTTTGGCCACCAGGCCATGCAGCCGCTGATTGATATGCAATTAAAACTTAAAGAAAGCAACGGCGTACCCAAAAGGCCGTTTTCGCCTCCTGAAAAAGATGAAAACCTGGTACACCTGGTTGCAACAGAAGCCTCCGATCGCATCCGGGAGACGCTGCTAATTCCTGAAAAAGTTAAACGCAGCTCGGCCATGCGCAATCTCAAAACGGAGATCGTTGATAACCTGGGTGAGGACTGGGCCGAACGTCAGGAAGAAACCTATGACGTCCTGGGTGATTTCCAGAAAAAAATCAGCCGGGATCTCATCCTGAAAGAAGGCCGCCGGATAGACGGCCGCCGCTTTGACGAAATTCGGCCGATTACCTGTGAGGTCGGCATCCTGCCCCGCCCCCACGGCAGCGCCCTTTTTACCCGGGGAGAAACCCAGGTCATCGGCGTTCTCACCCTGGGCTCCGGCCAGGATGAGCAGCGGGTAGAAACGCTGAGTGGTGAAGAATTCCGTCCCTTTATGCTGCACTACAACTTTCCGCCGTATTCCGTCGGAGAGGTCAAACGCATAGGGGGTCCCAGCCGCCGGGATATCGGACACGGCGGATTGTCCACCCGGGCGATTGAAAAAATCCTGCCCGACAAAGAAGATTTTGACTATACGATTCGGCTGGTATCAGAAGTTTTGGAATCCAACGGATCATCCTCCATGGGAACCATATGCTCATGCTGCCTGGCCCTTATGGACGGCGGAGTTCCCATAAAAGCGCCGGTGGCGGGAATAGCCATGGGCCTTGTCAAAGAGGACGATCAGATCGTCATCCTTTCCGATATTCTGGGAGATGAAGATCACACCGGCGATATGGATTTTAAAGTTGCCGGCACCCGGGAAGGAATCACAGCGCTTCAAATGGATATCAAAATCCTTGAACTCTCCAGGGACATCATGGGAAACGCTCTGGAGCAGGCCAGAACCGGACGCTTGCATATCCTGGACAAGATGGCCGAAGCACTGGAGAAACCGCGTCAGGAACTTTCGCCCTTTGCGCCGACCATTATCACCATTCAGGTTAAACCGGATAAAATCCGCGAAATCATCGGCCCCGGCGGCAAAGTTATTCGCGGCATCCAGAGCGAAACCGGCACCAGCGTCGCGGTCGAAGATTCGGGCCTGGTAAAGGTCGCCGCGTTCTCAAAAGAAGAAGGCGAGGCCGCGATCAAAATGATTGAAGAGCTTATCAGGGAACCGGAAGTTGGCGCCATCTACGAAGGCAAGGTTGTTAAAATTATGGATTTTGGCGCTTTCGTTCAAATAATGCCCGGCACCGACGGCCTGGTGCACATCTCTCAGCTGGCCAAGCAGCGGGTGACCAAAGTGTCCGACATCGTAAAGGAAGGCGATCAGCTCAGGGTAAAGGTGCTTGAAATAGGCAGGGATGGAAAAATCCGTCTGAGCCATAAAGCTGTTTTGGATGAGGGAGATGGACGTGACGGTCGATAAAACCGTCCTTAAAAACGGTATTCGAGTTCTCAGCACAAAAATGCCCCACACCCGCTCGGTGTCAATGGGGGTGTGGGTCGACGTGGGCGCCCGGGATGAAACCGAAACTGAAAGCGGGCTCTCCCACTTTATCGAACACATGATTTTTAAGGGCACCAGCAAACGCTCTGCCTATCAAATTGCCAAAGAATTTGATGCCATCGGCGGTCATACCAACGCCTTTACGAGCATGGAAAATACCTGTTACCATGCCAGGGTCATGGACACCCATACGGAGACCATGGTCGATATCCTCTCCGACATTTTTATCAACTCGCTATTTGACCCCGACGAAATCGATAAAGAGCGGCCGGTGATCCTGCAGGAAATCGGCATGGTCGAGGACAGCCCCGATGAATACGTCCATGTGCTTTCCGGTCATAATTTTTGGGGCGAGCATCCGCTGGGGCGATCCATTCTGGGCACACCTAAAAACATTATTCGTTTTGATGACCGGACCTTAAAACAATTTTTTCACCACCTGTATCAACCCGATCGTATTTTGATCTCCGCGGCCGGCAACCTGGACCACGGTCATCTCGTCGATTTGATCGGGCCGTCATTTGAAGCCATCCAATCCGGAGAGGATTTCCCCCAGCGCGTAGCCCCCCCCGGACGCTCAGTGGTTGATTTCAACCACCGCGACCTGGAACAAATGCACATCTGCCTGAGCACCCAGGGATTGGCCATCACCGATCCACGGCGCTACGCCTTCTCTCTTTTGAACACCATCGTCGGCGGCAACATGAGCTCCAGGCTTTTTCAAGAGGTGCGGGAACGCCGGGGCCTTGCCTACAGCGTGTATTCATTTATTTCTTCTCATGTGGATACCGGCATGTTCGGCTTCTATATGGGTGTTGATCCCAAACGGGCGCGTGAAACCATCCTGCTGGTATTGGATGAAATTGTTAAATTGAAAACCGAGAGGGTCGAACTATCAGAGCTGCAAGGTGCCATTGAGTATACCAAGGGCAGTTTATTGCTGGCCTCAGAAAGTGCCGACAATCATATGGTTCGAAACGCTCAAAACGAAATGCATTTTGGCGGCGACATACCGCTGCAGGAAATTATTGAAAAAATTGAAGCCGTTACCACAGATGATATCCTCGAGTTGGCCGATGAACTCATCAAGCCGGAAAAAATAACCTATACCCTGCTGGGACCGGTTGATGACGAAAAAAAAGAATTGGAAGAAATCCTTTCCCACTAAAGTGGAAAAGGAGAATGCCTAAAGTGCCTAAATTGCCTAAAATGCCTAAAGTTAAGGCATTCTGTCATTTTAATTCGGTCAGACTGAAAGGATTCAGATAAAAAACTTTATATGCATAAGGTTGGGTACATTCATGTTCTAAATGTACTAAGATAGTTTGCACCGTGACTGGTTTCCAAATATTCTTTTATTGAATCGATAGAATACAATTATTTTAGGCATTTTAGACATTTTAGGCACTTTAGGCATTTATTTTATTAATTATCTATGGCCCCCTCCCCCATCATAAAATTTTTACGTTTGCGCCCCGAGTCGGATTCAGATATTGCCCTGCCCCGTTATATGACCCCTCAGTCTGCAGGAATGGATATATGTGCCGCGGTCACCGAAGACGTATTGCTGGAAAAAGGGGAGATCGCCATGCTGCCCACCGGGTTTGCCATGGAATTACCTCCGGGGTACGAAGCCCAGATCAGGCCCCGCAGCGGGCTGGCGGTAAAACACGGCATCGGGCTTATCAATTCTCCCGGCACCATTGATGCCGACTATCGTGGAGAGGTCATGATCGCGGTGATCAATCTGGTCCCAGGCCATACACCTTTCACCGGGGAGACCGGGTTGCCCAGATGATCATCAACAGGGTCCACCAGGCCGAATCAATGGAAGTGGAACATCTGGACGAAACCCGTCGCAACACCGGCGGCTTCGGGCATACGGGGAAATAAATGAATGGGGAATTCGGAATGCGGAAAAGGAACTGTCAGAATGTCTGACTCTCAAATTTTCCGCATTCCGCATTCCAACTTCCGAATTTGTTAGGGCCCCAAACGAATCGGAATAACAGGAATGACGTTAGAAATGAAACAGTCGCCGTTCTCATTAGCAGTGTGCACCCTGGCCAGCGGGAGCAAGGGCAATGCGACCTATGTATCCGACGGTCGAAACGTCCATTCTGATTGACGCCGGCCTGTCCGGCATCGAGCTTCAGCGTCGATTGGCATCGCGCGATCTGTGCCCCGAAAATCTGGATGCGATTATCGTCACCCACGAGCATTCCGATCATGTCCGGGGGGTCGGCATTCTCTCCCGCCGGTATAAACTTCCGGTATATATCAATCCTAAAACTCACCAGGCGTCCCCCCGGATAGGCAAACTGCATGAAACCAGGCCGTTTGAATGCGGGACGACGTTTCACGTCAACAAGATGGCCATTCATCCTTTTGCCATCTCTCACGACGCCGAAAACCCGGCCGGCTTTACCATCGGCCAGAACGGAACCACCATTGGAATTGCCACTGATCTTGGAATTGCAACCGCCATGGTCAGGCAGCACTTAAAACGCTGTGCCCTGCTGATCATAGAAGCCAACCACGACCCGACCATGCTGGAGACCGGCCCGTATCCCTGGCCCCTGAAACAGCGCATCCGGGGCCGAACCGGCCACCTGTCCAATCCGGACTCGAAAAAGCTTTTAAAAAAACTGCAGCACGGAGGTCTCCGGCATGTTATCCTGGGTCATTTAAGTGAAATCAACAACACTCCTCAAAAAGCCTTTGACGAAGTATCCCGGGCAATTACCGGCTGCAACGCCGAGTTGACGGTAGCGGATCAGTACAGTTCAGGGCCAGTAATTTATCTGAAATAGCGGACTGATCTCAGAACTTTCCTGATGTCACCCAAATATAAATCGGCGCAATCTGCAATTGGGGCTGAAAATTATTCAGGTTGCCGAAAGAAATATTCAAAGCGATGCAATGGTGTATTTATAGCCGTAATCGAATCCAGCATAGAACACAATGGTAGTTAAAGCATGTAGGTCGCAGACATTTGTGTTGTAAAAGAAAAAACCTGAGATCAATGCCTTAACTGAAAATTGAAATCGGAGATAAGAATTAGATGGAATAAAAAGAATTAAACGGATGTTTTATTTTTTTGGGAATAAAATGGAATTACATGGGGAATTAAACTCACAACATAACTAAACCCGCATCATATCGTGCCTAAATCGAATCTTTTAAAAGGAGGGGAAAATTTTGGATTAGCTGAAGAAATAAGGATTTCTTTGGAATTTTAAGGGGCAGGTCAATTTGCTCAGTTGATTCAATTTTAATTTTAAGGCGGGAAAGCAGCCAGGTATAATTTTCGGAAAGCAACTGCTGAATCGACACACCCAGCGCTTCGGCATGCCTGCTGGCAGCCTCCTGCATAAAATTGAATATCGCAAGAACGGAGAGTCTGTGGTGGCAATCCACCTCATAAGATCTGATCTGATAGGTTTCCTGCCAGATATTTGGCTCGGGCATTGAGACTGAAGTCTTTCGCAATGGGTCGGCTGTTTTCATAGTCTATTGTCCGTCGTTTACGACCTGAATCTTGCATGAAAATTAATGAGAAGTTCGAATAATATATAACCCTGCCCCGCATTGCTGTCAAATCTGTTTGTGGTTCAGCGGGTTATGCCAATCCTTAGAAGGCAAGATTCCACATTGTTGACAACCCTCATGGCGGTGACTATTTTAAGCTTCAAATTAAAATTGTTATTTATTTCAGTCAGTTTTAAAGGTTTTGGCAGCCGTGAACAATTTCTGACTGGAAGTGATTTCAAAACCTCCTATGGAGTAAGGCACATGTCTGATAACTACATGGCTATAAAAATGTTTGATGAAGGGATTGCCGCTTATCTTAGAGGCGATTTTAAAGCCAGCATAAAAATATTCACCCAGGCTCTCAATCACGATTCCAAATTTGCACTGGCCTATTCGAGCCGCGGCGCCGCCCATTTAAAATCAGGCCATACCAGGAAAGCAATTTCGGACTTTAACCGTGCCATACGGTTGAATCCGAACTATGCACGCGCCCATCACCTGCGCGGCCTGGCCTATGAGCGGATGGGGAATTTTGCAGGTGCTTATCTCAATTTTGATCGTGCGTTGGAAATTGACCCTGACCTGGCAGTGGCCTATCACAAGCGCGATTGCGTACTGGACAGAACACTCGATGACTGCATCGAGATAGAAGATTTGGAAATGGCCGACCATCTGGCGGCCATGCGGGTAGCGCTGTTTTCAACTGACAAAAAGGCCGCTTAGGTTAGATACTCGATACTGAATTCTGGTCGCTGGCTACTTGTTACTTGCCACTGGTCGCTGGATTAAGATGAGAAGGCTAAAAGATAAAAGATCAGAAGAAAAGAAGCTGAGAAGAGCAGAAGGTAAATTAAAGAAGATTAGAAGTTGAGAAGGTAAGAGGATAAGAATTTGAGGGGTCAGACACTTTCTCACTATCTCAGTCTCCCACATTCTTACCTTCTTACTTTCTAATCTTCTATCTTTTAAACCTTCTGCTCTTCTTATCGACCTACCTAGGCTCAATTCCTTCCGCACTGATTCCCTGGATATAAAATTTTTCATCGTTTAAAAAGCTTAAGAAAATGACAATGAAAGCCACCGCGGATTCCAGCATCAAATTCTTGTTTTGATATAAAATATCCAGCAGCTCGCGTCGCTCCTGGCTTGACTTGTGGCCAAAATAGGTTGAAAACAGGCCGTCCAGCAGTTGGCGGCCGTCGGGCTTGGTCACCAGATCGCTTCTACCGCTGTAACAATACCCCATCGTTTCCAGTATGAGATCTCGCTGGGTCGACAGGTCTTTGACGTGATAGCTGATCAGATGGACCAGCGTTCGTTGAGCTTCATTCAAGCCGGCCTCTGCGACGGCATCAAAAAGAAGTTTTTGCGACCACTGTTCGGTTTCCGGCCCGTACCGACGTATCAGGGACAACAGCACGGCATTCTTAAACAGCTGATACAGCCGCTTGGCACCGTTGATTGCCGTTGCAGGCGAATGATTCATTTTCGGCGTGTAACCCTTATAATTGTTGACAAACATGATCTGGAAAATGTTCTCAAAAAAATCAATCCTGGCCAGGGGATCTTCAAGATCAATGCGCAAGTCCAGGGTATTGTCCAGACGGTCTGCCAGTTTTACCTCTACGATCTCGGGTGCCTTCTGAGCGTTCTCCAGGAGCCGGCCGATATACTCGTAGTAGGATTCAGTATCATGCCGGGTTAAACTCAGCAGGTTTGCCGTCAGGCGTGACTCGTCTTCCGGATCCATCCGGTCGAAAAGGCCGTAAAACTGCCCCTCCATGGTTTTCCATTCATGGACATCGAACTGGCTCGCTTTGACATCTTCCAGAATATCGTGAAACAGCAGGGTGAGAAGCTCGACCAGATCTAAACTGGTCCGGGTCCGGGTGAACAGGGCTGCAGCTCTCAAAGGGTGTAAAACAGCCATCGGGCCCAGGCGCCGACGCTTTTGACGGTAGGCGCTGAAAAGATATCCCAGGGCCTCCATTACAATAGCCCTTTTGTCACGGTCTTTATTATCGTCGTCGTCCAGGCGTTTGTTGTCGGTAATATAAATCAACAGGTTGGAGCGATTTAAAGATGCCGCGCTCAAGTTATAGTTTAGCGCCGATGACAATTTGAAAAATTCGGTCAGGTCAAAAAGCGGCATTATATCCTCCCATATTTATTATCCTGTCCAACAAGTATCAAAAATGACTCTTTCTTTTTATCTTAATCAGACAATAAGTAAAAATCAAGGCCGTCAGTAAGATCTTGACAGGTCGGCAGGAAACATACATATCCCAGCTGGCTGTTTCTGTCTTCAGCCGCCGCGGCAATCTTTTTTTTCTGGCGTCACCGCCATGGATCAGGTAAGCTCAGGCCTGAATTTGAGTCGGGCACTCAAAACCACCACTGCCTTGCTATGGGTGATGAACCCCCTGGTCATTCTTATCAGCATAAATCTGCTGGTAATGTGGGTGGCGGTTGCTGGATTTGAATTCCGGTAGTTAATATGTAATACAGTTATAGTTGATTGGTTGATTAGTTGATTGGTTAAGTGGTTATAAATATGGATTTATCCCATATTTGCAAAATAATTGGACACTTCATGTTTCAACAATCGTAACATTCTGAAATTATGACTATAATCTACCTAATCAACCATTCAACCAGTAAACTATTCAACGAGGTCTGTAATGTATCAAATTCATTTTTTAAAAATTAGGACACAGATTTACACGGATAAACACAGATAAAATTTTTAGCATTTTAAAATGGGCTTTTTTGTTTCTGCAAGGCAGAAAATCGAAATCCAATAAATCCGTGTCCACCCGCCCGCCATCGCGAGCTGCTCCATTCGGCCCGAGCTCATGGCCGAGGGAGAGGCGGACGGGTCCGTGTCCCATAAAAAA